>Ga0123354_10005709_pt1 | contig 18201 bp, 8 predicted proteins | sample TergutLab28metaG_2_FD_97872 | JGI IMG/M metagenome (GOLD analysis project Ga0123354, IMG submission 97872) | Labiotermes labralis P4 segment gut microbial communities from Petit-Saut dam, French Guiana - Lab288 P4 | ecosystem: Host-associated > Arthropoda: Insects > Digestive system > Gut ...
ATAAATGCCTGAATAGAAACACAAGAATAAATAGAGAAGATTATGAACAGAAGAGAAGTGAAGCAAGAAACCTGTTCAAGAAAAAGAAGAGGGAACTGTTGAAGAAAAAAATAGAAGAAATAAGAGTCCAAAGAGAAAAAATTAACTAGAAAATTCTATAAGGGCATTAAGGAATTAAATAGACCTTACCAATCAAAAAGTGTTGTAATTAAAGATGAACACGGAAGGTCAATAACGGATCAAAAAGAAATATTAAATAGATGGAAATAATATTTTGAAAGTTTATTAAAAACAGAAATTGAAACAATAGAAATAAAAGAAAAAGACAAGGAACCTGAAAAAGAAACTGGAAGAGTGGGACAAGAAACTTATGAACCAACATTAGAAGAAATCAGAGATATAATACACAGTATGAAAAATGGAAAAGCGCCTGGAATAGATACTACAGTCGAACTGATAAAAAGCTCAGGAGAAAAAATGGAGCAAAAAATATATAACTTAATTCGGAAGATATGGCAGGATGAACAAATGCCAAAGGATTGGGAGGAAAGAATAGTATACCCATTATGCGAAAAGGGTGATAGGAGTGTCTGTAGTAATTACAGAGGAATAACACTGTTGAATGTAACAAATAAAATATATACTAGTCTTCTGCATAATAGATTGCAGAATATAACAGAAAGAAAAACTGGAGATTACCAGGCGGGATACAAGACAAACAGATCTACGATAGATCATATACATACATTACGACAAATAATGGAAAAGGGCTATGAATACAAAATTGAATTAAATGAGTTGTTCATAGACTTTAGACAAGCGTTTGATACATTTTATAGAAGCAAAATGATAGAAATTTTAAAACAAATGGAAATCCCAAGCAAATTGATTAAACTAATCAATATGACAGTGCAAAACACACGAGCAGTAGTTGAAACAGATCATGGAAGGACCGAAAAGTTTCATATCAATACAGGATTAAGACAAAGTGATGCTCTTTCAACTTTGTTGTTTAATTTGGTCTTAGAAGGTATAATAAGAAAATTAGACACCAGAGGTGACATAAGTACAAAATTAACACAACTGTGTGCATATGCGGATGGTTTGGTAATTATAGCAAGAACACCAAATGCCCTAGATGGGATGTTTCTAACAGTGGAAAAAGAAGCAAGAGATGCTGGACTGATAGTAAACCAATCAAAGATTAAATACATGAAAAGAAAGGAAAATAACTCAACAGTATATAATACGACAGAACCAGTTTTAAAGCGTTAATTAATTTACATATCTTGGAGTTCAAATTAATACGCAAAACAAAATAAGTGAGGAAATAAGGAAAAGAATACAAGCTGGAAATAGATGTTGTTAGGCACATAAAAAACTATTATCAAGCAAACTTCTAAACTATAATAGTAAAATTCAAATATACAAAACAATAATACGACCCGCTGTAACATATGGGAGTGAAACCTGGGTGCTTACCACGTCAGACGAGAATCAATTAAAGATTTTTGAAAGGTAAATATTAAGAAAGATCTATGGGCCAACGCAAAATCTAGATTGAATATGGAGAATTAAAACAAATGATGAGTTGAGACAGAGGATGAAAAAAGAGGATAGAATACAATTTATAAAATCACAAAGACTGAGATGAGTAGCCCATGTAATGAGAATGGAGAACACGAGAACTAATAAAAAAATAACGGAATGGAAGCCATATAAAATAAGACCAGTAGGGAGACCCAGGTTAAGGTGGATGGACCAGGTGGAAGAAGATCTAAGGAGGATGAAAATTACTGGCTGGAGGGTGAAGATTGGGGATAGACAAGTGTGGAATAGAATTGTCGAACAGCCCAAGACCCACCCACGGTTGTAGAGTCATTAGAAGAAGAAGAAGAAGAAGAAGAAGAAGAAGAGTCCATACCAATTAATATTAAACAGCTTCGATTTAAGTGTGACGGGACTTCTAGTATGCATGGAGAATTGGCGAAATTTATGCATTTTTTAATTGCTTAAATTTCAAAGACCCCTTTAAGTCGTAGGCATTGTGATGGATCTTAAATAAATTGAATTTTTGGCTATGAATTATTTTTACGAGGGTGTGCTGACAAGTCCTTAGCCCGACTTATTTCCGATGTCGCAGGACGGAATCGATAGTTTCGTTGAAAAGAGGGGTCTGTTCATGTGACGATTTGAAAGTCTTCTCTTGTTACAGTGGCTGAAAGGAAGCATGTCAGGCGACGTGCGCGATTTTAACAACATGAAAACGCGAGCTGACATCAAGTTTTTTTTTTCCTGCAAGGTAAGGCGCCGAAGGAAATTCACGCCATTCTGACAGAAACATTAGGGGAACATGCACCATCGTATGCCACCGTCAAAAACTGGGTGGCCCAGTTTAAACGTGGTGATTTTTTCACCTGTGATGCGCCTCGTCCTGGACGACCCAAAACAGTGACCACACCCAGGAGATTACTGGTCAAATTCACGAGCAAATCTTGGAAGACCGGATTTCGGCTAAATCAATAATAGAAGAGCAACTGGGCATCTCACGTGAGCGGGTTGGGTCCATCATTCATGAAGATTTGGACATGCGGAAGCTCTCCGCTAAGTGGGTCCCGAAATGCCTGAACGCGGATCAAAAACGTCAACGGTGCCAGTCGTCTGAGCAACTTTTGGAATTTTTTGGGCGCGATCCAAATTATTTCCTGTCGCCATTGGTGACCATGGACGAAACCTGATTATATTACTATGACCCGGAGACAAAGCAGAAGTCAATGGAGTGGCGGCATAGCGGCTCACCCCGCTCCAAAAATTCCGAGTGCACAAATCCGCTGGAAAAGTTCTCGCCACGATTTTTTGGGATCAAGATGTCATCCTCCTAACTGATTATCTTCCAAAGAGCTAAACTATCAAGGCGGAGTATTAATTATCTCTGCTGGTGCAATTGAAGGACATTTTGAAGGAAAAACATCACGGAAATTTCACCAAGGGGGTTCTTGTTCTTGCACTACAATGGCCTGGATCATCGGGCACTTGCAACCCAGAAGAAAATAGCCTACCTGGGCTTCCAGTGTCTTGATCACCCACCCTATTCTCCGGATCTGACCCCATCAAACTACCACCTGTTCCCTGGACTGAAAAAAAAAATTGTAAGTTCGCCATTTTTCGTCCGACGCAGAGGTCATTGCTGCCGCGGAGACCTGGTTGGACAGGCAATATTCTTAATTATTTTTGAGTGGCTTGCAAAAGTAACAGCAACGTGCTAAGAAATGTGTTGAGCTTCGTGGGGAGTATGTTGAATGAATCCCGAATTTGGTCGCTATAGCTTGTTTCCTTCCTGGTTGGGCTAAGGACTTATCAACACCCCCTCGTAGGTAGATCAGTTTGTGGTCCTTGTGATGTTATACAAAGCAAAACTAGACGTGAAATGGAAATTTCACAGAATTTTTCGGAATAAATTTAATCGCCTGTAACTTTCTTGTGATGGAAAATAGCGCTATGTGGAAGGCTGGCAGAACTCATATTGCCTTCTTATTGATATCTGCCTATTAGAAGAGCAAACTGTTGACCCTGGAACTGAAGGTCGTAGTTGTAAAGAGCTTCGAAGGACTTCGTTATGAAGGGACATGGCAGTGCCAAAATAAACAGCCCCCATACACAATATACCGGAACAATCTCAGTCATTCTGATGCAACATGAGAAGTAAAACTCACGTAGGTTAATTACATTTCTGTTGCCTTCAAGTACACACGTTGTGCAGGATTATGTTCTAACCTGCTGCATGCCTTTCAAACCGTGACGATGAACACGTTTCACGACCCTGTTACCCTGCAACATGCATAGCTGTTTAAGACACCGAAACTGCGGTATCTATTGTATTTTTTAACATTTCGAACTGTTGAATGGAATGGGCTCTTTTTACATTTGACCTCAAAAAGCAACCCCTAAAACTTTATGAAGAGATATGGAATTATGAGCAGTGGCAGCACGTGGCTTACAGTTTTGACAGAAGAATGGAGAAAATTGCATAATGTATTGCTCCTAACTTGAAATGTACGCGAAACATAACAACAGTAATGAATTCAAAGACGGTGAGACCGATGGAACATGTAGGACGGAGAAGAGAAGTTAGAATTTTGGGTCGAAGAACTTACTTGGAAGGGAATTTGGAAGACCTCATTCATGATGAGATGAAAATAGTGATTAAATTAATACTTCAAGTAAGCGTGCCTTTCTGAATTAGGTTACGATACTGTAGAATGGATTCAAACCATTGAGCACGAAGTCGAGTGGTAGGTCGAAAAGAGTGCGCGCGAAAATCTTTGGGCTTGAAGACAAGAGGAAATATTTCGAACATCTTAGTAAAAATAGCTTACGTGGCAATATGCTGATGCATGTGGTAAGTTAGTTTTACTTTGAAATCGCAGCTGTACTAATTTTAATACTTAAAGGGAAAATAAAGGAACACATAAGCACATAACACACCTGAAAGGTAAGAATATCTATTGGTGTTGGCTACTGTTTCAAATGCGTATAAATAATAACGGAAGCCGTAGAGAAAGTAAAATTAAAATTTTTAATTCGAGTCATGAACTCTTTTCTAAGCCCCCGAACATTATTGTCTTGAAGATTTTATACCTCTTGAATGAGAGTTCATTAACATAATTTTATCAGTGGCTTCAAAGCATATAGGACTACGAAGGAGATGTAGCCTAAAGGGTTTTTTTTTGTAAGGATGGAAATTGGCAGCATTCTTGATCTTTCCCACATTTGTCATCTTAGCAGTCAACTGTTCATTGTTTCGCCGATAACTAGTATGTGAAAGGCAGCCAATTACATCGCTGTCAGTATCGGCCGTTTATTTCCTACACGAAGATTTTTTAGAATGTGTCGAATCTTATATATTTTAAAATTCGTAACGCCTTAATTCTTTTTGCCTCTTAGTGAAGGATCAAGAATCAAATGTTTTCCAAGAAACGAACCAGCAGTGTACTTAGATTATCACTGCGATGTGTAACTGATTAGTCTCTAGCAAGAAAACAGGAGACGGATATAATATATCAAAGGTTGAAACGGATAAAACTACACGAAATCGATTTATATGTAACGTTGTACTAACGCTAGGAGAGAAGGAAATTTTTGGATGAAAATTTAAGCTACCACTAGACTGTGTTTTCAGTTTGAAATAATGTGAAATGGTGAAGATACACGGTCAAACAACCCTCAAATGTGTTTTCAGTTATTTGCCGATGTACAAAATTGAATCGGTTCTTTCTTAAGGAGAATATTTCCGTCTTTAAACCATAGTATATAATTTCTTTTTGAACCAGTCAAACGGTTAAACGCAATACTACCACAAACACAGAAAGAGACAGGAGATACATTTTGATGAATAAATTTACTGACGTGGCTGACTGAAATAGACGGCGCACATGAGATTCACTGATTACTCCCTCTGGTTAGCAGAAACTTCGGGCAATATACTTTTCCTCATTTGGTTATTCGCGATTCGAATATATAAAATCCTGTCGGTTTCTATATCCATCATCGTATCCTTATGACTTTATCCAAAAGAAAATAAGAATGTTTGTATTGACCAACACAAGTACAATAGCACTTCACTGACCACAAGGCTCTTGTAGCTCTTCATATTTCTCCGGCTCCTCCACTGCACGGGCGAAGTCGGGCGTTCTTTTCAGCAGCAACAATTACATTTGCGTAAATCGGGTGCAGGCGCCCTGGTTATATAGTCGGCCCTACTCGTTGCTTCAGAAGATCTGAACACAGATTTTCAGGAAGGGATAAAGAGGAAGTAAGACTAAGACAAGAAGTAGGGCGGAATGCTTGGAGGGAGGCAACCTTAGTCACGTACATGGGTTTCACTTTCTCCGGTTTAGCTTACACCCCCTCACATGGAACAAGGTCTCCTACGGCAAGGCCAAGGTATGGAGAGAGAAACCTCTTTAATTAAAAGTCTATCAGGGCAGTTATGGCAGGCAGAGTTTTCAGGTAAACGAAGTGGTAGCACGAGTTTAACAACTTTCGATGGAACCGGAGGATCCAGATAGGAGAAATGATGCAGCTTCACTCGTCATTGGAATATCGACATGGTGAAACGGTTATCGTCTTGTATGCCGGGCATGTCTGGCGACCACTTTCACACTGCTTGCGTGTGAAAAGTGACGATCGGGCGCATTATAATAACATGTACCTGGCTGACGACCACATCAGCAGTCCTCGCTTGTTCGTATCTCCCAAAAATATATTTCATACTTCCCAAAATAAGGTTTCTCATGCCAACATCAAAAATATTTCCACGACAGTAGAACATGCGAAGTTACGTAATGTTTGACATTCAGAGGACCTTGCATCGTGGTATATTCTTATAATAAAGGCCAACAAGATGCACTATTTCTCAAGTTTATTTATCAAAATAAAGTTGAGAAATAGTGCATCTTGTTGGCTTTTATTTTAAGATTATTACTTAATGTTTCTTTCAGCGCCAACACTGAAATTTTCTTTCTTTTGGGGTATGGTGTTGTGTCACTGGATCATCTGTTCCCGACTTTTCGGGACAAAGTAATGATATATAAACTTTGGGAAGTGATCACCCAGTTATGTGACTTCATACCCCAGAAGAACATAAATCTCGATACTATAGCAATTAGTATCTGTGTGGCAACGTTAATTTAACGGACTGCATGCACACACAGTTTCGTTATGTTACCATTAGAACATCATCACATAGAGTGCTTTGGTTGTCAGCGTCACAGGGCAATCTTCACGGTTTTCTTTTATTTGGAAATTATAGCCATAAAGTTTGTTTTTGCTGAATTGGTCAACAATTATAATTATACCATTTACTTAATGTTTCTTGGAAAGCAAGTTCATAGAGGCTTATACAAGATGCTCGTAGGAATAAAAATTAAAATGCAGTTGGCTAATAATAATTTCATGCCCCGAATGTGTGGACAATCGAATTAAGAATTTCGTACAAGCATGAACTGCGCGAGTATTAATGTAAGGACGTTTTAGTAGTCAAGAATCTTTTCTGTCACCACGAGATGTAAACGTACTAGTGTAAAAACCCTTTAAGGAACAACATATTTACAATTTTATTTACAATTTTAATGTAGTTCGTCCTATTTCATCATGACTTTGCAATATTACTAACATGTTGCCATCGATCATAACCACACTTCATTGCTTCTATCAATAATGTTTCGTTCCCCCACACAAACCATCATCAGGCATATAAATATATATATATATATATATATATATCTAAAACACAAGTATGTATGCAAGTTGAGTACATTAATTTGAGAGCGCAGAATATTTACTTTCTACTTTTCAACTTGTCCCATGAAATGGCCTGTTCTTGTTTTCTTGTATATTTCATAAGTTAAAATATTTCTGTAGAATTGGTTATATTTGTAAAATTGGTGCTTCATTCTTTTGGCTATAATATTCAGTGTTCCTGGTGTAAGAACACAGGACGAGCGTGGTAATCTTGGAATGTGACTTTTTAATGGGCCTGTAAAAGTAAGTACGTTAAAGATAAAAATAAAATATCAATTTTTTGCGAAAACTGTCTTGTAATCTAATTCGTAATGACTTTTTAAAAATTTTTAAACATTACAGGCCCAATAAATAAGTCACATTCCAAGTTTATCACGCTCACCCTATGTACTTACACCAGGAACACTGAATATTGTAACCAAAAGAATGAATCACCAGTTTTACAAATGTAACCAATTCTACAGGAATATATTAACTTATAAAATATACAAGACAACAAACATTCGCCACATACTGCTACAGGTTTAAAAGAGGATTGTAAAATTTCTGAGCTGGCAAAGTAATATATTCAATAATATAAACAACCAACTAGATGCAACAATGACAGTTTGTTGATAACTTCAATCAGCCCGACATGTTTCTGGCGATAGTTTCACCCTTCCTCAGGAGCACTAGACTGTGTTTACAGTTTGTGGTACAATGCACCGACGATGCTGCCGGCTGGTGACCTTGTCACCAGCCGGCAGCATCGTCGGTGCTTTATACCACAAGGCTGTAAACACAGTATAGTGTTCCTTAGGATAGGTGAAACTATCGCCCGAAACATGTCGGGCTGATTGAAGTTATCAACAAACTGTCATTGTTGCATCTAGTTGGTTGTTTATGTTATTGTGTCAACGACGCACGGTCACACAAACATCAAATTTAATATATTCATGTTGACTATTACTGACAACCTTTACGTTTTATGATTATAATTCGCAAATATAACATGGTTCTCCGAGGGCGCATCTTGTCGCATTGTGCATTGGTATCGGATAATAAAGCTGGTTGTGTAAAATTTTGTCATTAACAGGAACAGAAAGCTAATGTGTGTCCACTCACACATATACTACGTGTTTACTCGTGCCAGAACCCTGATGTATATCACAACGGCCGGACATACCAAATGGTGATCTAAAATGCGTATAAATTAATACTTTTTCCATAGCAAACAAAACAGCAGTGCACATTCGTGTATCCTTGCGCAGTATATAATGGCCTCGAAACAAGATTTGGAAATATGCATAGCACCTGACATGTAGCCTTAGACCGAACGTCATGGTTGGGTGGAAGCACAACCACTTCTTAGTGGATGTATCGGTTTCGATTAGCAGCAAGATTCTTAGCCCTGTAACACGCAATTAAATTGAAAATAGCTCTTATATTTTGTAATATAAGGCAATGTTCTAAGTATCTGCAGGTTAGACGATGTGCTATAAATACAAAACATATGATAACATAAATTCATAACAAATATATATGATAAAATGTCCCATTTATCTCTAAAATTCATATTGAACCAAACTCAACTGGTCCATACGTGAACACAGTAATGAACATACACATTTCTTAAACGAAAAAAATCTCAACCAGCCAATTTGCTAACAGAATTTCAAGTCAGACCGCGCATAGACGAGGTAGTTGGGTTGACTGACAAATAATCCTAGTTCAGCAGGAAATGTTCACTTCTCTACGCGACCGTCACATGTCACTTACTTTGTTCCACCTCTCTATAGCTTCTCTCTTTGTGTCTTTACACTATAAGTCGTTTAAGTCATTTTCGAGCCGCGTGTTTCTGTGACTGATGTCCATGTCAAATGCAATTGGATCTTCTGTTGTCTCGGACACGCTAAACAGTTTCTCCTTCCGGCACAGTATGCTGTGCTTGAAAGTCCGTAATTAGCGTTACCAACTCGTCATTTGCCTTTCCACCCACTCAAATTCCTTACAGCCCATACAGTTCTTACCATTCTGAGCTCCCATTGTTCCTTAAATTTCAGCAGTTTTCGCTTTCCCTGGCCACTGCAAATGCCACAACCCTTTATACATCTTTGCTGCACTCCGTGAATGGAGCAGCCATGACAACTGTGAAATGATGTTTATTATTATCACTATTCAAAAGACTATGACAGCTGTATTAGTGCCAATGAGGGAACACTTACGCTCTCTTATTCATTACCGCCAACCCACGTTTGAATTTCTGCTGTAGTCCTCTATTTAAAAATGCGTGTTCTTAAATGACAGTGTCTTGCTGGACATTAAATAATTATAACTACGAATATTGCAAGGTGGGTTGAAGTTCAGAATTAAAAAAAATATATTTTTATTATCTGTTAGCGATGAGTATGAAGTGTGACATCTTACTGTCAGGAAAGGACGTGAGTTAAATGTGCCTGGAACGATCTGGCATGAATATTTGGTCTTGGGTATAAAGTGGTGAGCCGTGTAAGTAATCAAGCTTCCAAGAACTTCATGATTGATAGATGTCATCTAACATTGCTTGGAGAATGAAATTTATGTGGCCATGATGGGTTGGCTATGTAAGTAGAATAGGAAATTGAGGAGTTCATACAAAATGGTTACGAGAACACGCTTTGTAAACGTCCGTTTGGAAGACCTAGAAGGAGATGTATGGATAAGATTACGGTAATCTGAACTATGTATATAGTGAGAGTGAGATGGTCTTATGTATTTGATATAGGGGTTTGTCCAATTACAATATGAGCCATTGGTTGTGTCACAATGTTGGTAGTGACTTATAATTTGCATTTCTGTCATATTGTCACCGCTTCTCGGACTGTTCGCCATGTTATAACCAATAAAGTTATTTTCTTACACGATCACAAGAAATCTGTGAATGTTCTTTAGTTGTTCTCCGTTCAAAAAGTAATTCTGCCCTCTCAACCACTCTGAGTTACTGTTTATATCTCTGCCCCCCGAATAATCCGAGAAACTCGGACATAAATAATCGTGTAATTGCTGTTGAATCGCAAATTTAAATTTTAATTAATAAGTTGTGTTAAATGCGAGGCGTGACGCTGGGAACCATATCTAAACTTTATTGGCCGAAATTCAATAAATTTTACGTGGATATGAGTGCCCTCTGCCAGCATTATTTGTAAATGTATCAAAGAAACTTTCAGTCTATGTACCGCGCCTTATTGCGGCGACCTAAAAAGCTACAATTTCCGTTCTGTAAGACAGCCGTCATCAGGGTTTGTATTTCAGAAGTATTTACAGAGGAAATACGAAGACTGATGATGGCTGTCTTACACAATCGAAACGTGTAGCTTTTAAGATCTCCATAATAAAACGTTGTGTATAGATTGAGTGTTTCATTCATGTATCTGTATTGACACAGCCGGGATGACACACATTGCAAATATTTTTAAACTTTTGCCACCCTTATAAAATTCCTGGATGTGTACTTTTGTTGGTGACGTCAACATAGTTCCTTGTAATTTACAGTAACGTATGTTTCAGTAACCGACACGTAATAATGTTAGCGCTTCAAATGTACTTCGGCATAGAAACAAAGACTTGTTTGTTTTGGTGTCTTTACGGCATGACGCAGTTACATCGTGAGCGTAGCTGAATTGCTTTGCTATACGGTCTGTATTGCAATGTCACATGCACTTTCATTGCGATCTTCAGCTTTTACTTTTGAGCCGCTCTCCTAATTAATGTGTTCTTCACGTACAAATTAAATCTTTACATTACTGAGTCCTGGTTGTATAATGGTCTACAATACATTTTTATTCTGTATAACTACACTGTCCATTACGACTTACGCGTCAAACATAAATATTATGTTTCGTCGATCTGTCAAGAAGAGAGTTATCGTCTGCAGGTGCTTGTAGACTAGGCCTGCTCGTGCTTGGGCTCGTGCTTTCTAGACTAGGCCTACTGGTACTTGGGCTCTTGCTTTCTAGACTAGGCCTGTTCGAGCTTGGGCTCGTGCTTTCTAGACTAGGCCTACTGGTACTTTGGCTCGTGCTTTCTAGACTAGGCCTGTTCGAGCTTGGACTCGTGCTTTCTAGACTAGGCCTACTGGTACTTTGGCTCGTGCTTTCTAGACTAGGCCTGTTCGAGCTTGGACTCGTGCTTTCTAGACTAGGCCTGTTCGAGCTTGGGCTCGTGCTTTTTAGACTAGGCCTGTTCGAGCTTGGGCTCGTGCTTTCTAGACTAGGCCTACTCGTACTTGGGCTCGTGCTTTCTAGACTAGGCCTACTGGTACTTGGGCTCGTGCTTTCTAGACTAGGCCTGTTCGAGCTTGGGCTCGTGCTTTGTTGTTTGTAAATAATTTCAACTGTATTAAATCCCGCACAATTTGGGTCATCTAGAAAGCCCTCTTTACTGATATAAGTAGTTAAATAGGTTTTCGTTATTCAATCACCGTCCGATGCTCCTTACTCTCATAACCAATTTCTTGACGTCCTCAGTAGGCCCATTGAGTTTTCTTGTATTTAGTATATGGCATAGGTAAATTGTGCATTATTGTTACTCATACCTGTGAATCATTCTTTTATTTACTGATTGTGAAAGACTGGCCTGTCTGTCTGTCTGTCTGTCTGAGTGCTGCTGGCTGTCACCAGCCAACAGCATCATCGGTGCAGTATACCACAAGCTGTAAACACAGTCTAGTGCTCTTGAAGATGGGCGAAACTCTCACCCGAAACATGTTGAGCTCATTGAAGTTATTAATAAACTATCATTGTTGCATCTAGTTGGTTGTTTATACTATTGTATCAATGATGCACGGTTACACTAACATCATGCTTATAAGATAAATAGTGAGTGATACTCTTGAGCTACCTAAAAAGTGCGAGCCCAACTTTGCTAACAAGTCTATCTATACAATACATTACACGGGTAAAGTTTGTGCGCCTGTTTCCATACAAACGTGTAAGATCGTCCTAAATCGACCACCTCGGGTTAAAGTTAAGTTTGGAGCTTCTGTCTTCGTTCTGTGTTTGTGTGGTTGATAAGCAATCAGCTTTCCACGTAAATCGCTCCAAAGCTTCCTGAACTCTCCAAAGCTTACTATGTGAACTTATATTCTGTTCTTAAGATCAGAATGGATTTGAATGAAACAATGGCTGTTGTACTAAATACAATTAAGGAAGTATTTTTTTCAAGTATATATTGTATGGTTTTAATGAGATGGGCTGGGCATGTGGCGCGTATGGTTGAGGAGAGGGGGGTGTATAGGGTCTTGCTGGGAAAACCGGAGGGAAGGAGACCACTGGGGAGACCTAGGCGTAGATGTGTGGATAATATTAGGATGGATCTCCAGGAGGTGGGATGTGGGTGTATGGACTGGATTGGGTTGGCCCAGGATAGGGACAGGTGGCGGATGCTTTTGAGTGCGGTAATGAACCTTCGAGTTCCGTGAAATGCTGGGAATTTCTTGACTAGCTGCAAACCAGTTAGCTTCTCAGGAAGGACTCTGCACCATGGAGTAAGTAAGTAAGTAAGTATTGTATGGTTTTTTTTTAAATTGGGAAAGAAATATTCCAGTGTCAAGCAGCAGACTTCAGCTCTTAACTTAGGGACAGATATCAGAACAGTCTACTTTCCTCCTCAAGTAATAAATTAACATCCAGTCTAGAAGTATCCTTAAAATTAAACCCCAACGTCTTGTTCAATTTTCATGCGAGATTCGAACTAAAGTAACCACTAATGGATCAGTCGCCTGATGACACTACTTCTTACCTTACTTTTATCAAGGTAACTGCGGGTAATGTGCTTACTCTGAACTGTTCTAATGTCTTTCTTTGTATTAGAAAAGTCAAAAGAAACTTGATATGCCGATTGCTCCAGAACTCATTTTGCTGCGTGAAATGTACTGATGACGTCAGTCAAATGAAAGCGTTCAGTAAGGTTAGTTGATGGTCATGTGACCTGCACTACGTATAGACAGCAAGACTAACCGGAGCACTTGCCTTAAAAACGTGAATTAAAATTTAAGTTATAATATTAAATAAAAATCGTATGAATGTTGGATGTTAAGGGATTTTGCAAGCAACATATTTGCTGTTTAGACAATTTACCTTCAATTGCCTTATATTTACAGAATGAGGCCTGAACTAATCTCTCAATGCCCTTTTGAAAGCTTGAAGCAGCAATTCCGCCCATTGCACTCTTGTCTTTTGGGGGCACCCTGTGTAACAGGAAGATGGCTGTGTATTGTGGCCAGTGACTTGGCCTTTCTCTCATATACATATATACATACAAACATGTACATTTGGAGATTAAACAGATGAAATTCTCTACACAGTGGTATTTACTTTACAAGGCCCCTGTAAGTTCAGGCTTTGCAGAGCTGATTATGTCTTATGTCTTTTAGCTTAAAACTAATATGTATTTAATGTCCGTAAGCTTGGCCGCAGCCAGGTTCAAGCCTTGTTTCGTGCTTCGCCTTGGGAGTGCTCTGAGCACATTAACACCAACTCTCACACCGAATATTGACATTGGACTACGTCTATCCCAGCACCAAGACATCGGGGTCATTTCTGATCACGGTTGAATATTTGCACTCAACCTATATTTATTTATAGCATTCTGCTTTTAAGGGTTTTGTCTGTTTACAATATGCACACGTTTGAAGAGTGCATGAGTTTGTACGGATGTATAACATGAGGATGCTAGTACAAGTTTCGTGCACAAATTATGGATGCGCGATAACCTATTTAAATACACAAAATAAAAAATATAAAGTGATCCCGTTACAGGCCTGGTGTGGCTCAGAGGGTGGGTAGAGGTATAGCTCTACTCTTCTATGAAAACGGCATTAGAAGGGGATGAGTGGTCAGCAGCACGCCCCGTCCGCACTTTACCCCCAGCAAAGACCCGATACCCATTTTACAGGAGACTGGATGGGCCTCAGGGCCGGTCTGGACGGGCGGAAAATCTCGTCCCCACCGGGATTCCATCCCGGACCGTCCAGTCCGTAGCTCAGTCGCTATACCAACTGAGCTACCCGACCGACAAATACATAACATAGCCTTCACATTTCGCCAGCTGTAAACTGTCGCGACAAATGCTTGCTGGTCTACGGCAAGTCTGCGCGTGCCATTTTTTTTGTGTGTACCGGTACCATTAACCCAGTCTGAACGTACTAGATTACTATCACGGTTCCATACAAGTTCTGCCTCTCTTGCTGCTGTCTTATCTACGAATTCACCCATTGTCGTGATCTTGTGTGAGTGATGGAGCTCTGGTATTTTAGTCGCGCTCGGGGCGTTTCCTGACGTTCGCAGCAATCTGTGCCGTAATATCTGAAACTTCTGGAGAGAGCTGAGGGCCACTTACATCCATATCAGAGAAGCCTAATTCATGAGATTCACCAGATAAGAGCCTTTGCAGAAAGAAAGTTAGCGTTAGCTGACAGTTGCTTATTTTGAAAAGGGGGGTATAGCTGCAGATATGTCCTGGGGAACGTACATCATTTTCGTGTGGTTCTTGAACATAAGTCTTTTGTCTAGGGTAGCGATGAGGTATTTGCGAATGTCAGGCAATTTAAATCCGGTACTGTGAAGGGACGGACACTTGACTAGTTTGAAAGAGAAAATAATGCATACAAAATTCTAGTCAGAATACTTCTTGGGCACCTTCCCTTCGCAGGAGCCGGGGTACTCCAAAATGGGTTTTAGTGGGGTGGGGGGGGTAGTTGGTGAAGGAGGGAGGATGATGAAACTGCTTGAGGATCGTGCAAAATGGCGGGTTTTGTTATTAGCACACCTCTTCCTTTTACTGTCACGTCATTAATTAAAGTACTATACTTCCTAAAATCTGCTTTTTGTGTAAAAATGTCAACAGATGGGATTCATACCTCATAGGCAAACACTTCTTCGGAAATTATGAACCAATTTAACTCCCTACTGCGCCGTATCCAATATTTTCTTTTACATTATCCGTATCTTTGACTCCCAGGCTGGTCGATAAATTCGTCATGAAGTTCAGACAGATATGTATAGACGCACGACAGAGCATATGTCAGACATCCGCCGTAGCGTCGCACCACTATTTCAAAATTCTACTACAAAGAACGGTTAATTAATTACGACATGACCCTCTGACCCTCGCTCTGTCTCTCAGTTACCTTCCGTTGCCTATCCCCCCCATCCTATTCTACTTGCTAGGCGATTTCGCGCACGTAGCGCAGTATGTTTGGCACGTCAATACATGCGGCTGCCCATCCTTACACTGCCCTTTGCACAATTAAATTTTCTGGCTATTGTACAGTTAATTAATTATACAGAAAGAATATGCACTTGCTTCTCTTCTTACTACAGAGGCCCGGTTTCGATACCAGGCCAGCCTATGTAAGATTTATTGTAGAAAAGACACTGAAACCGATTTTTCTTCGTGTACTTAATTTCGTCCTGTAAGTACATTTCTATCAGTACTCCACATTCTATTTTATTCATCTACCGCCGATGTTTCGTCGGTAGAGTGATTGACAACGTCAGTAAATAGAATATTTCTCTCACTTCATACTTGTTTCAACAAGATAAATTTTTATGCAAAAGTAAAATTTGCAATTTTCTCATCGTTAATCTAGACTTACGTATTGGCCTAACATTTCAAATATTTTATCAAAACATTCAATCTCAAATGTACCTTTGGATTTTAAATCATAACGCCTTTTCGTCGGTAGGTATATGTAGTGAGTTGACAGTAGGTAGTTCACAGGGCTATTTTAGATCTGACAGCGCCTTCGATGGGCCACAGTTACTAGGTATTTCGATTTTTTGCAGGTGTGCCGGTAAGTGGTAGTCGACAGATATTTTTATGCATGATAAAGTTGCAGGTTATTTCGGCTTGGCGCACGAGTATATTTGCAAAATTTTTCACCTAAGCGGTGGATTGGGCGAAGTTGTCTTTCTTTAGAGGTCTTCGTGCTCATCCGTTGTAAGTGACCTCGACTCTTTCACCCGAAGAGCTATGAGGTGCCCTGCCTATGAGAATCCAGCAGAGAGAGTAGATGGTCTTCTGTCCAGCATGCAGACAGCATCGAACAGCACAGCTGACACCGAATGCTGCTCAGTGCATGTTTAGCAGTGAAGCAGTTGTAATTTCAATGCTGAAATAACTGATCATCATCATATTATGTCGGTGTTACCTTTGCACAATAAAAAATTAATTACGCAAGGAATCTTTCGTTAAGTTTTGAAACGTCATTCCCGTCACTGAAGATAGTCACGTTACTTACGAAAAGGCATAGAGATTGTGCGCTATTCCTGCTCCCTTTTCGGAGAGTAACACCCAGCAGTACATTCATTGGCCTGTATCAAGGTGCTGACTATCTACATGGAACCATACACTCGAGTCCTAACCATGCAACTAGAAGCAGCGACAGAGGCCCAGGAATGACAGCAAACCCTACAGGGACAACTAGTAGGCCTACTTCATCAGTCTGCACTTCGGTGACTAAGTCGACGCAGAATACTGCGTTTTTGTTCCGAATATATCTTAAATCTGCCAACTAAACATAGAATTTTTTTAAATCGTTGTACCGTGCATTTTGATATCCATAAAGTTCACACACCAACAAATTCATTCTTTATTAAACTTGACAAAGTTTTAAAATTTACATTAAAAATCACTTTGACTTGCTCCTACATGTTTCGGTCTACGTCCACCATCAGGGAGCCGTCATAAGAGACTAGCTAAAGTTATATTTATGTTAAAATTCAGTAAAAACTATGTCGTTATATGTTATGCGGTTGTGTGGCAGCATACCTGTGACATGCTGCCACACCACCGCATAACATATAACGATGTAGTTTTTACCGAATTTTAACATAAATATAACTTTAGCTAGACTCTAGTGAAGGCTACCTGATGATGGTCGTAGACCGAAACATGTAGGAGCAAGTCAAAGTGATTTTAATGTAAATTTTAAAACTTTGTCAAGTTTAATAAAGTGTGCATTTGTTGGTGTGTGAACTTTATAGATAACCATAGAAAATTTCTGGTGGAATTTAGTTCCACTCTGAACATAAAATTCGTTTCTTTTCTCGCAGAGAACACTGATGGCCACAATTATGTAGACCAGCGGAGTAATCATCAATAGGAGGATAGCAGTGCTTATTTTTAGAGTTACTGAAGCTTCTAAATACAGGACGTGTGAAATTGTGACATTTTTAATGGTACAGTAGGCAGTGCATTTAGTCAGCATTTGGCTTTAAATGGTTAAGAGTATCTGTTCTACTTCAAAATCCATTTAACAAACTGCTTTTTCTGTCCATGTGTCTAACTCCTGATTCAGCAACAGATGTTTCTGAACTTCCCTGCGAATATTATTCCAGCGGAGAGTGCGATGTCTCTGTGCAATTTAACTGGCTGCCGTGAACAGTATTGCTGCACCAATATTTTTGACCACGAGAATTTGTGCATCATTACAATGCGGTGGAATCCAGTTTGATCTTTGACAAGCATGAAGGTGGGAGGAACTTAAGGCAATGTTAAATAACAACTTGGTGTCCTTGCGGAAAAATTTTGTTAGAAAACACCTGACGTATGATTGTAACTTTCTTGTGACGTGTGAATGTTTGGGTATTGCAAACAATCTTTTTTTTTAACTCATGGTTCCTTGCATCGTAATTCAGTTTTAATAAAAATCCAACCAGATGCATCAGTATGCAGATATTTATTTACTGCGAAGCCACTCTACATGTTTCGGGTGTCACAGCACCCTTCATCAGGAATACTAAAAAACTGATCAGTCCACGTTGGAGGGAAGTAACTGTACCAGTATTATGACCTGTACCGGAGGTTGCGGTTACAGTTTTTAGTACTCCTGATGATGGGTGCTGTGACACCCGAAACATGTAGAGTGACTTTGCAGTA
>Ga0123354_10005710_pt1 | contig 18200 bp, 11 predicted proteins | sample TergutLab28metaG_2_FD_97872 | JGI IMG/M metagenome (GOLD analysis project Ga0123354, IMG submission 97872) | Labiotermes labralis P4 segment gut microbial communities from Petit-Saut dam, French Guiana - Lab288 P4 | ecosystem: Host-associated > Arthropoda: Insects > Digestive system > Gut ...
AGTCAGCCTACACAACACAACAAGTACTCGCTAGCTCCTGAAGATGGACGTATTAACGTCTGAAACATGTTGAGCAATATATAATAAAGCAAGTGTCATCTAGTTGGTCAACCTTTATTCACTTGTTCGGATCGTTCCGATCTTGTATCCTAGAATCCTCTCAGACAGTTACACCATTTAATCCACTGGGATCACACTTTTTATTGTTGTTCACAATTGTTGGTACGTTATAGCATGTTATTACTACTAATAGGGTCTGCTGTTATATTTCTTTGAAGAGCTTGTTATATGTCTACGATGATTTTGCCTACGTTCAATTTATCGGATACACATAAACTCACAGTTTAAACCAACGAAATATTTCGTAATTTCTGACTTACAAACGACATTTCGTACACAACTCTGGGTAAATGACCAACTTCATGCACAATTACATTGTATAAAACGATTTATTATTGCAATCCTCTACATGTTTCGAGCATCACTGTGCTCATCATCAGGAGGTCGAAATGTATTCATACACCGGACGGTCACCTACTGACAGTACTATACCAGATGCTGTATTAATACAATTCGACCTCCTGATGATGAGCACAGTGTTGCTCGAAACATGTAGAGGATTACAATAAAAAATCTTTTACACTACGTAATTGTGCATGAAGTTGGTAATTTACCCACAGTTATACCAGGATGCACGGTCAGCAAAACATAAAATTTCATACACAATTGGTATGTACACCAAATATCCATCTATATGCCCTATTTCGCATTCCCAGATATAAGCGACAGATTGTAAATATTTATATAAAAGCACGTTTTCTTATTTCCCTTGATTACGAATCATTTAAATCGCAAGAAAAAACAACTGATGACTGCACAGAAACGTGACGCAGCAACAAGACGACATCACTACGCCACTGGATTATTACGTCACACCACAACAAATTTCATTAATGTGGGGCCGCATTATGTAATTATAATAGAGAAAAAAGGCAATAAATACTAAATATTATGGCCGTTATTGAATTTCTGCCCTAATTAGCAGGCACGTAACTCGCATACACGCTGCGTCAGATTACATTAGGATCGTCAATGTAGTTTTTCGACTTACCTCGTAAACGGTCAGATTTCATCATAATTACACGCAAGTCTTCACGTAAAGTGTCCGTTAGTTTTGTCCGACTTTAACCAAACTCATATATGTCCTACAGATTTAGTAAATATTCCCAAATACACAATTTCACGACAATCAGTCCATTGGCATGCCGATAACCAGACGCGAGAGACTAATGGTCGCTTTTCGTAACTGTTTTGCGAAGGCGCCTAAAACAAAGCTAATCACGGTCTACGACTTTAATTCAAAGCATTTGCAATACGGTGTGTAGGCATACATAAAATAATATGCGGAACAAATACGGATCGTTTCATATTCAATGCAGTGGAATATCTCACCAGTTGACCAACCGAAAAAAGTATTCGTTTCTCTATAATATTAAGGTTAAGACCAGCAAATAATACAATATAACAAATAAAACATTTATGAAACACATAAATTTAGTTAGAAAGCCAACAGATGTGCAACTAAACGAGAAAAAGGGACAGAAGAATGAAACAAATGGAAATCTTCAGATTGTGATATCGTCTGGCCTGTTCAGTAAGGCAGAGGGGCCACGCTGCTTCGAAACGCCAGTCAAATCGCCTACGAAAGTTCACAAGAGTCACCAGCAAGACAATCTCAATTTTCACAGTTGTGAAAGCTTCGAATCTCAAATGGAACACACATTTTAGATACGTGCTGTTTCCGTTCTTTTGTGTATACAATGGGTAATAAGTTGAACAAGACAGGCAATGTGACGTATAACGTAACAACTTGGCGTGTCCGCGTAACCATTTTTGCCGAGTAACAACAATAAATATCACATATTCCGAGTTTGTGTTTTTAGCCTTAGTCATCCAGCATGCAAAGCGCATGCGCCGAATTATACTGTCATCTGTGGCCTGTCCGGCTGTACAATATTTTTCCACATTATCTCACAACCGGCACGATTTAAAAAAAAAATTACTGAACATAAAATGTGTTTTAGTTTTCTCTATAACGTTTGTCTGAAAATTTTCTCATTTCAAGAAGAATTCAGTGACATATTATCATTAATGTTCAAAGGTCTTCAAGTACATTCCAGTTAAGTCCTTTATTTATTCAACTAATGCACACAAATTATTATAAAATTGTTAATGAGTTAAAATCATTTAAAAATATAATAATTGCTCCAACATGTTTCGATTTACATAAACCATCATCAGGGAGCTCTCAGCCTGTGCTTCGCTAAAGTTACAACACTGTAGCTTTAGCGAAGCACAGGCTGAGAGCTCCCTGATGGTTTATGTAAACCGAAACACGTTGGAGCAACTATTATATTTTTAAGCGATTTTAACTGTTTAACAATTTTATAATAATTTGTGCGCATTAGTTGGACAAATAAAGGACTTCATACTATCAACATGCACGGTGCAACTACGAAGATTTAAATTCCCGTTATTAATGAAACCTGAAATTTCTCCAGACTTCCGAAAAGTACTCAAAAGTCGAAGTTTATGTTTGTCCGTTGAGTGGCAGCCGAGCTGTTCCACGCGTACGGACATTACGAAGCTTATTTTCGCAATTTTGAGAAAGCGCCTAAAAACGGGATAAAACTCTATCCGACCGTAAAAGAAAACCTGGCGCTCATTTATTTTTGGTCTAAAGTATTTAGCGATGTTGTGAGTAGCTTGTATTACACAGCGTCGACTGGTGGCAGCATTAAAGACTAATTAACTGACAAGGAGAGGGTACAAAGCGGTCAAGACACCATCCCGACATTCGCTTGGAATGACTGAGGAAAGCCACGATTAACCTCTATTAGAACAGATGGCGTCCCAGCTGACATGCGAACCGTGAGGCCCCTGAACACAAATCAGACGGCTCAGCTGGTCAGCGTGTGTTGCACCCTGAGTACTAAACTTTTATTTTGTTGAGTACGACGCTGATAATTACGCGCTGGCAATAGGCTACTACGAAATGGGCGTACAACCGGGTAGACAGTGTCTACTAACTTCCAGAACGAAACTTGTAACGAAGCTGTTTACAGTGCCTTAAGGCGTCATAACTGTCTTTGCGAGCAATAATATATGTAAGAACGAAATCGGTAACCTGCACTATAATAATTTTGTAATACACGTTTATCGCGTACTTCACTCCACTAACGTTTTAACATACTACAAAAAAGGATGTGTCAACTGAATTCAGGACATTTTTTGAGTGTATGAATGGGACAGATGCCATACTTACGACTAATCAGTGCATGCAAGAGGATGGTATCTGCACAATGCATGGAAATGCTGCCCAATAAAGGACAAAAAAAGGTAGTTATGTGACTGGTAAATAAGACACAATATGGAACACCTTTATATTACGACATATGTCAAGCAATAGATCATTTTAGTAAAATTTATTGATTTTAGACTAACAATTAATATCTTGATGTTGTATTATGCATTTCGTATAATTATTTAGACCAACAAATGCACAATATATTAACAATAATGTCTGTATCGTGCAGTACTGCTACATGTTTCGATGTATTTACATCATCTTCAGAGAGTCTCTTCTTATATATATTAAGTTACGCAATCAATAAAATTAGTAGGTTAAAATGTTTACATAGGTGATTGTTGTACATAATCGATAGATTATAATCTTTAAAACGTCGTAAATCGTATCAAGTTGTTATACTTGCAGTACAACGATGTTTTTTTTTTTTTTTAAGATTTGGTAGCTGTATATACAATCGATAAAATCTGGAAATGTCTTGTGGGTAATATCCCTATGTGTGGGAGCTTCCAGTACCAATTTTTATTGCTTTTGTAACTTTTGCATATATGAGAAGAGATTCCCTGAAGATTATGTAAATGCACCGGAACATGTAGGAGTACTTTACAATACAGACGTCACTGTTAATATATTGCACATTTGTTGGTCTATATAATAAACAATTAACATCTTTACATGAACATCATGATACTATCTTTCAGTTTGATTGTAATATAAAAGAATATTAGCCTCAGATTCCTTCCAATAGTATGTAAAGTGGTTTCCCCAAGTATGTCCATGGCGCCGAAACATGTAGGCATTAATCTGCAAATGTACTTGTGATTAAAAAATTACGTACGTTGTTGGCTGCACTATAAAATTTTCCTTTTCGTAGCCGTCACTCTCCCGGGCGTTTACTGATCTGGGGCGTCTACCTACTTCTGCAAAGCCATTCCACCGCTGGCAGTACTGCTTTAATTAAAACCAAATAACTGCAGTGGAACTGAAATTCCAGAGTCTGGGCAAAGTACATGCTTACGTAACATGCGTACCACATCAAGATGTTTATCTCGCTGCAGATTGCGTAACAGCGATTTCACACTAGATCGTAGTAAACAGAAATCGGATTGGTCACCATGTCCTCGCACAGCAACAGTCGCTCCAATAAACCATCACGTGTTCCTGTGCGGATGTGACTTTGGCACAGATCTGCTCTCGATTACACTGAGCGGCAAGTGTTTTATCTATCTGCAGTGGCGGAGCGGCACAAACTACATTTACTAAATTTCGGCAGCGCCAACATTTAAACTCTTCATTCAGTCTTGCTCCTGACAACATTCGCGAATAATTACGTCTCTAAAGAACGCTACATACGCAAAAGTTGTGATATATATATATATATATATATATATATATATATTATATATGTGTGTGTGTGTGTGTGTGTGTGTGGAGGGGGGTGTGAGAGAGTGAGAGACACGGGAGCATAGGGCAAGTAACACTGAATGGGAAAAACAGATGCACAGAAAATTTTGGCCGTAAAACCTGAAGGGAAGAGAAGGAAGAAACCATTTGGAAGACACAGTCGGAGATGGATAATAATCTCAAACTGGATGTGCACTGAACGCGAGTGGCTCAGGGTAGGGTCCAGTACTCGCTCTTGAAATTTCGGGTTCAATGAAAGGCGAGAAATGTCTTGACCCACCGAGCGACTGTTATATTCTCAGGGGCTTCGCTCTACGGAGACGGTTAATGGGATAGCTAATTCGTTACGCAGCGCAAGTTGGACGCTCGAGGTTGTAACGAAAGATGTTCTTATGGGCCTAATTCTTAAAGCAGTTAAGTAAAGAGCTGCTCTGTACAGTCTGTTATTTAACATCACTATATCAACTGTTACACTACGACAGCCTGTATCCGGAAGGGGACGAGAAGATTTGTAAGGCGAAATAAAGAAATGAAAAGAATGTTAATCATAAACCCAAAATTCGTCTGAAAGGAGCAACAAATCGCATAAAACCTGTTATAATAATGGTGAAGCGAGTACCTCTACATACAAAGATGAGTCAAGGACTGCCACTGAATTAACATACTCGATTATAACACGATAAACCGTAGTCAGGATAGAGTGCTCTGGTGAGAAGATGAAATGAGACTTCCTCAATACTACATACAGACAAGCGCGTAGAATGTTTCTCGCAAACCTCCATACAGGTGTTGGTTCCGACCACAGCCGCCACTGGGACATTATTGCGTTAGTTGAATCGCACATTGCTGCTAATGCTGCTACTCGAGGGAAAGTGGACGGCAGGTGCCGCACAGGACAACAACGACACAAGCAGCTTCGAGGACGGCACGTGCGTCAAAGTCTGGGGATCTAGAATACAGCAACTGGCTATCTTCATCACTTCCGTGTTTAACGGTCCGGAGACCGTAACTAATCCCCGACCAAGGAAGCTGGTGTCGAGGCAACGCTTTTCTTGTAGTCGGGAAATGTCCTGTTCGAATCTCGGCCGAAGCACGGACTATCCCGGCTGAAGTTGTTAGTGAATTCTTTTAAGTCCTTCCACGTCAATCCAGAGACAGCGCGCACAATTTGGCCACGACAGCTTCCTTCGTAATCTTTTGCAACTCATCGCTCAGCAGTCATCCTACCATCGACACCAGTCTGACATTTTGCAAGCGTCGTAAATTACGACATAGAAAAGCCACCCTCGAGGGAAATTAAAGATTCCGCTTTCGCGGAATCTGATGCCGCCTGGTTTAGTAGGTAGATGTCAATGGTACGGACGTTACTTCACACTGCTGGTACATACTACCAGACTACACAGCTTTATGAGAGTTTCGTGGTCTTCACAAAGGTGTGATTCTTAAAGGGCCACTGACCCCTTCAAGATGAAGGCCACACATTCTTCCGAAACGCCAGAAACCACTTACCCAACGACAAGGCGTTAAGTTTCAAAAGACCGGAACTCTACAACACCTGCCACAAGAAGTTCAATTGCAAATTATTATGGCATTTATCAATTATATGAAAAGAGTCTGCTGCAGTAAAACCAGAAAATGAATGATCACACAAACAACGAACGTTTCTCAGTTTGGTGTCGTTTCTTCTGCGACTCCCATTGATAAAGCCATCTGATCTGCGATTCGGAACCGGGACCCATGCATCTTTGAGAGCTGACAGAACTCACTGCAACGACGCATCACGAGACGATGTATATCCTACAAAGGACGACACGGAACCTTTTTATTTACTTCATCAGGCTCGCCTTCAATTGCTCACATTATACCGTATACCGTCAAATGATATGACGAATCGGTAATGAATTGAAGCAATCGTGGCCTAATTTACAACACTATCCAGGTATTTGCCTGGGGCAACTGAGGAAAACCATAAAAATACCGGGTAGGGCAGATTGCCTCCGGACCGACATTCGACCCCGGTGCCTCACGATTACGATAGTGTGATAACCACACAAGCTCAACATTCCATGACCTCCTACATGCATAGCCGAATGTGGGTTCGAACCGGCGATCTAAATGCTACATTGCTTCATGAAGGCATGTGTACATAATTAGTTCATTAGGAAGATAATTAAAATTAATTGATAGCATTTTATTTCACCGTATTTTTACTTTACATAATTATAAATTGGGACTCAAGGTGATAAAAGGTAGTTACAAGTTCCATACCACATCAGAGCAAATTTCAGGGCTCTGTCAACAAAATAATAATAATAATAATAATAATAAACTACTTACTACATAACAAAGGAAATATCCTAAATAATACTCGAACACCTCCTTACGAATCCTCACTATTTTTCCCCTCCAAAAAGTAACAATTTTTGGTTTACATGTAAGTGGTCAATGGCTATCCACACCAGAGTTTAGAGTTTTCTGTTTCCTGGAAACGTTTAGAAATCAGTACTTCAAAGGCACTGATACCTTTGTAGTTTGAATCCTTACTAATTTATTATCATTCCAACACTGCTACAACCTCAATAATCAATCAACAGTTCATATGAAAACACATTGCCACCCAGTTTAACGGGAATTGTAACCAAAGATATCCCCCAACAAGGGGATAAGTCAACAAGATTAGTAACATGGGTCCTCTCAAGTTATAGCATGCATAATCAGGAACAGAAATATCCTAAAACAACGAAAAACAACACTGTATAAAGTATATGTACATATACATAAGCGTGATTTCGCGCTAAGGCCGCTGTGTAAATGCGATCTTCGCCCTTCTGAGATTTTATGCAGCATAGAATAGTAGATTGTTACCGACGTTTCGGGACAAACCATGGGTCCCAGCTTTACGGGTCCAGCAGTCCGAGAACTGCTGGACCCTTGAAAATGGGACCGATAGGATGTCCCGAAACGTCGGTAGTTAACTAGCTATCTAGGTTATATAATATCCCAGATAGGCGAAGATCTCTGGAATACGTCAGTATTTGCGTGTGCCTGTGTGTGTAATATACACATACATACATACACACACATATATGTATATATAAAACGTGTATCATTAAATGCTGAAACATGGGTTCTTACAAACAGAAACAAAAGCAGAATTCAAGTAATGGACATAATGTCGGAATAGTACTGAAGAAAAAAATTTAAAAAAGAAATTGCGTAGGTAGAACACAAACACCGCTGGGAAATAAATGCCTTTTACAGTTTGGCTATGACAAAAGAATGGACAGAAACATGACACAGCAAAAAAGAGCACTAGGCTTAAATTTTAAGGCAAAGAAAACCAAAAACAAATAGGTTCAGCCAGATTATAGATGACTTCAAAAAGAGCGATGAAAGAACATGCAGGAAACTGAAAGGAATGATTGTGAAAAGACATAATAATGACTACAGACATTTCACTGCTCTACCTATATAGATACGAAAATGATGTGAGATGAAGAAACAGGAGTAGACAAACAAGATGGAGTAGGAAAAGAAGACAGTGTAAGTTTAATAATAAAATTGTACAGGACATGTAATAATTTTTTGCAACTGGGCTGCAGACCACAATAACATGTGTAACATTCTATACGAATGGGACAGAAGAGTAAAGAAACATTAAACTGAACCAAGATTATTCACTGCATGACAAGACAAAGCCAAATGCTTGCCCAGTAACAGTCAACATTGGAAAGTGCTGCAGATGACATGTGACACTGTAGCACTAACAAAATGAGAGCAAGGTGAGGCATGTGGAAACCTCTCATATGGGGGAAATGTGATTTGAGAATTCACAAGCACTGCCATTGTTGGGTGGGGGCTGCAACTTAGGTATAAAAGGTGTATATCAGTCTCTGCAGCATCAGCAAGAACAACACAGTAAGGTTCCAAGTCTCACACAAGTCTCATCATGAAGGTTCTGGTGAGTTTCTTGTCTCTGCATTGCCAGTAACACTGATAAATTATACATATATATATATATATATACACACACACACACACAAACACACATATATATACATAGGCCAAGTTGTAATATATACTTTTAAGTTATAAGTTTATTGGTTCAGAAACTGTTAAAGCAGTTATGCGCTTGGGCAATAATAAAAAAGACCCAACACTGGCTGTTATCCTGACTAACAATAAACTCCGTATTCCTATTACATTCTTTCTAATACTGCACTTTCAAAATATTATACCACAAAGTTCAACCTTTCATAAGTTCAGAAGATGGCAAATACAAACTCAAAATAAAACCTGTAAGCTTTACATTACCAAATCACTTCTAGGCTACATACATTTTAAAATGAAATGGGTGATAACAAAAATAACTGGCTAACTCCATCAAAAGATGACTTTTTGATGAACTAAAAACCAATTTCTGGTTACTAAATTTATGGTGTTACTATTACACTAACATGTTTGGTACACAAATTAATACTGAAGCACTTCTCCTATGCATGTATTTATCATAATTCTACTGATACATAGTCTAATTATGTATGTAAAAGTATCATAAAAGCAGTGTCTGATCTGTCCAAAGAACATTATGACTGATGCCTGCATCTTTCACCTCCCATATGTTTTGATGAAACAGCATGAAATGTCACACTCAAATATTTATAAGAAATCATGAATAAAACTTGGCTTATATTACAATGGTAAATTTGATATCTAATTTGAATAAATATATAATTATTTATGTTCATTTTTAAGGGTGGGGCAGGTCCACCATGCTAGAAGCATACAATACATTAGCATTAAACTGTTAAAACAAATACAGTGCTCTGTATAACATGAATTTTCTATTTATTTCAAGAAATGTCACAGCAACAAACATTCTGTAATTAAAGAATGCATTTACACATCCTTTCATGTTGGAGGAGGTCACAAGGGGCTCAAGAAAACTGCTTGGTGACAAGCTTCATAAATTGTACTCCTAACAAATATTATCACAATTGTTAAGTGAGTAGGATGACATAGGTGGGGCTTGTGCACAAAAGTTTTGGTAGAAAAAAGTGGAGGATAATTACTATGTGAAGACATGATGAGAGTATAAGGGACCTTAAAGAATTATGATGTAAGCACAAGGACTGGATTTATCTATTTCATGACAGAGAACAGGATTGAGGTCTTGTGAACACAGTAATGAACCTAGGAGTACCATAAAATCCAAGAACACATTGACTGGCACAGCAGCTATTAATGTTTGGGCTACTCAGTTCCATGTTGTTAGGGACAAATGAAGACATGCAGGAACTAAACAATAATGACAACTGGCTGCACAGCAATGACATCATACCACAGAAACATTAATCCACACGTAATTTGGAATTTGGGCTGCATAAGGAGTCAGGCCAGTGTAGTCTGCATAGTAACTAGGCCATGGACACGACAATACAGGGTTTGACTCCTGACATAGCAAGAGATTTCCTCTTCTCTAAGAGGCATCGAGATTGGCTCTGGGGTCCACCCAGTCTCCTATTTAGTGGGTAACAACGGCTCTTTGCCTGAAGACAAATTGATTGGGGTATGAAGGTGACCATTCCTCTCTATCTAGAGCTGAGGTTAAGAATGAGTGGAAATTCTTCTGCTCCCCCTCTAAGCCTACATGACATACACAGGAACAACTTTAACTTTTACTTACACTTTATTATATCCGTGTTTGCAATCCTGAATCCCAATCTCAGTGACATATGCAAAACCTAACTCTCATCAGGCAGGAGTGGAAGGTTAAATCTTGTGTTATTTTCCTACTGTTATCCAGAAGTTCAAAAAGCAATCACCAAGAGTGAATATGACAGGTATCAATAAAAAAGTCTAACAATGTAAGTTGTTCATTTAAAAATGCTGTCAACTGCTAAGCTTATGCAGCATCAACAGTAGATGAATGAAATACATGGAGAACAGGTTGAATTACTACAGACTGGTACAAATATTAACTATGAAATGCTCTTTTATCAAAACACTTGATGGAGACAGGTTTGGCAGAACCTACACATCATGTCACAGCCAAATGTGATAGTTAGGTTCAAACAACAATAACAGTGATTTTGTTGATGATGTGCACACTTTCACACTTAGCAGTAAACACTGGTCCTCCTTATTCTACCATTTGTTTATCTGTCATTCATTAAGGGTTGTTGTCAGTAACTTGTATCATACACTGCTGAATGACTGGATGACAGGGAATAATGAATTTGAAAGGACAAGGAAATGGCCAAAGATTAAGGCACTACCCCAGCACCTGTCTCAATAGACAGAGACAAACTGTAAAAAAAGTCATTGTATTTGGTGCCGTGACCACTGAGACACTTTTTTCTGGTTCTTCATTTCTACCTCATTAATTTCCCAAGAAATAAACCTGCATCTTCTCTAGATACTTATCATGTTGTGATGATAGAAAAAATTAATTTAATTTTAGGTCTGTAACTTCTCCAAATTATTTAAATTTTCAACTCAGCAGACATGAAAGATGATGTACTTTAAATTTAATAAAAACTGAGAAGGAAACTGAAAATTGTAAAAGACAAAAACGGCCCAAAAGTACGGTTTCTCTACGATAATTAGTGCATAAATCCAACAGAAAATCTTTTAGTGGTTAGAAATTGAAACCTATCACTGGACAATTACAAACACAGTAAACAGGGCTCCACATCCAAATTGCGCAGGTGAGTTTAAAAAATCTGGAGGTGCAAAGGTTTCAGTTCTGTCTAAATATGCCAAAAATCCAATAAACACATTTCTGAATCACCGGTTTCCACTATGAAGCCCAAAACTGTAAAATAATATCATTCATCCAAAGAGTACGTTCACCATATTGTAAGACTGGAAGTTCCAAGTTTCATGGCAAGGATAATTTTGATTATGTTTTTCTGGAAAGTGATACCATGTCAGTAAAGGCAGCAGGTTCCTCTGAAACACAGATACATATCTAACAAACTACATAGCATTATATCGCAGACAATCATGATCTTAATTTTCCATCTTGTGCTTTAGTGATCCATCATGGTTTGCCAGCTTAAATTATGTTACTTCCTAAACATTTCAAATGTGAACTAAACACAAAGAGTAAACATGTCTACATTCCGTTGCTATTGAAAGACCTTACATGAACCAGAGTTGTATTTACTACCACAGTCAAAGTCTCGTTTGTTATTCTAGCCAAAGAACATTATAATAAACATGATGTGCTATATGAAAATGGATATTGTGAAGTACCTAGGGGATTAAATTCAATATGTTTCTTAAGCCTTGCCCATAAGGATTTCTTCATACTATGAGAAACTTAGATCTGCACTATTCCAATTCATGTGCTGAGAAGAAGATGGCTGAAATCTCTTGCTAACATGACTGAGGTTCTTGTAATATTTCCTCCATCATTTCACACTAATGCCAGGCCATTATAATTTCTACCATAATCCTTCAATCCTTCCAAATTCAGTCTCTGTCATCACTGTTTTGTCCTTTTTTGTGGTTGACTATATGTCATTAAATAATACACAATCAACTTTATCAAGTTATGCACAAATGAAAAAGCTGGAAAACCCAAACCTGATAATACAAAAACAATCTACTGCGATGTAGATCTAAAATACAGCTGTCTTTCAGGTGACTCTTACTATCCTGGTTGTAACTGCAGTGCTTGCAACTGAGGAGCCAGTGCCCACCAAGCAGAAACGTGGCATACTTGGTCTTGGCTATGGCTATGGCTATGGCTATGACTACGGTCTACATGCTGCCCCCAGCCTCCCTCTGAGTTACGCTGCTTCACTTGCATACCATGAACCACTCGCATCTTACCATGCACCCCTGTCCCTCTCTGCTCTCCCAGTTGCTAAGGTTGCCTACTCCGCTCCCATAACCAAACTCGCATATGCAGCACCAATAGCAAAGGTTGCATATGCAGCTCCTATTACCTATACCAAGTATGCAGCTCCGCTGCCTTACTGGTAATGACAGCAATTCAAATGTTCTGCGACAAATAAGAAATAAATTTTAGCAGCTCTCTGTAATACTTCATTCTGTACCACATTTACAAATAATAATGATGAAACTTAAGCAATTTTTAACTTAAAATGTTGGTTGGAAATTACTTTAAATATTAAATAACATAAGTAAGAAATAAGAAAATAACTTTAAAAGGCCATGAAGAGTGAGCAACAGTGGGACATAAAAAATAATTAGTCAAGTACTAGTAAGTCATAACATTTCTGTTAATGTCAGGGTGTTTAAATAATTTAGAACTATAACACTGATACAGCTACTATTTTCCAATGACAGAAAAATTACAGATCTAGCTACAGTAATTAGTACACTTTGATAAATGTGGAAATCTCCCATCATGTTCAAAGTTGAGAATTTTAACTTCAGAGAGCTGTTTTTTTTTTGACTGAACTGGATCTCCCTAACGGTGAGGTGATTCAGAAAAAAGCAGGGTCATTAAATGGTTTGTGTTCCACGGAGAAGCATTAGATTCATCATAAACCATCAACTTATACACGAAAATATCTCAACTTTGTACATAGCATCTCATTACAATATAGATCATAATCAGTACAAACAAAGCTAAGCTGTACCAAAATGACTTCATACCTTGATTTCTGACTCTTTGTAAAAATATATATATAAAAAAAGAGAACATTATTTTATTATCTTCTTCATACTTATCATTGTATTTATCATGATGTATTTATGTAACTGAATAAACAACTTCAAGTTCTGAAACAAACATGCAGCCCCACTCTTAAGATATCAGTCCTTGTTTCTAATTACCACTGTGGTGCAATATTACAGAAAATAACATAAACACTTTTCACCTCAGAATTCAAACTCAGAAACAATATCCATCTACATCATAAAGGTAAAAGTTAAGTCTTCTGTACAGACTATCATGAAGTTATTACAGGGAGGCATAAACATTCATTGCACTGACTGTCAGCCTCAGCATGAGACACAAATGAGTGCTAAACTGCATGCTCCACATAAGAGTGCATCATATTATTCAGTTACAAGCAAATGGCGAAACAAAGACAACAGGAAAAATTATTTCCTTCTCCCTTTCTTTGTTCTGTTCTTATCTTCACATCCACTCCTACCTCCTACTGCTTTCCCATTCTTTGTAGATCCCATCAAAATTCCTCTCCCTCTTCCTCCCACTTTCTCCATCATCTAAAAACAGTTCCCTCATGGCTATTCCTTCATTCCTCATGCACTTTTAACTTTCTCCCTCTTTTCTCCTGTATTCTTTCCCCATTCCTTTTATTTGTCTGTCCTACTGTAATTTGTCTCCCAGTACCCTAGCAACAGTAGAAAAATGATTAAATATACAAACATATCCTACCAGTGGCAAACTAGGTTTTCTCCAAGAATGAGGGGTACGTGCTCTTAGTCATATGTGTAGACAGTTCTTGTAAACCACACAACACAGTTCGTCTGAATTGTCTTCCTTTCGCTTTTTGTGCCAACATTTAGTTACAATAGGAAAGCTTTATGATGAAGGGACTGTATCTATATCACCAGCATATCCGATTTTATGTAATGATATCATATTTTTGTAACTGGGGTTTAAAAAACCCCCTGAAACTAAATCCCATATACACAAATGATATCAGCTATCATTTACCTCGATGTTCAAGCACAGTTTATAATTGAAAGGTCTCACTACAACGGTTCAGCAACCAAATACATGCCAAGATGGCAAAATCTTCCAGCAAGAACTTAATTTGTTCTGTGTCAAGCACACATTTTATTTTAATGGTAGAATACAAAAAGAGCAGGACTTGGTTTTTTTTAAAATTACCACAATAAAATCTGACAGAGAGTGTGAACTACAAGATTGTACAATGTAACACAAGTTTTGTGACATGCAATAACACTCAGATGAACACATAAGCAGCAATAAAACTCACCCTGAATCTTATATCCATATCTTGGCAGTGCTGTTCTAAACTTGAAAAGCAGTCTACAATCTTCTGCTGTCCTTGTAACATCTGCAAGAAAAAATAATTCTGCAAATATGCAGCTCCACAGCTGTAGAAAACTTTAACAACAGAATTAATGTTATCTTGAAGCAGTGAAAGAAACAGAACATTAAATGCATATAAACTACATTACAAAATTAATTTTATAAGATCGTAATCTACATCTTCTGTGCAAGGAATGAAAGTAACTCAAAACTTTTATGGGCAGAGAAAAAATTCATACACTGAGGCACACCACAGTACTTTACAGCACTTGCAAAACTCTTAATAAGGAGTACAAACCTTCGTACCAATCCATTCAGCTGTCTGCGTTATCTTATTGGCTCCAAGCTCTGCAGACTCACAACTGCTCAGCAATCTGAAACTTTGTCCTCTGTGCTGGAAACAGCGCTCTTGGTCTCCCAACTCCATGTTCAGTACTGAACATGCACAGCTATAAGTCTGCATTCCCACATTATGAACTTCTGGCTGTGAATTTGTCTGTGTGGCACTGTCTTTGGACTCACAACTTTGTATTCTTATGATATTACCTTCATTCTGTTCAGACATTGTCTGTGTTGTCATATGCATCAATGACTCCACCCATGGGGCTGTCTGAGTTGATACATCCTGCAGATTAGTATGTTCACTGACTTGCCCCCTGCTTGAATAACGTTCCAGCAACTGCTCACAGGCATTCAAATTATTGTTTGTCTCCTGGTTGCAAAAAAGGTGTATAGCTAGTAAAGTGCTAATTAATTTAACACAGCAAGAAAGATGTCTGTATGTCACTGTTATAGCTTCCAATCTGTGGCAAAACTTACATACCATCTCTATATAAGGATAACATCTGATGGAAAGGTATAAGAGAATCATACACAACTGGAAAGGATATTATGCCTAGTTACTGTCAAGTGGGTTGTGAAGATAAAGACAGTGATTTAAGTGTTTTAAAATACTGATTGCCACCATGAATTTTATATTGCTTGTCCACAGTAAAATTATGATATATATGTCAATTTTATAACAGTGTAAATGATCAGAGATGATGATGTGCTGCAATACCCTCAAGCCATGGTGGACACCTCCCTTACAGCTTGCAAGTGACCACTGTACACATGGCACTGACATAAAACATTATCATGCATAACTGAGTGGATACTGGTGACTGACAGTGTGAAGTAAAGCATCTGTAGCAGACAGTGGTGACCACAGTGGTTCTGAGTTGAGAGCTGTAGCAGACATTAAAAACCAGAATGGTGGAGATAAATTATCTGCAGTGGACACTGGTGGCTACAAGGGCAGTGAACATTTTAAACAGCACCACAGCTATAATGCAATAAAGAATGTGTTTGCTACATAGAGCACAAGTCTGCAAGCAACAAGAAAATGTTTCCAGGACATTCTACAAATATGGTCAATAAAAGCCTAATATTAACCGCAATGAATTGGACTAAAACACATGAGTCCCAACTCATTAAAAATTGGATTGTAGTGGGAATTGTGTGGCCTGCTGTTATGAAAAAATTCAGAAGAGTAATAAATGTTGTCAGATAAAACAATGTTCTTTAACATACCATATCACAAGAAATCATTACACTCCAAAAAAATATATTTTGCTGTCAAAGTGCAATCTCCACTGTCAAATTACTCTGACAGGTTTAGTGGTGAGACAAGCATCAGCACTGTTAATAATTCCAAACACTTTATAACATTTACTTCTATTATATAGTATATTTACTATTCCACATGTCTAAATAACTGTATATAAATTGTGCCCAATTTTTAAGAAGTTTCTCCTAATCTTATCTATTTACCTGCCATTTTTTAAATCAATGTATTCCATCAATAACATTCCTGGAAGATGTAACAAATGATAAAAATTTTGCACCAACCTGCAGAACTTTCCATATATGACTTATTTTTCTTTCAACAGTCATCTCATTTAAGGTCATCTGGTCAGTAAAACTGTACAACGCAGATGACAAGGCTGACATGACACTTCTTGTGTAACGTAATCACTGGACATTCGTTGACTGCAAATTTTTAGTCATCAACCTTTATCTGAAATAATGTTACTAATAAATATAATCTGTTCAACACAAACAACGAATATAAATATAAAATAAAATGGCAATTAACACGAGGTAATTAAAATCAAGTATCTATAGTACGGAATGAATTTATCACAAGCCAGTGAGCTTAATCTCTGTTAAGTTGAAGCAGAAAAGAACAATACTCCGGTAACCCATGCTTACTTCTGATTTAAAAAAAAAAGTGGGGTTAGTCGGGAAGCAAAACAAATTTCAGACACGTTTGTGAAGACTGTCCTTCCGTGCCAGTACCGCGTATCGCAAAAAAGAAATGAGCTAACCTTCAAAAAATGCGGTAACAAGTTCACTTATGACGTTGTTTTGAAATGCAGCACCAATTTCAGTTTCGTTTTCTTTTCCGTGTACGGCGTTGATCTTTAAGAATGGCACAACAGAATGCATCAGTTAATTACAATAAGGGTTGTTGCATTTCAGACCAAGCACCTGTCAACGTATTCTAAAGGCAGTCGCGCATAAAACAATTTCAACTACATTACCTGTGTGAATTAATACACAAAAATTAAACTCATGTCACTTACTCACCGAAATTACTACCAACTACCACGACCCCACTGGCCACCCATACACCAGCAGATAGGACTTCATGCGTGCCCATTTCAGTGCTACGAGACATGCAGGTTGCGTGACACTTATTGACAACCTAACGAAGACACATGAGAAGTATATCTTAATGTTCGAATACAAATACGTTTAGAAAATTTATAAGAATTGAACATGTAATACCTGTCTTAACAGCATATTACGTTAAATGTTACTCATATGTCCTTACATCAAAGCAGTCTCGTACTTACGCCCTCCACACCTTCAAAATTATTACTGACGACCTACCATGGATATGCGTAGAAACAAAATTTACAATTAAGACCTGTAAGAATAAAATTTTACGATAAATAACACACATTGTTCCTAACAGCCTTGCCGGTGTATAATGTCAATGTTGGCAAACCTAGGCTACACCACCTGGAGGCAAATGGCGTGCAACGCTAGCTCGAAGGTGTATTAAGAAAATAAATACTGAATGTGAAGTCTCTTACGATTCAGTATCAATCACCAATAACCATTTCATTAAATACGTCAATCAAGCATTGTTTAACAACATATCGTGGATTTGTAATTTGCCCGAAGAAACTTTCGTGCCCATTGGTCCCATGGTGTAATGGTTAGCACTCTGGACTTTGAATCCAGCGATCCGAGTTCAAATCTCGGTGGGACCTTGCGCACTTTTTTTTTTTTTTTTTAAAGCTTTTGCTACCCAATTCTTGGTTTCCGGACAACATTTGTAGAGACAAAAATATTATTCCACACAGAAAAAGA
>Ga0123354_10005711_pt1 | contig 18198 bp, 10 predicted proteins | sample TergutLab28metaG_2_FD_97872 | JGI IMG/M metagenome (GOLD analysis project Ga0123354, IMG submission 97872) | Labiotermes labralis P4 segment gut microbial communities from Petit-Saut dam, French Guiana - Lab288 P4 | ecosystem: Host-associated > Arthropoda: Insects > Digestive system > Gut ...
CTTGTCCATGTCAACGGACACGATAGAACCATTTTTGTAATTTTTAGCCAAACACTGTACAAGGCTCCCTGATGATGGATCCCCTGTGATCTGAAACATGTTGCAGCACTTTTAAATATTTTATAATTTTAATTACATCTACATGTTATATATTGTGCATTAGTTGGATAGTAACATATTTAGCTTATCTCCCGTCCAGCACATTGGTTTCTGCACTACGTTATAATCAATTCAGGATGCGATTTGTCATTGAAGTACAGATACTCCATTGAACCGCATTACTCCGTTGTGATTATTATTATTATTATTATTATTATAACTATTATTACCATCATCATAATCAGCTGCATCAGCATCTCTTTGTTGTATGCGTTACCTGCAGGGAATGTGGCCATGGTTAGAAATATAGCCAATTAGGTGACGCGCACTTCTGATTGTTAACAGATGTCAGTAGTATTGGGGTACGAGCAAGACGGAGCCTAGATGGTCGCTGAGAAAACTAGGTGGTTGCCTGGCAGGAAGAATGGAACAACGCATTTTAAATGGGAGAGCGCAAGGCGAAGCCGAGCCTCCACTGGCCCGGTAATTTGCCGGCTGTCTGGTCGCTGGAAGAATGAAGTCTCTTATTTTTTTTTAAGCATTATAAGCGACCTGCTGGAAAGTCACGCATGCGCAAAACGCCATAGTAGGATTCACTCCTAGCAGTGATTAGAGACATGCGATATTGAAAATGTCTATAGAAATCGCATCCGAAATGGTTAAAAACAGTGTGTCATTTTAATAAGCAATGTTAATCGTTTTATGCCGGTTCAAGTGGCATTGTGGTCCGAGGCGAATGTGTTGGCCGCTGGTTACTGAGATCGCGGGTTTGAATTGTCCTTCGCGCATGGATGTTTGTCATGTTAGTTGTTCTAAGTAGAGGTCTTGCGACGAGCTGGTTACTTATTCAAGGAATCCTGCAACGTGTGTGTCAGAAATAAATGTGTGATGTAGAAGGCCTGGGCCTTACATTTAATGGCGTAACACTGGAAACTAAACTGTCTAAAATATCTTGCCTATTCGAACAAAGTGTCAATCTCCGTCATTAAATATTGGAAAAATCGACATGGAAAATTTCTTAACTCTTTGCACAGATTGTGATATTCTCCGAAAATATTTGTGTTAACACTCCCTCGATATACTTGATACCCTCGCACATGTAATTCTCGTAGCACAGCACAGCTACACAGTAGTTTCTCATAGTCACTAATAGTACCTGACTACGTAGTTTTCGCAGTCATGTCTTTTTGTCAACTAGCAGTCTTCCTAATGACAGCTGGAATGATACGCCTCAAACAATTGTCAGTGTGTGCACACTCGGTTTCTGCTAGGCTACGTATCTTGCTCCCAGCGACCTGTTGGGCTACATTCTAGGCTCCGTCTTCCGCGTACCGTAATTGTCACTAATACTGGTCACACTGCGGTCAGTACGGTTACCGCCAACTGCGTGTTGCTGCTTACTGTGAGAATGTTATAGGAAAGAACATGCATGTAACGCTCGGAATGTGAGGGATTATCATTACTCCGCATGTATAGTAAATACATTAATTTGACTGAATTTTTAATGACATAAAATATGACAATTTTATGCCTTTCTGTGTTAGATTTATGTGGAGCGAGGGAAAAAGGAAAAATACCAAGTACACCTTATACTGTCGAAACCTGGACGGAGTCCTGTAATTGACAGCAAGGGGCTGCGATGTTCCCATGCGATATAATATGACGTCCCTGTCATTTTAAATATAAGAAAATATTTTAGGTTTTCACATATTTTTGTTCGTTTTGTAACAAAGATTTTCCAATTAATTTTCAATTTAAAACAGTTTTGTATTTTTTCGTTTGTTTATTGAACAAATATAAAAGGATGTTACCTAAAATTATATTTTATTTAATTAACCTTATAAACCCGAAAAAAATCTGCCTTGTATTTTAAAAAAGGGCAATTTTAGTATAACGTAACATTGAGGAGCGTTCGCTTAACCATTGTTACTGTTTAAATATTATAAGGGCGCGCACTTTTTGTGTGTGTGTGTACTCTTACCTTAGTTATCTGACATCCAAATCACATCTTTTCTTCGCTGTATTATATTAGCATCTATGGCCTGTCTGACTGTACCATATTTTTCCACATTTTCCTTTAAACGGCAGAATTTTCGGGAGAAACTTTTGAATATAAAATATGTTTTATATTCTATACAAAATTTGAAATATTTCCCATTTTAAGAAGTATTCAGAAATATATTATTATAAATGTACATAGGTGGTCATGTAAAGTGCTCGTTAGTCTTGCCAGATTTTAATTAATCTTGAATTTTCTCGACAGATTTTCGAAGAATAATTAGATACTAAATTTCATTAGAAGCCGTTGAATGGAAACCAAGGTGTTCCGTCCGGACAGAGATAGACCCAAATGACGGAACTAGTAGTCGCATTTCTCATTTTTTGCAAAAACGCGTAAAAATTCACGTGTCGTAATGCGTTGTTTTGGATGTGAATTCAAAAAAATTTTCAAAATAAGGATTTTCTTTAGTTTTATTATCCACTAGTTGCAGGTGATATGGCCAAAAACATACCTTTCAGAAAATAGATTTTTCTGGTACTCATGCTAAAAAAAACTAGGGTCAGAATATTCTTTGATGTATTTAAATGATTCCCATAGTGGGGACGTATATGACTTTTGTTTTAAAGCTTTCTTAACTGGACAATACCAATTAGAGAAACTAAGCGCAGCTATGTTCTCTTCAAATACCATATAATGACGTCGGACATACAACGTAGTTTGACTTGGAACTGTCGGACGTTTGTGTTGTTGTCAGTCTTATTATGCTGAGGTATGTGGATAACTTGTGAAAGATTTCTGTCATTGGTGGCTTTACTTACGACTTTGTTAAATATTTAAATGCTCGTCTATGTTCGTAGATTTGATTCATCACGCTAGGTCCTCGGTAATGTCTGCACGACAGACTGGTGACTGTTTGGACACGAACACGTCTGCTGAATAATTCATCTATACTCGCGGGGTATTTAGAGAAGCTTTATCAAATATAAACTTTTATAATTTCGAATGAGATGGTTTATGTATTCACCACTCAGCTGTGGATATCATTTGGAATAGGTATTTACTGCAACAGGAAACATTTTTCAATGCTTGAATTAGCTTTGAAGTTGTTATAAATGAATGTAAATTTAATCGTAGTTATACATTTACGCGAACTGATTTTGTTCTGTAAACTAAAGGAGAAAGAATCGCTAACCAGCACGTAGGCTCCACTGATATGCCGGATATTCTCCAGGATACAGAAAATGAGAATTTGGAATTCATGTAAGGAGTATTATAATTTCTGAATCTTAACTGAATTCAAACGGAGAAATTGTTGGTGAGAAAAAAGGGTTCACCTGTAATTAAGTTGCTTTATTTTTCATTTACCTTACTTTTTCATTTTGAGCCCTTCCTTTAGATCTGCTTCTAATGTCATCCATCTCAAATACATCGTACCTGTTCCCTTGCTGTGAAATTGAACAACAATGGGAACCGAATGTAGCGAGGGAGTTGGTAGAAAGTGGGTTTGGTTTGTAGCCCAAAATGTTGTTAATAGCTTGTGCCCTTCAAAAGATTCTCGTATAAAGTTTTCTATTGACATTATACGATATATAAAATTATGCTTAATGTTATCGTGACTTTTGGTGTCTGTGTTAACCGAAGATACTTCACTTCTATTCAGGGAACATTCGATCCAGAACTAAAGTAAGTCACTTCAGACCACATTCCTACAATCAGCTGTTGTGATATTCTCTTCTAGCCTAACAGTTAGTGTTGCATTTACACTTACGTTTTATTCTGAACCTGTTCCCACAGTATTCTTTAAAACTCGTAGATCCCCCAACTTCGATACAAGCACAGCGTATCGTAGCATGTTTCATGTAATTAACAGTATCGCCGCCGTAATGGAAGAGCTATTTTTGGCACCCCCAAGCGAACGCTAGGAAAGTACCTAAAAGGGATCCCATTTGTTTTAAACTTCATTATCATTTAAGCATCTCTCATCTGGTGCCACACAATTCTAGTGCTTATTACATGTTCACGTAATAATCCAATAACAACAAATACGGCTTTTAATTACCTTTTCTATCTTTTCCGTCCGCACATTTTATAACTGCCCCAGTAAGACAGTCGGTTTCTATTACGGATATTAATGACAGCAAGCAGTAAATTCGGGTGATAAGTGACACTAAGCAACTTATTCTCAGGAAATGAATGGTAAAAGACATCGAAACATGTTGAATGAATAATACAGCCCTGAAAAGGAATGACGGAGAAGGCAGAACTGTGCTGTTGCAACTGCTGTAATAAGCCGACGTGCCAGCGAGGAAATGGTGGCAGTGAGTGGTGGACTTGACCAGCGTTGACAGTGCGGCGTACTGTGGGTACTGTATGAGACCACATGTTGGTACAAAGAGATAGGTCTTGTATACAAGCATGAGCTGCTAACACGCTGTCGAGACGCAGGTCTAGGGTTCATCATTTAGCGCAGCTGATATCGGAAGATTGCTTGCGTCGCATTCCTCTTCTCTCTTGTGACATGCGTCAAAGGTGAACGATCATTCCTGATTAAAATGTGTGACAGAACTTTTATTTCACATGACACACGTCCGCCCTGTTTCTGCATGGTTCATGGCAGTGCGCCTCACCCACCAAAGTAGTGAACGGAAATTACGTTTTTTGTCCTCTACTGATTTGTAAGACGTCTTCATGATTTCTGTGTTTCTTTGTTTTTTCTACTTGCCTTTCTGTTTCATCCTCATCTTTATCTAGCTTTCTTTGATCATTTCTTTCCTTTTTCCAATTATTTAAATGTATTTAAAGTCTTTACTATCTGGGCCTCTTCTGTGTATGGTCGGAGTTCATTTCTATTCAAAGGATTGTCTCTCGAGATACGTTTTACTGTCCTTGTAGAAGGTAATGTAATGTGCATGAAATTCAAAACACTTTCCTAATCGTTTCCATAAGCGTAAATTGCCTAGGAAAATTGGGGGGGGGGAAGACGGCCAAGGGTATTAAGAACTTTCAAAGTAGACTGAGGGGTAATACTGATTTGTACCAGTCCTTAACCTTTAGACGCTTAATGTCAACTATAGTGGTCGTACCGCACCGCTAACCTCTAAAGTTGCACTTTATATATTTATTCAACAAATATAGGTACCGAATATTTTAAACACGGTATATACTCTCCGTATTTTTCTCTTCAAAATGCAGTTTGTTTCATAATTCTAACGTATTTGATTCCTGTATTATTCACATTTCATATACAGGGTGTGCTAAAATTTAAAAAAAATTCCGGTGCCAAAAGGTTAATGTACAAATGAAACTTTTCCTCACCCTCACACACAATTTTTATTTGCCCCTCTTCAACTCAATAACCAAAAACTATTCTTTTGTAGAAAAAGTTTGGGCGGCATTGGCTCTCCCAAACAGATTTACGCCTGTGACCGTTACAGGTTAGCAGGCAGACAGGCAGCCACTCCGATCGTACTCTTTTCCTCATACAGTGATGTCATCAGTACGGTTGAGTTAAACTGTACTAAGCGGCTGGTTAGCAGTCGTGTCGGTGTGTCGTTTCTTTGGAAGAATATTTGTGTTACAATACGAATCTCATTCCGTTTCGATTGATCTCGCCTCCTTTTTAAAACTGCGAAAGATTCTATTGATTGTGACGTTCATGATTGAAGGTCTGGGATGTTCCCTGTTCTAGAGTGTAGATGAATCAATATCTCAGCCGGAAAAACACATATTCTTAAGAATTTTTGTGGGTTTTTTCCATCGCAACCTCAAATATGGCAGAATCATTATTGGAAATTGAGCTTCCTAATATTTAATGTGACTGTTGTTTGGGCGAAAAACAATTTCCTTAAAATTTTTCATACAAATCCTCAAGTAATATGCTTATTGATATACACGTCGGTTCTCACCATTCCAGTACAACTAAGAGGAAAGTCCACCACTCTAACACAGTTAAATCCAAATCATACTATTGTGAAAGGATATGCTTATCTCTTTTAATTTTCTTAAACGTCACTCTAGTCCTTCGTCCAGAAGCCGTGAAATTTAGGGACAGGGACAAATGTGTTTTTCATCCTTCTCGTGTTGCCTCACTTTTGTTGTTAAGGCCTGGTTACATTTAGTCTGAGAAGCGTTCCCAGTAAGTGATATATTCGTCAGCATACCACGAAACCGCATCTTAAGGACGCCACATGGCTTTTATGGAGATTACTATTAATACCAGGACCAAAGGTGTAGCGGTAGGAAATTCCCCCTTATAGTTGCTCCCATTTAGGCTTAGCCTTTTGAAACACGAATTTAATGTAAATAACATATCATAATTTAATTCCTACGTCATAGAAAACACAGCGTCTATGGTACAAATACCAGCGTTAATGTTTTTTGACAAAATATAAATAGACATAAGTATACTACGAGGGGAAAGACAGCTTTCATTAATATTAGGGCATTTGGTACAGACAGAACCTTCTGTACTTGGTGACAGGGTGTCCAAAATGAGACTTGCCCTACTCCAGAGGGAGGTGGGGGTGCTATCTAGGACTTCGAGCTAACAGTTCGTCATGAATGAAACGATAACCCGTCGGAGCCCAACCACCTGCCGCCCCTTTTGTTGTACTGCCAATTTATTTATATTTTAATAGTTGACGTTGTTGGTTTCACCAAAAACATCAACGGAAATCTTCATGGCGTCCACAAATATGTAGTTGTGATCAGTGGCCGACTGGTGAAAGAAGTTGAATTTTCTTGCTTTAGAGAGTTAATATATGAATCCCTGTTTTGAAATTACTCGATCTACCAATCTTATTTTCTGAATTGGTGCCAAAATATTCCGATAAGTTACAGGTTCGTATGACTCAAGTCATACGAATTGCTTACCCTACTATCTTACACTTTTTCAAATAGTTTTTCAATAAAGCAACTTGCATTAGCTTCTATGATTGTGTCATATTCGCCACTGAATGGGATCCCCTGAAATATCGCAACATATAGGGCTGATATTGTGAATGGTCTTTCTCTGATTCAGTTCGTGGGCGAACCATTCCAAGATGGAGAACATAAACCGGAACGTTTGGAGATAAAATTGGTTTATGTAGTTGAAAGAAGGATTAGACGTGCATTTAACTATTCCTCCCTGGAACACAATTTTGGAGTTATAATGTAAGGAATGGTAGAATTCATTATCATTTCCGAAGAAATTCTATGAAGGCTTTAAACCGAATTTTCAATACCCTGTCCGACATAGTGTGGTATTTGTCCTATCCTGGGCCAAATCAATTGCGCCTAAGCCCTCTACGCACTCACATTCTATTTCTCGAAATTAATTTTTAATGTCACGCCTTATATACAGGCGAGAGTGTCTTGTTTCGGTCACTGAAATCCTGAACTGAACCCCATGTCAAATCACTCAATTATTTTACCAACCACTGCATTTATATTAATTTATAAAATTTACACATTAAAACATTAAAAACGCTCCGAAGTGTTTCGGCCCTAGGACCATCATCAGGGAGCTATATCGTCCTTGCTAAAGTTACACTATCACGCCACGAAACACAGAACGCACATCCATAACAGGACACTCTTGGCAACACAACACAACATGGCATGCTGCCACAAAACCAACTGGAATAGTGAAATTAATATGACTTTTAATAGTGTAACTTTAGCAAGGACGATATAGCTCCCTGATGAAGGTCCTAGGACCGAAACACTTCGGAGCGTTTTTAATGTTTTAATGTGTAAATTTTATAAATTAATATATGTGCAGTGGTTGGTAAAATAATTGAGTGACTTGACAACATGCACGGTGTAACACAAAAAAAAACCCATGTCAAATATTCACTGAAAAGGGTATGATGCTCTGTGACTTTGCTCACATGGAATGAAATTCAAGCAGGTAGTTTTCCCAGAGAATACGTTATCTGTACCAAACATAATTCCTCCTCATTTCACAATATGAAGCGAAATGTTGACAGTAGCTTTATGATTGCATGTTTTGGGAGCTTTCATGCTCTTGTGCTGCCGTTCACGGGATACAGACTTGTCTTTTCATTTTCGAGAGAAAAATCTTGTTATTTGAGCAACAGAGGTACAGTGTAGGAGGAATATAACTTTGACCATCGAATTAGAAATTAAATTCTAAGTACCACGGAATAAGCACCCGGGCATGTACACAGGAAAGGCCAAAATTTGCATGAAGAAAATTCACATGAAATATTTTCACGCTTTTAATTAAATATCGACACAAGTCTTCATTTGGGAATAAAACATCTGCGTCGACTTTACGACTTTTCCAAATTAGTTTCAACTTTATCCTAAGCTTGACTTTCTATAACGTATGCTTTGTTTAAAGCATCGTCTCTCAGAATTCAAAACAAGGATGACCAATATGGGATTTTTGTTTTCATTGTGGTCTGTCTTCGTCATTGTCAGGCAGACCTAACAGACCACACATATTTCGTAATACTTTTTTTCTGTGAAGTGATTCATCCCATTGTGTGTATGATGAAAATAAAAGGACAGTATGCTAACGTTGAACACAATAATATAACTGAAGGAAACCTGAATGTGGGACGACGTGTTTGCATCGGAGTCCTAGCTAAGGAAATACATTTTTAAGGGGGTTTACCTAAAAGGAAATTTAAAAATCGTACATAATTCACAAGAAGAGTATAAATGTATTTGATTCACACTTTGATACTATCATTAAGACTCGGATTTCGCCACCTTTCCTCTATATCAGCCTTACCAGCCACTTTAACATACCTTTTTCTGCCTTGAACCAAATAAGCTTCCTTAAACCGTTTCACGCCTTTCATTCTAAGGTATTTTATCATGTACAAGCAGCTACATCGGTCTTAAACATATGAGGCATTAAAATTCATACTAACAATTTTAACTGACATAACTGTTTTCGATCTTAACTTGCATTTATTATAGTTGTAAATTTTAAAATTTTGACTACCATATGTAGGCTGATGATATCCTTGTTACAAACCGAAACATTTAGCTGATTATGTGCGTAATTTATTGCTGTGTTCGAAGGCAGTATATCCGCATTTTATTAGAATTAGATACTAAAACGTTAAGCCCAATTGTTAACGTAATTAATTCAATTCAAATAAGTAGTACGAAGCGTGTTATTACGAGACATTTAAAGTCGTTAATAGCTCGCCAAAGAAACTGCTACAAGTAAAGACATCCGTAATGTGATTTTATGTTTATGACCCTGTAGAATGTTTCATGGTTATAGTGTTGCGAAAGACTCAAGGTATAAGAAGCCTGATTGTTTGGAGACTGACATTTGTGAAAATAATACATTAAATTAAGTTATTGAAATGTATATACATTAAAAAGATCAGCTGTTTAATACTGTTTGGAGAAGTAATTACTGTTTGTATGTAAAAAATACCGAACCTATGAGCCTACATGAACTGTATGGGTGAAATCGCAGAGGTTTCAAATATTAAAAGAAGGTGGGGATATAATGACAGCTTTGGATTAAAGGGCCAAGGTAAAACACTTATTTTATTCAAAACTACAGTTCTTGTTGAACATTTCTCGATATATGTAACATTTAACAAAATATATAGCAAATATAATTATGGCTTCATGCGGTATACAGACCCATGTCCACATTGTAGGCCTGTTATTGTGTCAGTACTGTAAATATTAACAGTGGCAAGGACTTCCTCTAAGAACGTCGGTAGTTATCTGTGTAACCGACGAGATGAAAAATTGGCAGTCGGACATACCTGCATTGTAGAAGTTAATCTAGGTTCATTTCTTTTTTTTTTTTGCAAAAATATTTTCAAATCAGATTTCAGCCGTTCTAAGTTCCAAACATTTTTTTCAGTTTGTAATCAAGTAGCTAAATTTTTTTTATTACAGCTTATTAACTTTTTTACGGAAACAGGTAACTCTCATGCGAATGGGGGTTAGGCCAAGCGAATGGGAGCGTAGACCAACTACTCTTATTTCGGGTTCATTTTGTGACTTTGTTTTGCTTGAGACAACATAACTTCGAAAGTTAGGACCACCGTCTGAAGTTCTGACTAACTAACTAATCAACCAACCAACAAACAAGCAAACAAACTAACTGATTCCTTGGAGCAGATTCCTTGTTAAGGAGCTAACAGTTCCTCAGCTAGTCAAATTCCTCGCGCTCTATGGAAGCCAATTATTCCTATCAGCTCGCCATTTGTCCCTATCCCTAGACAGATCAATGTATTGCAAACCCTTCCATACATTTTCATTATGATCCATTTCAGTATCATCCTTCCACCGACGCATGTCTACAATGTGGTCTCTTTCCATTGAGGTTTCCTCACTGTAACATTTTACGCACCTTTCCTTTCCCTCTAATGCTTCATCTATTTCATCCTTACTGATTAGATCACCCGTAATACATTTGGTGAAGTATCAGAAATCATGAAGTTTCTCGTTTTGCATTTTCGTTCATTCCGCAGTTTCTCCTCCTTCTTGTGCCCAAATACTTTCTGAGTACCGTATGCTCCAACTTCTGGCTGTTTTCGTCCCTCACTATGACAGACCAAATTTCACACACATTTTTAGACGAAATATAATTCTTGGGAGGGTGACTGCTGAATGATAAATTGGAAAGAACTTAGAATTGGTCCAAGTTTTATTGGTGTACGCTGCAGCTCTTAGTTTTGAAAGACTCAGAAAAATTACGAAAAAACTAGTCAGGACAGTCGGAGTCCCGACCTAACTCGAATCCAGCACCTCCGCAGTATAAGTCGTAAGCTTTATCTCTAAGAATCAATGGACTTAGGGGTCTTCAGTAGACCTTGGAATATTATTCAATAAACGGGCTCTGCATATAGTATAGTATTTCCTTTCATAAAGGTGTGAGTTTTAGTGACCAGATATCTTTACAAAGATAAATTTCTTTATTTGAAAATTACTTACTGTAACGCATATTCATTCTTGGTGTTTTGGTGTATCTTCAAGGAAACTAAACGGGGAAAAGGTATATTTCATAACAAATTAACGTGCTCCTGACTGATCCGTTTGGTTTGTTGAATGAGGTTATATGTGTTTAAACATATCATGAACCTGATAGCCAACCTTTTAGAATAAGCTTGCGTTTCATAATTTGTATCGTTTCTTTAGTAGTAAACAGAGTAGGACTCCATAAACTGCATCAAGGACGGAGAAACTGTACTTTTTTTTGTTGCTATCGCCCTGGTTGCAACCTCATAAATCAACAGGGTACAAGGCAGTAGAAACTTGGAGATCGGAGTTTGTGTCAGAGGACGAACTATAGGCCTGCATGTACTCGTGGATTCTGAAGGATTTAAGTGAAATATCAGACTAACAAATGTAGACCATAACAAACAAGATATCACCAATGCAGTTTGAGCATTCAAATTTGCATCCATAACTGACAAGAGAGTTATTTGTGTCAGTACAGGTTTTTTAAAAAGATTGTTATTTCTTGTGCGTAATACAATAAAAGAAATGATGAATTAAAACATGTTTCTGACTTGTAATATTCCATACTTACTTCAAAAAGACCATAACGTGTTCCATTATTTACACAAGTTGGAAGTATTTCCTTCCACGCTAGTTTGAAAATTTTTAATATTGTAGAGTGTGGCTGAAGCAAGATAAATGCAAGTGGCTTAAGAAACACCCATTATTAATCTACGAAACAGTCAACTCCATCTTGAAGCCACAGTAACGTCTTGTACCGGGAATATAATATTGCGGGTCACTAAAGCAGCAATATTAGCCACCAAACATGTACTACGAAAAACACTATTGTAAAAGGACAAAAGTATTTATCATGGGAAATAATATTACATGTGCCATAATTTGTACCTATAGAATAGCTGCAACACCACATACCCTAGAAAAGTTGTTTGTTTTAGGTATACAAATATAAATACCCTGTAGAGAGGTGATAAATTATAAAGCGTAAACAAACTTATATCTGAAATCAAGTGTAAATCAATAAAGAAAACAATTTTTAAAGTTTTAGAATGTTGTATAAATTTCTTCGAATAAATAACCTTCTCTTTGTTTGACGCAATCTACGAATTTAATAACCTGTAAAGGGGATGACATTCATTTCCTCTTCTTGGAATTCTCTGTTAAAGACGAGACAGAAATGGAATTCGGGTTGCATAATTTTGAAGGTAGAAACTAACTTCCGTGGTTTTTTTATCATAAACACCTCTCATTGACTGCCGCTGAAAACACATAGTAAGACTTGATTGACCAGAAAAGATGAATAAGCGTGATGAATACAACATTTTTGTTAGTTTTATAGAGACTGTTTATTTGAATACACATGTGCTTTAAAGAAGCCGGGGTAGCGCTTATAACTACATAGCCAACATGACATATTTGACGATTGATAATTTCAAATTTCATATCAAAGGAAAATTATTACTTGTTTTTTGTTGTAAATTAGGTGCGAAACACAAGTAAACTACAGAGACGCCAGAATCTTTTTTTGAGTCCGATAGTCACTCAGGTATTCAATAAATTTATCCTGTTTTATGTAAACCGAAAATTCATTATTAAAGTAAAAATAACCCGCAGTTGGTCCGTTTCGTGATCTGGTTGTATCCATTGCATATCTTATCAACATATTTAATCTAAGATCCATGTAAAAATTATCCTGCCATATATGATTATTTTTTCGAAATGGTCTCATGTTTTCAGATGTTTTGACAATATTTTCTATTCATTTTTTAGATAATGCACGCGTATTATAAAAATAGTTCATCAGAATGTAGGGTATTTAAAATAAAACCTGTCTTATCTAGAATTTGTTCCCTAAAGCTAGAAATATCGTATGCCAGGAGTTTCGTATTTTGAGAAATACTGTACGAGTTGCAGCAGAGTAATCCGCTGCACTTGTGTACTTTTTATTCTCAATGCCTGAAATGACGTAAATCGGTTTTGAGAGGACGCTCGAGTTGAAAGTAAGCTCATTAAATTCTCATCCAGACGACGAGTGTTTCTTTCATGATTTTAGCAAGAAGTTCTGCAACACGTAGCTTCTAATGTCACCAGAATAGGAGCTTATTTATCTCCTTGCAAGAACTCCTGGAGACAAGCTTATTGACTAATCATCAGTATTGCAAAGATATTGTCTGCAAGTTGAACGTATAGTGGAGCGGTTCTAAGTACGTCAGATTTTCGTTTCCTCTAAGTTTCACTATTTTCACTCTCGTGTAGGAGCTAGCTTATTTTTGAGAAGTCAGGATGATTCAATGTAAGCAGTTCATATTCGGAGGGAGCAGGTTTTATTAGTTTGGCGTCTGTCCGTTGATTAGAAATATTCATAGCCTAATTTTCTTTTTAAAAGGACGAAAGTAGGTTTATGACAAAACCTATTCCGTACAGCCTATACACGATTAATGAATCCTGTGAGGGGAGGTGATGTGGAAGTTTCTGAAGTAAGCGAGTCGTTCTACAGTTGGCCTAAAGTCGCCACGGATATACCGAGTTCTGCTGTCCCTGGGCACGTCCCTATGCAGTGCTCAGAGTTCTATTCGTTTTAAATCGTTCCTCTGTCTTTTCGCATGTTGAATGAGGTAGAAATAAACGAAATGGTCTTTTGTGACCACAGTTCCGGCCGTAGAACTAGCGCTGAATGTCAATTCATGGTTGATCTGGCAGTATTCACACGCTCGGTCCAAGCCCTGCACGCCTGAGTCCAAGTCACGTGAGAGCGAAACAAAGGATGGTTTTATAAATCAGTCGCACTTTCTTAGTTGGTGGACAGTTACTTGCATAACTGTGATATTCCTAGGGTTAATGTGCAACCGAGACCATATACGAAGTCTTGTCCAGAATTCCCTGAGTTCATGGATAGGACCGAGAACGGCACATTACAGCTTTCTGCCACTTGATTTCTTAGTACTGTTTTACTCTATGTCAAAATGTTCACTTTTGTGATCATTGCCCTCTGCGTTGCTTGTCAGCATGTTTTATCCGTTGCGTGTCATACGCGAACTGGGATTTTCTTACCGTTAATGTGACGGAACACAGTGTTTGCTTTATATTTTCCTTCACGTGAAAAATGCATCCGGAAAAGCCTGGGTGTTTAGAACAGCATTCGGTAAGAGTATCATTGCCAAGGCACCTATATCTATTTCGTTTTCTCGATCCAGACATGGAGAAATTTAGCTGAGAATAATAAGTGTTCAGGTCGTCCCTAATCAAGTTGCATGAATGAAAACGTTGAAGAGTTCGCAAATTCATCGACACATCCCAACGAACAACCATCTTCGAGATATCTGGCAGGTTAGGCCTCTTGTATGGAATAAGTCAACTGATTATATGGGAGGTCTTGAAAATGTGGAGGATGTCCGCAAAATATGTGCTTCTGTTGCTGACCGATAAGCAGTAGCAGTGACAATTTATGGCCGCTAAAAGGATGGGTGTTGTTCGTCAACCTCTTCTCTCTTACTCGCTTTATTTGGCCCCTTGTGACTTTCTGTTCTTTCCGAGAACGGAGTTAGAACTGCGAAAACTTAGTTTACAGGAAGTCCCTGCAACGCTTGCGAAATCGTTGACGGTGACCCAGCTGATTAAAAAAAAAAAAGACAGATTTGGGGAGCAAGAGTATATACACATATTACTTACTCCATGGTGCAGAGTCCTTCTTGAGAAGCTAACTGGTTTGCAGCTAGTCAAGAAATTCCCCGCATTTCACGGAACACGAAGGTTCATTATCGCACTCACAAGCGTCCGCCACCTATCTCTATCCTGGGCCCGCCCAATCCAGTCCATATACCCACAACCCACCTCCTGGAGATCCATCCTAATATTATCCACCCAGCTACGCCTAGGCCTCCTCAGTAGTCTCTTTCCCTCCGGCTTCCCCACCAAGACCCTATACACACCCCTCTCCTCACCCATACGCGCCACATGCCCAGCCCATCTCATTCTTCTCGATTTTATGACCCTCACAATAGTGGGTGAGGAGTACAAATCATTTAGCTCCTCGTTATGCAATCTCCACCATTCCCCGTTACCTCGTCCCTCCTATACATATATATATATATATATATATATATATTCGATGCTACTTCAATATATATATGCGCATTTCGCCTTCGTCTTGGTCTTAGAAGTTCAGAGTTGCGATCCAGAAGTTTAGGGCTGATTTTCTTTAAATAACAGAACTAGAGCAATCTATTGGCCAACCCACTAACTAAGTACTATCAACCAACGTCCATCCACACACCGAGTTTCGTTTGTTTTTCTTCGACATTGTACGAGTTATAACTTGTCTTGTAAAGTCTGTTTTCTTTATACTTCAAGGATGACGGAATTTAACAGAGATTTGCTAATAAAATGTTTCAAAGTCGGTCTATCTGCGACACGAAACAGTAGTATTAGTGCAAAAGGTTATACGAGGCTGTGAACCGAACAAACGTTTTTAGATGGTATTCTAGATTTCGAGACGGAAGTTAGCTGGTAGAAGATGACGAGAGAGATGACCGTCTAAAATCTACTCGAACTGAGGTAAACATTGCAGCTGTTGCTAATCTGGCCAAAAAGGACCGTCGAATCACATCAAGAATGATAGCAGAATCTTTGAACATACCCAAGACTATAGTTCTTCGGATTCTGAAAGAGAGTTTGGGAAAGAGAAATTTGTTTGCACGTTTTGTTCCACACTCCTTGACACCTGAGTAAAGGGAAGATCGAGTCACATCTTGCCAAGACATAATCGTGATGGCCGATGCAGACAAAAATTTATTGACAAAATTAGTACTGGAGATGAGACCTTGTGTTTTGTCTGTGGTCCCGAAACAAAGCGATAGAATTCTGAATGGGTTGGTGAGACATCGCCACGGCCGAAGAAACTGAAATTCCAAAGGTCCCGCATCAAGAACATGTTGATCATTTTTTTCGACTCTCAAGGCGTAGTGCACAAATAATACGTACCAGAAGGAAAAACAGTAAATGCGGAATTTTAGAAAAGAGTAATGGATCGCCTCCAGAAGCGCATTCAACTGCAGCTGCGTTTTGCTCTCGAGATTTTTTCTTGTTGCACGATAATGCATCCGCCCACAAAGCTGCAAGTGTTTGGCGGTTTTTGACCCAAAAGAAGTTACAACCCTTTATCACCCCCCGTACTCTCCAGATTTATCTCCGCCAGACTATTTCCTGTTCCCCAAGTTGAAAATGAAGTTAAAAGGACTCCGTTTTGCGGATGTTGCTGAGATCCAAGGCGCCGTAACTAACGAATTAAAGAAGGTCCAAAAAGAGGACATTTCGGCAGCTTTTCAGAAAGTGTACGACCGCACAATAGCCTGTATATATGCCTGAGGACTTTCTGCAAAATGAATTACCAAAACAACTTGAGGATGTTCCTTTGGCTACATGGATTGCTACGTACTTTCAGCATGACGGAGCCCCTTCTCATTATACCCGACATGTGATACAACATCTCAATGAAACTTTTCCTAATAGGTGGATCGGTCGTGGCAGTTCCATTAACTGGCCACCAAGATCACCAGACTTAAGCCCGTTAGTTTTATGTTTATGGGGTTTGATGAAGAGTGAAGTGTACAGAAAAAAAGTGGATACATGAGACGAACTGCACGTTAACATACTGGATGTTATCGCCTGCATAAAGGAAAGTCAAGACGCACTCAGACGAACAACACGCCATGTCTTCACATGAGTTGCGAATTGCATTGATGTTGACGGTGGAATTTTCGAACATTTATTATACCCCTGTACTAACTCTGTCACTTCAACAATAAATACCAGTATTAGAAACAGTACGTACACGTAATATCTCTTTCTTATCAACAATGTTGCGGTTGTACATTCAAATAGCTCTATCTCGGAAACCGTTCGGAATAGGACATATATTCATATAGACATTTTTGCTTAGAATGACCGATACTATGACCTCCCAGAATATTGACCTTTCCTCCTGAGACACCCTGTAAACACCTACATGGAAAATTAACTGTAATTTCTGTCTCCCGCCGTGCGTGATTTTGCAACCACTTTTCCTTCGGTCTCTAGCTGTGCATGGTAGATGAATAAAATACACTTGTATATACCATACGTAGCTATACACACGCACACACTCATAAAGGAATGTCAAATTTCTTCGATCTCCCGCTGTGATTGGCATTAGAAATTACCTTACATTGGCGTATGTGCAGAGAATGAGTGTCACGTAAGCTGATGGGGAAATTAATCATATTAACAGAGTCTACTACTACTAAGTTAGTTTTCACTCTCATTTCAAATGCCAGATAAAGATTTAAAAATCCTATCCTTATACACAGTCTTAGTGGATAGCTTCTTTTTCCATTTTATTAAAACCCCCGCTCAACTTCCTTTCGCACTACCCTTTTCATAGCACAGTTTTCTTTCCTGTCTTCCTTGCACAGCACTTGTGCCCATTTTATTTATCCTTCTCAAATTTCTTTGTTCTGTCTGTGACGCTCGTTTCTTTTCGTATCCTTCCTCTCCCTACTCTATTTCTTTGTCGTTTCTCTTCCTTTCCTTCCGAACAAGTCCGGGATTTTTCTGCTGCCGTTAATTTCACAAGTAAAAAATTTCACATCTCCACAGCCACCACAACCGCGCCAAGACGCTGCCGCCGTCTCCACCGCCACCACCACCACCACAAATATAGCCGTGACGACGACGACGACGATGACGACAGCGTCCACCACCACCACGACCACTACCTCCACCAACACCATCACCACCAACACCACCACCAACACCACGACCACCACCAACACCACCATCACCACCAACACTAACACCACCACCACCACCAACACCACCACCACCAACACCAACATCACCACCATAACCACCAACACCAACACCACCGCCGCGCCGCCGGCGCCGCCATCACCACCGCCACCACCACAACCAATATAGCTGTGATGACGACGACGACCACCACCATCACCACCATCACGGTCACCGCCGCCACCACCACCACTGCCACCATCACCACCACCACCTTTATCATAACCATCACGACCACCACAGCGCCACCGCGACCGCCACGGCCACCGCCACGGCCACGGCCACCGCCATCGCCATCGCCGCCGCCGCCGCCACCC
>Ga0123354_10005712_pt1 | contig 18196 bp, 9 predicted proteins | sample TergutLab28metaG_2_FD_97872 | JGI IMG/M metagenome (GOLD analysis project Ga0123354, IMG submission 97872) | Labiotermes labralis P4 segment gut microbial communities from Petit-Saut dam, French Guiana - Lab288 P4 | ecosystem: Host-associated > Arthropoda: Insects > Digestive system > Gut ...
ACCTTGTTCAAATTATCTACATTGCTTTGGCTTGGATCCTGTATCCACTGAATTTTAGCCCGCTTCCTTTGATCCAAAAAACCTAAACATTCTTCATCAAACCAGGGTTTATTCTACTTAAATGCATCCAAACCCAGACTCTCTTTCGCTGACGTTTGTGTATTCTCTTTAATGTTTTTCCAAGTCCTATTTACATCGTCGTCATCATCCAAGTTCTCCAAAGCTGCAAACCTGTTTGTAATCTCGATCTGGTACTGTTCCCTATCCTCTGGCTCATTTAGCTTCCTCAAGTTAAATCTTTGCCTATCAAACCTCTGTGCGGCCTGTTTACCCACTGCTAATCTTTCCCTAAACTTTGTAATCACCAGATAGTGATCTGTATCACAATCAGCTCCCCTAAAACTTCACATATCCAGTACACTCGAATGCCATCTCCTATCTATCAATACAAAATTGCATACATTTAGTCTTAATTACAGTATTAGCATTACAGTGTGAAATAAATTGTGATGTCATGACAGAATATGTGCCTGTATTGCATAAACAGCTCATACACTTTGAGTTCATGTTATGAATTTGTTACTGTAATTTGGAATTTTTAAATACTGCTGTAGCCACATTTCATAGTTTTCAGTACCATAGCTTACATGGTTATAAATTACATTTCTAAAATTATAATTTGCTGTTTGTGACTTAACGTATTTTATCACTTCCAGGTTTTGGATCCGTCACACCGTAAAAACACAGGGCTTCTACTGGTTTGTCATTGTGCTTGTTTTCTTCAACACAATGTGCACTGCAGTGGAACATTATGGCCAGCCTCAGTGGCTTACCAAATTCTTATGTACGTAATTATTATGAACAGAATTAATATAGGCAGAGGATTGTTTATACAGAGTGCTTGTGACTGAGGGTTTCAGGAGTGGGGGGTTTTGACTGTAATGGAGCACCATGCCTAAAATCTACCAAAGCACATGACAAAGTTAAACACCTTCAATATGAAGATGTGTTGGGTTCTTGAACAGCAGAACAAAGTGCCACCCCTGGAATTGCTTTGCCCCCAATTTAGCCTATTTTGTTTAATCATTAGTGCTGTGTTTCTTCAGTCAACAGGACACTACTTTGAACAGTAAAACAACATTGTTTTATTACTTATATTGGTTGTGTAATTAGACACTACTGAAGTGACATATCAAGCTGTAACGAAATGTAATGTAACATCATATTACTTGCTCTGTAATGTTTTTTTGCATGTGTTTCTTAAAGACTTTTTTATTATTCTGTTCATTATTTGCATTATATAATGCAGCATGTGAGTTTCTCCCCTCATGTGAGTTAGACCTTGATATGTTCACACTTCCTCACCATAGATAGTGGTTTCCATTGTGGCTAGGTTGTGGTACCAAAGTATATTTGCTGAGATTAACATACTGCATGGTTACTAGGTCATGGGTTTATGACGCCGCATCCTGGCTGGCATGTGTGATGTACATGATTACTGGGTTTTGACATAACAGCATGGAGAATTCTTTATGTGTAGTTGTATTGAAGGGATTATTGGGGTTGTAGGTTTGTTGTTTCTGTAAATGCCTCATTTATCAGAAGTGGTTGGAATATTTCGTACCTCATAAGCCAAGATGCTAATGAAGAAAGGATCAGTCACAGTGGTCATTGTAATTACACTGTGATGATACATTGCATGCTGAGATTAATGGATCTCAGGTGTTCAAAGTGCAATAGTAATTGAGTAACTGTTAGTGCAGTGAGTTACCATATCATCATGAACTAAGATAAGTATGAAAAGTGACTTGGGTTAGGGTGTTAATATACCAGCCCATCTTGACATGGACCTGTGGCTGATGAAACCATAAACAAAGATATATGACAGCAGTAGTGATATTTTACAAAACTTTTACCGCAAGAGACCTAGAAACAAAAGATGTCTAGCAAACTGGTAATTGTTACAAGGGGTCTACTGGTTCCATCAAAATAATAATGAAGCACAATTAATTTAATTTTAATAAATCAGACCCATTGGATAAACTTGTGATCATTTCTTAGATATTTAAGTATTTAGTACAACAAGAAGGAAACCAGAACTATAAAGAGAGAATCACATATAGTAAGCACTTTGAGTCTATATTAGATGCTTATGACCTGATGGTGATGAAGACTATCAAGAACGTGTCACAAGTATTAGTAATAAAATATTGTTGTTTCTTGTGTTGACTGAAGGAGCATTTTACTGTATTTGTTCTGAATGTCCACTTCACTCAGGATGTAGGCATTTGATGATCTGTAGTATGTTTCCATCCTTTTGCATCTAACAGTTCATGTTACTAGATTGTACTATATTCCATATGACCTCAGTAAATGATAAGAGTATCATTGGCCCTCTGAAGCATCATTTACAATGTTGTAAGAATTTATATCTCCATCACCATAAGTTTTGCACAGGGCTTTAATCTGACAGACTTTGGTTAATGTTCATGTACTTCAGGTTCTTTAAAAGGTGGGAAGTTGCTTGACTAGCTGAGAAACTGCTGGAATCTTAAGGATTTAACTTTATTGATTTATGATCTCATAGGTTTACTTGTGATTTAGTTTCCATCTCCTTATGAAACCAAACATTTCATTTGTGTGGTTACCACCTTTGATCATATCTGGGAGGAGGACGTAGTATAAATCATGTCCCAGAAATCATCTGTACTTTTCCTTAAGTGTTCACAGTGAGTGTTCTGTTAGTGTTCTAAAATTCACAAAGACCACATCATACTGCTTCTTTATCGGTTCATTATTCATGTTTGTGTTCATTAGTTGTGACAAATTGTAGAGAAGGCTGTGGCCACTAACTTTGATGGCAGCCAGTCCCTCAATCTACCAGTCCATATTTACAAACATTCCAAAATTCTCTCAAGTGCTGTAGTTCAAATTCCTTTTCTGTCAAATATGTAACCAGCTCTTTATCTCACTTTATTAGTTCTGAATCACTTTGTCACCTTGCACGCTGCTTTATTACTAATATTAATAGAAATTTTTTGTTTGTCTCCATTCTGAAAATTCGCAAATTCATCTATTATATTTCTTTCTTGGTTTGATCAATTTATGATTCAATCATACCATCATACCTCTAGATGAAAAAGTGTCCATAAATAAAGAATCAAGCTGCTTATTATAATGAGAGTAGTTTATTAATATACAAACTTCTCTTGCAGATGTAGCAGAATTTGTGTTCCTTGGCCTTTTCATGTTTGAAATGTTCATCAAGATGTATGCACTGGGGCCGCGTATTTATTTTGAATCGTCGTTCAACCGTTTTGACTGTGTTGTGATATGCGGCTCCATCTTTGAAGTGATTTGGACAGAAGTGAAGCAGGCTTCGTTCGGCCTGTCAGTGCTTCGTGCTTTACGCTTGCTCAGGATATTCAAAGTCACAAAGTAAGTTGTGACTTTCCCACCCCCTCTGTCCGTTCACTTGGTTTATTTTCTCTGGTGACCAGCATTATGAGTTGTGTCCAGTGATAAGTGCTTCATATATGTGCCATCATCATCATCATCATCATCATCATCATCATCATCATAGTTGTTTGTATTACATTAATTGCTTTTTTGCTATTAGTGTTGTATTAGGTTACTTGCTTTTTTAACCTGTTACATATGTAATTACAAAGGCTTAAATATTCCTAAAATTTATTAAAAAGACTAACAAAAGCACTTGGATTTATGAAGTAGTTTTATTACACAGTAATGTAATAAATTATGTTCATAAATCCATGTACATTTGTTGGTCTTTTTAATAAATTTTATGCATCTAATTAATGCACAGAACATGGAACATATCAAAGAGCTTAAATATTTATTGACAGTGCTCAGTTGCATTATGTGATGCTGAATGTTTCAGTAATTTAACTGTAACAAATGATATGTGCTAGGTATGAGGTCTCCACAGCATCATTTTTGATATATTGGGTCTTCTGGGATGTGACACAGATCCAGGAATACAGCATCACATACCAGAAGACCTGAATAGCCAATAGGGCACTTGACCCTTGAAGGTGAAGGCAGCATGTTCCATCGAAATGTGGGGAATCAGTAACCCTGCTACTAAATGTAGCAGCTCAGAAGACTAGAGTCTTATATGTCAGGACTGTGGAATCTCACATCTTGCATAATTTATGTGATGCTGACTCTTGAAGTAAATTCACTATGCAAATGGTCTGTTTTAAGAATGACGTATTATGAAATGTATCTGACAGCTCAAGTCTGTATGCTTATGAATACTCTAGACCCTGTTTACATAGAATTAAGCTGGAGTGAAACACTTAGTCTTGGCACTATAGCTGGAACATATATGAAAGATGTTAAATAGCTGAGGTTCCATAGATCAGAGAAGTTAAATGAGATGTCATTACAACGTTGAATGTAGTTCTTTGTTCCAATGAAGTATCATTATTTGTCAGAATCATCCCTCAGCACTTGATGCACTTGTTCCATATTGGCAACAAGACTTCAGAAATTCTGTGATGGTAGACATCAAGGTCTTGCATTCAGAAACTTTCATACAGAACTCAATTGGACAACTCCACCACAGCAGATAAATCTGGGATCTTGACTTGCCAGTTTCACTAAAGCACTTCCTCCTCTTGTGCTTTCATCATTTCCATCTTTATATATGCTGGGCCAACTGGTATGACCATCTTGAATGTCCACTTATCTTTCTTCATTCAAACACTCTGTACCATTTTCCAACATACTTCACTCTCATTACCAGATTACTCTATGAAATCCTGTGCAGTATTAAGTGTCCAGGGCCATTACCATTGCCCATCAACATATCCCATGAATAGCATCTGACAGACTGACTCTTGCACCCTCTGTTGCCTGTTTCACCTGCTACAAGTTATATCTCCTGCTGAAAAATGAAATGTGTGATTGACACAAAAGTTACAGGTTAGAGAATCATACTTATTGAATGTGCCTGGCAGAAAAGGAAACCTCACAGTTTGATGTTTGTTTTATGTAGGTTAATTTTGATGTTTAAGGGGGATATGTTGCCTCCATCTGCATGGTTACCGGATTAGTTTCCATGGGTACTAAAGTGTATGGGAGGAGGAAGTGGGTGGATGTATGTCCATCATTTGCACTCCCCAGTGATTTCAGAAGACCATTTCTGTGTTTGATAGTCACTAAATAAGAATAAATGGCTCAACACAGCCCAGTGATGAAGGGGAAAGTTATTGGTACATACCATTAGCAGCTGTCTTGAAGGGCAGGTCTTCATGCTTGTGCCACCAGAAAACACATTGTGAAATTTAGGGTTATGCTTTTTTAAACTTTTATCCTTCTAGAACTTTGTTTTCAGAATGCATGATTGTCGTAGATTAATTCCTTTTATTTTTAATTAAATAAGTATTTTTCACCTTAGACATGGTTGCTTTACTTTTCAGTATTACAATGTGCAATAGCTACATCTACCAAGAAAGAACACCCATCTTAAGAAATTAAAGTATTCATACAGTTGAAAAGAATTATCATTTTGATTAAGGATTCAAGTCACATCTAAAAGCTGTGCTATAATACAGTAAAAGTGGGATTTTAGCTTTTTGAAGGAACCATTTAAAATGAATGTAAAATCAAAGAAGTGAAGATTTATGCAGCTGTTTTGATTAAATACTCTAAAGTAGTACTACCTTTTTGGCAACCCACAAAAAAAAGATTGTCACTCAGTAACCATTGAACCTCCTGTTAAGTAAGGCCTGGGGGAGTATTCTGTGGGACTAAAATGGCTGGGTTGTGAAGGTGACCACTTACCTTCATCTAGTGCAGAGGTTAAAAATGTGTGGAGGTTTAACCCCCCCCCCCCCCCTCCATATGTGTAGGATGTCTTCTGTTGGGTCCACATTAGGAAGCAGGAAGCTGATAAGGATGTTATATTTGTAGATAAGATGTTGGAAGTGTCATTGTTTGCTGTATGAAAGTTAGGTGAAAAATTAGTGATTACAGCATCACCAGTTTTCATTTCAAGTGCGGAGAAAGGACTGGATATTGAATTTTACTTTATGGAGTTGGCAGCTCTTATTTTAACTTAGAATAATGTTGTAAATTAATTTTCATATATGTAGCTGAACCAAGTGTAACAAGAATATTACAGGCAATTGACTGATTGGCTTGTTGGTGTAGTGCATGTTTTTGTCAGATAGGAAGTGGTTTTCATATAGACTATAAGGTGTTCAGGAGCAGGGAAAGCTCATTCAGTATAGTAACTAGGCTGTGGGCTGGATGAGATTTTAAATCCAGCACGGATGAGAGATTTTTATCTTCACCAAACATCCAGACCAGCTCTGGGGCCCACCTAGCTTTATATTTCAGTGAGTATCAACTGCTCCTTCCCTTGGGGTAAAGCAGTTTGTGAAGCTGAACACTGACTTCTGTGTAGTGTTGAGGTTAAGAATGAGTGGAGCTCTACCTCTGCTTCCCATATATGCCCTCATGGCATGGACAGAAACACCTTTGCCTTTTATGATTGGGTGTACAGCAGGGGAAGAACAATAGTGATTAGTTTTGTCAGAATATGCGACACACATCATCTTGAAGGAGAGCAGTGGAGAATGAACACTTGGATCTCAATGAGTGAGAATTCAGAGTGAAAGTGTTTGTGCAGTGAGTGCATGTGATGACTCTTAAGTGCCTTAAAAAGAAGAAGGGATGTCCACGCCTTCCCAACTGGATGTTACTGCGTCAAAGAAGATTATCTTGTTGTAAGGATAAATGTTAAAGGGAATACCATATCTATGTGGGCATTACTTACAATTTCTATGCCAAGTTTAGCTGCTGGATTAATCATTCTTGGGGTCTTGGTTTTCTGCATATTCATCAGTTTTTTTGGTAAATTGGAAACAGCTTATGGAGAACTTCACATACAACATGTGGGGAGTCAAAACATAAATTATCCTTTTATTTACTAACTGTCATGCACTACACTGTGTTTCTTCACTCACATATTTTTGCTCCTACACGTTTCAGTGATCGTTAACACCATCTTCAGGAATCTTCTCTCCAACTACAGTTCCTTCACAACATGTCAGATGTGCGTATGCACTAGCTGCCTGTTAAAGATTGTAGTTTTCTCACAGATACATCACTCTGTGTCATTCATGTTTTTTTGTTGAACATACAACTAGTAAAAATTTAAATATCAGTAGTTAAGATCACAGGTTCACTATTATTTAGCATCATATAATTCTTCATTTGTAAAGGTGTGCAGTAGTAAAGCAAGCTGAAAGTTAAAACACTTAAAAATCACTTGAACTATTAATGCTACAATCTAGGGACATGTTGAAATGCGTGATGGCATCTATTTTATCATCATCATCGTCTTCTATCTTGGAAAATTTGTAAGGTCCCTAGTTGGGTGTGGTCACAGCATTCTTTTTTCTGTGGTAACATATGCATCAAAACAAAAATGTCAGCAAGTATAAGTTCAGATAGTTTTTTCCATCAGTCTTATGTTTGTCTCGACCAATAAATTTTGAAGATGGGAAAGAAAAACAACAATGTATGATGTGATCCAATATAATAGTAGTGTTTCATCAGTGCCACTGTTTAACATCTAGGCAATACTAATATTGCATAAAAAAGAAAGACAATATTGCATTTCTGTGTGGGGTTAGGTATTGATGTAGAAATTCCTAATTCTACTGCCTGGTGTTTGGTTGAATAGGTCAGGTCAGAAGTTCGGTTAGACGATCAGTATGCGGGTAGGTAACTAAGTTAGGTAGGTGGGTAGGTTGTTAGGGTCAGTTGGTTTGGTTACTCACATTGTCTTTTGAAAGAAAAAAGCAAGCCAGCAAGACAGAACTGTTTGTTTTGAATGTGGTAAGGGTGACAATTTTTTTAAGGGCTTGTATTGTAGTTTTGCATTTAAGTCTATTCATAAGTGTTGGTAAATTATTTAACTGCTTTTTAAATTTTGTGATTTTGGGTAGATACTTTTTTTAGTTAATTAAGTGTGTAGAAGACTGTTTAGGTTTTTTTCCGTATGTAGAGTAACACTTCCAGGCTAGCAAAGTGTAAAGAAAACATGACTTTAATTGTATTATTGTTACAGTTTTAATTAAAATACGCTACTAATTTTGTGGTGTATTGCATTTTTATAACAGTTGTTTGGATTGTATTTATTGTGTATCAGCTTTAAAAATCAGAAACCGATTTGCATCATTATTGATATTAGGATACATTTTATATGTATTTGTTGTTCTGGTAAAGGTTTTTTTACCTTATTTATGATGAATCGGTGGTGTATGTTATAGTGGATCCATTACACCTTGCTATTTGATGGCAGTAATAGTTTGAATATTTTTTCACATAAGAAAACTGTACTTTATCTTATTTTTTGGTTTTCATTGTTTTGGTGATAGATCTAAAATGTTGAATTTCACATCAGGCACTGCAGATGACTGAATAAAACATTTTGTAAGGAGTGTTTCTTAGAAACACATCCAGTGTGTATTTAGCCAATTAGCATTTTCTCAAAAATTCTTCAGTCTTTTCAAAATGGCGTCCCCACAGGCTTTTTAAGGGTAAAGTATTCACACATAATCTGATATGTTGAAATTTCATCTTTGCATCACTGTGCTGTTAATTTCTACTTATCTTCTGGGATGTATAGAAGGTTTTTTTTATTTCCATTTCTTCAACTTGAAAATTGCAATTATTGATTTCAAATTTTTAAAATACATGATTATTATCAGTGATTAAACAATTCCTATCTATTGCAGAGCCAGCTCTTATATGATGATAAACTAGATGCTGTTCTAAGAGTATTAGAAATAGTTATTGGAACACTGTAGACAATGCACCACATGTAATTGAACACACTTCTGTTGTGTTCTCTAATATATACCTTATTACCATTCACTGTTTCATTTTGATTTTATATACACATTTCAGCTTCTAAGATGCTCTTATTTTTGGTATCTGTACGTACAAATGTTACTACTTATAAGTCATATATGTAAGTGGCTGACTTGCAAAATAATACTGCATTACATAAGGATTGCACTGATCATGGCTTGCAAGACAGATATGTCAAAATATAGTGAATCTGTGTCAATGATAATACACTGTAAAAATCTTAATTTGGCTTATGATCTGTTGTGTACCTCAGTGACACTGTTGTCAGTAAAAGCCATTCAGGGACACGTGTATTAGTGTTAATGGTACCCCTATTTACTACTGTTCCAACATGTTCTGGTATGTGTGCACTGTCATCGTAGGTCACACACAAGTTTCAGTGGGATTAATAAAGTTTACAGTAACTAGTAAATATTGATATACTTGTATGTTGTGTTAAACATGTCTTGTGTTCAAATGCTTAGGAGGTTAAAAAGTGGTCCTACTAACCCCTGTATGGGTGTACTTGGATGGCCTGTGTTTACAACACTGGGGCTGTAATAAGGTGTGTTGTGAATGGTTAACCATATTTTCTTCAAGAAAGTAATGCCAGTAAATGTAGATGCCATATTCAGACGATATGTTTTAACTAGGAGGAAGATCCTCAAAGCATCAAATTCCCTTATGTAGAAAATTCCATGGTGGTTGTGTGTGTGTGTCTTAATTTTGCAAAATCCTGACATTGTATTCCAGGATCAGCTGTCCATACTGCAGTAATGTCTTGCATCCCTCAGTCTTTCCGTGTAAACTGGGGAGGAATCTTACACATAATGTAACAGTTCCATTATATTCACTTTGTTAGTGTCTCTAGATTTTCATTTTGTAAATGGTAACTTCTGATGCTGTGTTTTAAGTATCATAAAAGTGTTTGTTCTACTAAAATACCTGTCAGGGCAAGTACTCAAAATATATCTTTCTACTTATACTACAGCCACATCAGTAATTACAGCAACCAGGACCTCATCGTGTGGACTCAAGATAGGTTTAAGATTCGCTTTTGCAAATTCTGTTTTCTTCAGTTTCCGAAGGAAGACACTTTGACATGCAGTTAGCTGCACCATTTATTTGCCAACTAAATGCACATTATTAAATTAGTACTAACATTAATGTTTCAGTATGAGTATAGCATCTTCAGGGACAACACAGTGTCATTTCTTAAAAACCAAATGCTAATGCAGAGCTGTTACTTATAGGTTCCTTGGTTTGTAGCAGCTTTGTTGCTGATAATTATATGCAAAAGGACAGTTGTACATATTTTAAAACTTATGGTTACACTATGGCTAAAAGCATTTCTTATCAGAACCAGTCAGACACATCAAAAACACAGGGTGAGTCTCCTTCTCTTGTAAAATGCATTTGTAATACCAAGTCCATAATAGCTTTATTGACCTGAAACCGAAAGTTAGTTGCCATTTCTTATAGCTGTTGGGTCTTGCACATTTGCCATTCAGATTTTGATGCATGCTGCTGAACAGATCATATATTGCCCTACTAATAAAAGCATCTACATCCAAACACAACATTAATAAGTTCTACTATACCTACATCCCATTGAACGATAAGAAATGTTTTTAACCATAGTTGAGCCCTAAGTTTTAAAACAAGTGCAGTTGTACCTTTCACGAGGGGAGCTGATAAGTCCTTAGCCCGACCTACTTCGCGATGTCGTAGGACGGAATCGATAGTGTCAGAAACAGGGTTCCGTTCATGTGCCGAATTGCAAGGCTTTTCTTGTTACAAAGGCTGAAAGGAAGCATGTCAGGCGACGCGCGCGATTTCAACAACATAGAGACGCGAGCTGCCATCAATTTTTTTTTCTGCAAGGCAAGGCGCCGAAGGAAATTCACGCCATTCTGACAGCAACATTAGGGGAACATGCACCGTCGTATGCCACCGTCAGAAACTGGGTGGCCCAATTTAAACGTGGTGATTTTTCCACCTGTGATGCGCCTCGTCCTGGACGACCCAAAACGGTGACCACCCCGGAGATTATCAGATTCATGAGCTAATCTTGGAAGACCGCCGGATTTCGGCTAAATCAATAGTTGCGCAACTGGACATCTCACGTGTGTTGGGTCCATCATTCATGAAGATTTGGACATGCGGAAGCTCTCCGCGAAGTGGGTCCCGAAATGCGTGAACGCGGATCAAAAATGTAAACGGTGCCAGTCGTCTTAGCAACTTTTGGAATTTTTTCGGCACGATCCAAATGATTTCCTGTCGCGATTGATGATAATGGACGAAGCCTGGTTATATCACTATGACCAGGAGACAAAGCAACAATCTGTGGAGTGGTGGCATAGCGGCTTACCCCGCCCCCAAAAAATTCCGAGTGCAAAAATCTACTGGAAAAGTTGTCGCCTTGATTTTTCGGGATCAAGACGGCATCCTCCTTATTGATTATCTTCCAAAGGGCCAAACTATCAACGCCGAGTATTATTTATCTCTGCTGGTGCAATTGAAGGACATTTTGAAGGAAAAACGCCGCGGATAAGTCACCAAGGTGGTCTTGTTCTTGCACGACAATGTTCCTGCTCACCGGGCACTTGCAACCCAGAAGAAACTGGTCTACCTGGGCTTCCAATGTCTTGATCACCCACCCTATTGTCCGGATCTGGCCCCGTCGAACTACCACCTGTTCCCTGGACTGAAAAAACAATTGAAAGCTCGCCATTTTTCATCCGACGCGGAGGTCATTGCTGCCTCGGAGACCTGCTTGGACGGACAACATTCTGAATTTTTTTTTGAGTGACTTGCAGAAGTTAGAGCAACAGGCTAAGAAGTGTATTGAGCTTTGTGGGGAGTACGTTGAATAAATCCCGAGTTTGGTCGCTGTAGCTATCAACACCCCCTCGTACATATAATCAACATCAATGACGAAGCTGTAACAGACCAAGGAACCTATAAATAACAGCTTCTCAGTAGCATTTGGTTTTTAAGAATTTGCATTGTATTCTCTCAGAATATGGACGTACCGAGACAGGCTGGAGAAGCTCGTTGAATGTTTGTACTAATTTAAGAATGTGCATTTATTTGGTAAATAAGTGACATAAACTGATAAAAAAATTCACGGAATGGACGGCTTTAACATACTTCAAATTACAATTACTTGGTTCTGAAGGGCACCTTGTAACTCAAAGGTGTCTTGCTAACTTGATATAAATATAAATCTTATTGTATCGCCGTGCATTTTTGTAGAATCACTTCAGTTTATCAAACAACGAATGCACATATAATTTCACATAAAACAATTTAGAACACTTTGACATGTATCGATCTTGTCATATCATCATCACGGAGCTTAGTTCCTTGCTAATGTTATATTATAGTATTCACAATTCAATTGGTATTTGCAAACGAGGTGTTGTGACAGCATATCATGTTGTGTAGGAATGTGTTGTGGAGCAGTGGCTAGGTGTGTGTCTTACGCTGAGTAATGAGAAACTGGTTATAACCAGTGTTTTAAAGTGTTTTATGTGAAATTATATGTGCATTTGTTGGTTGATGAATTGATATAAATATGTTCCCTTGTATGTTGTGGGATATGTGTCTTTACATAGCTTTTGGTGAACTGTGGCCAGTATTGTACCAACACTGACATAGGTAGCAGAGCCTGAAAAGAAAGTTGGGAGCCTCGTGGGCCCCCAAAACTTTAGATACAATATCAAGAGAAACCCAATAAAGTAAACATAAGAAAGTTAAATTCCCATAACACATGACATGCAAATGACATGGTCTGTGAACTTACTTGTTGAAGCATCAGACTTGCCATGCCAGTTGAGGTTTCTGTCATTCATTAGGAATGACAGAATAAAACTGATGAACAATGTGTAAAATTCAAGTGAGCATAACAGACATGACTGCAGTTGCTGACATGTAGCGAGGGTCATGTTTTTGTGATTTACTATAAGAAGGGTGGGGTTTTCTTTCTCCCCACTCCCACTTCTTTCGTTGCTGAGTTCTTGTGCAGGATCTGAGAGTCCCTTCGCCAGTGATGACAGCTGATACTGTACTTTATGTTCAAGTGCAATCTGTTGCATTGTGACTGTGTTCTGTGTCCATCATGTTTTAGGGTAGACTTTCAAAAGGTGGTCTGTTACACCAGTTTGATTAAGTAATGAACACAGCTACAACTTAATTTTAATGTGAAACTTCTCCTTATAAATTTTATGTTGTTTCATAGTTTAAAATTTTTTATTGAAAGGCATTTTATATTATACTAGGATTTAAACATGATTATGACTGTGATTTTGAGTTTCTACCCAGTACAAGTTCAATTTATGATTATGATTTCCAACATATTTTATGAGGTCTGTTGGATTATGATTATGAGTTGCAATCCAGTATGAGACCAGTTGGTTAAGGATAATGATAATGAGTCTCAGCCCAGTATTCGATCAGTTTTTCAAATGAATATGTGGTTTGTTTTGGTGAGTGTTAAACGTCCACCTCTGATTTTCACTGGGAGACTTCACTAGACATACACTTCAGGATCTTTGTTAGGAGTGAGAGTGTTGACATTAAGCTGCTTTGTGGTCTGAATTATATTCATATTTTTACAACCACCACCACCACCACCACCACCGCCACCATTTGGTATGAGTAACAATCCTGAAGGAAGGAAAGTTATAGAACATGTTGAAAGTATGAAAGTAAATATGATATTTATAAAAGCATGTAATTGATGCCTTTTTTAATATTTATCCATTAGCTGTAATTTGTGCCTCTGTCATGTTAGGTGTGTATGGTTAAGCTATAAATGGCATGTATGTAAAATGATTTTCAGGTACTGGGCGTCACTGCGCAATCTGGTGATATCGTTGCTGAATTCAATGCGTTCCATCATCTCCCTCCTGTTCCTGCTCTTCCTGTTTATTCTCATCTTTGCCTTGCTCGGTATGCAGCTCTTTGGTGGTCAGTTCAATTTTGAGGAGGAAACACCACCCACCAACTTTAATACATTTCCCATCGCACTCCTCACAGTCTTCCAAGTAAGTTTTTAATGTCAGGAGTCTGGTTGTTCTTACAGCTAAAGGGATGTATCAGAAATTGGGTTAAAGTTATTTTCTGTATCGATATCAGTAAATTTTTCTACTTCCAACTGTCAGTATTTTCGGTTGTATCATAACCTTTTTCAAATCATTCATAGAAAATATGAGAATATATGATACGTATAGAGAAGTTTGGTTGATAAGTCTGAATATGTATGTTTGTTCAGGATTTGTGTCTCCAGGGATGTGACATTGTGTCACTGCATGAGTTACTTCTGATCTGATGTTTTGAAGGGTTATACTGTCCTGAGATTCAAAGGTCAAGCAGTCCCCAAAGAAAATTTTTCGTCTACTGCTTGACTTTGTAGATGAAGCCATCATCATCTTTAATTAAGAACACAGCATTCATTCATCCAATGATACAGTGTCACATCTCAGAAGACCTGAAAGTTCAAGTGAGAACACATTGCCTACCATCTTGTGGAGGCATGTTTCTGAAAGGTCACCAACATAGCTATTTACCACCACAACAAGATCAGCATTAATGAGAAGTGTTGTTTGTTTAGATTTTGACTGGAGAGGACTGGAATGAAGTTATGTACTTTGGAATCCGGTCACAAGGTAGAGGGGGTATGATCTATTCTCTCTACTTTATCATTCTGGTGCTCTTTGGTAACTACACACTGCTCAACGTGTTCTTGGCCATTGCTGTCGATAACTTGGCAAACGCGCAGGAGCTCACGGCTGCTGAAGAGGAGCAAGAGGAGGAAGATAAAGAGGTGAATGTTCAAGAGGTCCATGAATACAGGGGTAAAAGTAAACAGAGGGATTTTATGTGTTCACTGCACTGTGGAAATTTTCACTGTACAAGTGGACAGTATAAGCAAATCATAGTACAACAGATATAAGCCCCATGAGAAATCCCTTTTAAGTATGTGCTCCTGCAAGTCACTTTACCAAGATCCATGTTCCAGGACACACTCTTTTCTTTGCATTCAGCCACCAACAGAAAGTGGCAATGAGGAGCTTCACAGTTGTTTAAATTACTGTCAGCTGTTTTCAGTCTACATACCACATGGAAGCAATGATTTACATATTGCTGCACACCTTTTAATGTCTGCTTTTGAATTAAATTCCACATGGATGTGTTCATTCATTTGCAGAACATAAGCAGGCTCCTTGTTTTACACTCTGTCTTTGAGAAGACTGCAGTGCATAAAGTTGGGAGATCTTGCGGTCCACTCAACTGATCCACTGCAAGCAGTGTGTATCAGAAATTCCTCACTAAGGAAAAACAGCACTGCCTAGAATGGGGTGGAGCTCCATTCTCATAGCAGGACCAATCTTTGCAGGTCGTGATGAGGTTTATTTTCATTCATCACTGTGTGTTACAGCAGTTCCTGGCAACTATGTGCATTTATAGTGCCTTCAATGAAAAAGGCCCAATGAGACGTCCTGCTGAGTGCCTGCCCAGACTGTCAGTTCCGGAACATTAAACCCTTTTTATAGCACTCAGTTTGGGTTTTTATCACTTGAGTAAACACCACTTTGTCGACTTATTCTTTCATTTATCTTAAGTCGAATTATTTTTCTTCCACCAGGTTAGCAACAAAAACTGCTGTTTTGTTAGTTTTGTATCCATAATTGAGTTACTTGGAGATGGAAGTTAGTACACACACCTGTGATGCAGCAGCTGATGGCAGCTAAAGCTGGTTGAGACTATGATGTTGCCAGCATTTGCAAATAAATGAAGCAAACTGAAAATGGTCACACTCAAGTATGGTACTGTCTGAGTAAAGTAACTTTCAGAACACCCACTGTTACAGTTCAGCCAGTGACTGACAAGCTGTTAATAAATTTTAAGCTCATGGTTCCACGCATCGTAATTCAGTGTTAATAAAAATCCAACCAGATGCAACAGTATGCAGATATTTATTTACTGCAAAGCCACACTACATGTTTCGGGTGTCACAGCACCCGTCATCAGGAGTACTAAAAACTGTAACCGCAGCCTCCGGTACAGGCCATACTGTAAAATACAAAGATTAACTGGAATGAACTAACAGTGTTAGTTACACTAACACTGTTAGTACTAAAAACTCTAACTGCAGCCTCCGGTACAGGTCATACTGTAAAATACAAGGATTAACTGGAATGAACTAACAGTGTTAGTTACACACTGTTAGTTCATTCCAGTTAATCCTTGTATTTTACAGTATGACCTGTACTGGAGGCTGCAGTTACAGTTTTTAGTACTCATGATGGGTGCTGTGACACCCAAAACATGTAGAGTGACTTTGCAGTAAATAAATATCTGCATACTGTTGCATTTGGTTGGATTGTTATTAACATTTTAGCTGTTATTAATACAAACACACAAATATGTATATACTACAGAGCTCTTTTGAACACTGGGATTAACAGTTGTTCTGTGGTGTTTGTGTCTGTGCCTAGTGTTCCCTTTAGAGGCTCTGAATTTGAGTTCACATTTTCATCATTACCTTTGTATGAACGTACACACCCTGACTTATGTAAGGGTAAAAGCAAGTATACCATGGAATATAGATGGAGTGGATGTATGGCTCCACTCATTCTTAACTTTGGCACTGGAAGGAGGTGAGTAGTTAATTTCGCACCCTGGCCCCTTCACCCTGGGAAAGGGACCCCTGGTACCCATTGAATAAGAGGTTGAGTGGACCCCAGAGCCAATCTGGACATTTTGGAGAAGAGCAAGTTCTGAAGAATAAAAACCAACTAGATGCCACTTATTATTTTATTGTACTTCTTATAGGCTCAACATATTTTGGGCATTACTATACTATATACACCACTAAGAACCATAATTTTACATTAACGCTACCCCCTCTATCTTTACAGAACAAAACGACAAACGTGGTAATCAATATTATAGTTGCGAGCTCCTGATGATGGGCATAGTAGTGCCCGAAACATGTTGAGCCTATAAGAAGTACAATAAAATAATAAGTGGCATCTAGTTGGTTTTCATTCTTCAGTTATCACAATGATGCGTGGTCCAACAAACTTCAAAAAGGAAGTTCTGTCTGTGCTGGAAATTGAACCCCATTTCATACAGTCCTTTAACCTGGTCACTGTACTGACTATGTTGTTCCAGCTGCCCAAATGTAAGGGTTCCATGTTAAAAATTTGGAAGTTGGCTTTTGTGTATGTCAGAATTTGACCCTCCCAGCGTACATAATTTAGTTAGTTACATAGTTAGTGTGTGTATTCCCTTACTATTATGACTGCATACTGAGATATGAAGCAGAGTGTTTTGTATTAAAATGTAAAAATAGTTGTCACACCAGTAAAGAAATGAGTGGAAACAAGTTTTTAAGGGAGGACACCTTATTTTGTGCACTCTGATCTTTGAGTTCAGATATGTATTCATTTAAAAAAAAAAATATGTCCAGTGATGAAATATACATATGAAATACCATTTTGTATGTATGCATCTTGAATTTTTTTTATAGTGTATGTGGTTTATGGCAAAGCATACACGACATTGAGTTCATGTAAGTCATGACTTACATAACATAGGACATGCTGCAGTGTCAAAATGAATATAGTTCCATCATTCATTGTTTAGTTGTGTTGTTGTTCACATATTTCCTGGAAGTTTGCTGGAGCTGGTATGTTCCATTAATGACCAACCAGTGTCGAGGGCTCTGTTGTCACAACAGCGATTGGTAGTCCATGTATTTCCCATAAGAAAGCAGAATGTATTTCCCACTTTTCATCACGTGGGCATGTTCTATGTAAATATTAACCAGAATTGCATTCAATCTTTTGATTGTCACTTGGCTGTTCCTTGGTCATTCATGTTAAATGCAACCATAAGCTGGATGTTAACCAACAGTGAGCATTATACATAAAGTCATGCAGTAAAGGAAAATAGATTAATATAATATTTTAATTTTTATGATTCTGGTGTTTTGGTTATAAAGTAATCATTGCCTGTTCACAGAAAGGCATATGAGGTAGGTGACTGTAGGTGTCAGTTACACCACATGTATACTAAGGAGAAAGTAAACATGCCAAATTCTGTCAATAAGCCTGTGCATGTGTGACATCTGACATTTCAGTCACCATGATGAGATTCATACTGTGATAGTCTGGGTTGTGATACCAGGTGGATGGGTGAGTAAGTGCTTGTGCTGGATCAACTTACTGTCTTTTTTTTTTTTTTTTTGTTGAAAGCATACTCTGGAAATAGGCTAGCAAGTTTCTGCAAG
>Ga0123354_10005713_pt1 | contig 18195 bp, 12 predicted proteins | sample TergutLab28metaG_2_FD_97872 | JGI IMG/M metagenome (GOLD analysis project Ga0123354, IMG submission 97872) | Labiotermes labralis P4 segment gut microbial communities from Petit-Saut dam, French Guiana - Lab288 P4 | ecosystem: Host-associated > Arthropoda: Insects > Digestive system > Gut ...
CAACAGTGTGCAAATCTTCAGGAGCTGACGACTGCGTAATGTTATCGCCACGTGTTGGTATTTGCTGTGGCTGCAGGAAGGCTGTCAGAACCGCTTAGCAGGTAGTGTGTCCATTGAGGAGTTCCTCAATGGACAGCCTTCCTGCAGCCACTGCACAATACCAACACAAGGCGATAACACTACGCAGTCGTCAGCTCCTGAAGATGGGCACTTGGTTGTCCGAAACATGTTGAGCAACTTGTAAAGGAGAATAAAGAATAACACAAAAGTGACATCTAGTTGGTTTCTTATCCATACTGAATTACGATGCACGGTCAACCACACATCAGATTTAATGGAGTTTTCTCTCAAATTCGAGTTTGAGTGTTGTTTGAATAAGTGTACATGCTTAAATCTGCTATTCTTTCGACACTCATAGCTGAAAAACGTTTGTTTGGCCTATGCTGTAATGTGGTTTTTGGGATTCCATACTTTTTATTACCGAACTGTGTTCCCATTTTTCCCTTGTGAACGGGAAATAATTTCACAGATACCTCTTCATCGTATTTCTTAACTGTTCCCTTTCATACACACGAAACTATTCCTCTGGGTGGTAAAGACAAAGGAAATGTGCCAAGATTTAGAAATCAAATAACCTATTGTCTTTGTACTGCGCCGATAACAAACAGCGTCATTATTCCAAGTGTTTATCTTTGAACAGTTTAACAGAAGAAAAAGCAAACAGAACTTGTACTTTCAGGTTTAAAATTATTACCCCGGAGTAAGTTTGTCGACATTGACGAACCTCTCAATTATTATACCAACTAATGCACTTATGTAAAATTTACACATTAAAACACTAAAACTGCTCCGACATGTTTCAGTCCTAAGACCATCATCAGGGAGCTGTATTTCTTTGCCTTGCTAAAGTCACATTAAAAGCCACATTAAAACCAGTCATAAATTAACTTCGTTGTATTGTAGGGTATTGTGGCAGCACGCTGCCACAATACCCTACTTGTACACATTGGAAGGCATCATGCTGCCACTACAGATTGACAGGAGTCGGGCTATCTCAACTGCCTTGTCTCTGAACAGGAAAAAATGTCCTTGACTAAAAATGTCGACAAGCCGAAGATGCTCCTTCATCCACTATAGGAAATTAATGACTGTGTAAAGAGAATCATACGAAACATGCACATAAAGTGTAGGTACAAGAAAGGTATTTTTCATGTTGGTTACTGTTGAGAATCGCTGACACAGACAACAGTAGTCTGCGACCGCTGGCTTGCTGGGATTGCGGGTTCGAACCCCGCCGGTGACATGGATAGCTGTCTCTTGTGTGTGTTGTGTTTTGTCAGGTAGAGTTCTCTGCGACGACCGTTCCCTCGTTCAGAGGAGTCGCATGGAATGTGTGTGTGTGTCTGTTACCAGGTGCAATAATAACCATCTACATCTATGATGCTTACGTAAGAAGAGGTCAGACTAATAAATAAAAAACTTTTGTGTAAATTGATTATTCTTTCCTCCCGAAACATTTGGGGCTGAAATCTTTTTCCCCCCGAAACAAAGCGCCCAGCGTGTACAGTTGATAAACATAATCCATCCAGCACCGAGGTTAGGAATGCGTAGAGATACTCCTTCTCTGCCCCACACGACTTCATGTCAAAATGCGTAATTTCAGAGTCAGGATACCTGAAACTGTCTTTGTAACAGATGCAGCATTGTGATTTATAGGGAAAATGTGGATTATTTCCAATATTTTTACCTCGGCAGTAGTGTTAGTGGTCAGTCTGGTTTCTGCAAGCTGTCGCACGAAACGTCAATTACTGAAATAATGACTTCATGTAAACAAATTACACCAAACAGGTAACGTGCATTGAGTGAATAAACATTTGCATGTCTAAAGGAAGCAGTGCATGCATGCAACATGGCATTTATCACTAATTAACTCTCTTTGTAAAATGGAAAGGTATTTAAAATAATTATGTGTAATTAAAATAATTTATCTGAATGAATAAGTATTTGCTGCTTTGTTACAGAATAAGAGATGTATATGATACAAGTCAATAGCAGAAGAATAAAATCCAAATATATGCCACTTATTACTTTATTATGCTTATGTTAGACACAGCCTTCCGTTCGGACACTCATCCATCCTGCCTGGACTTAACTTCCAACCAGAAGCAACTCGAGAACCAGACGGCCTATGTGGTAACCAACGCTATCGTCGTGAGCTCCTGATGATGGACATAATGATGCCCGAAACATGTTGAGCCTAACATCAGCATAATAAAGTAATAAGTGGCATCTAGTTGGATTTTATTCTTCAGTTATCAAGATGATGCACGGTCCAATACACATCAAAGTCAATAGCATTTTGTGCTTCTAATGTGCAAGTTATAAATCAGTCGTTTGTAAATAGCAATTTATTCTCTTTCTTGGAAAATTTGTTTATTTGCTGTATAGGTGTCTGATAATCGTTTCGACAAACATAAAACTGTTGTCAGTTATTCTACTGCCAAATGCGACATATAAAATTTTACCTTGTGGTGTTATATTAACCAAAAAACACAACTCTGCAGATCTAATATGTTGGTCCTTCATTCAGTACTACTACATATTTCGGCTCGTTACATCAGCCATCCTCAGGTAGGCATCAGATCACAACAAGAATAAAACAAACAGTGCTGTACAATTGTTATTGTTATAAAATACTGATAACTCTTTTTCCGAATAAGATAATAATATTACACAACTTTTTGTTAGGACAGGCCCCAACTTTTTTTATTCTTTTTGTCACCTGATACCCACCTGAAGATGGCTGATGTAAACAGCCGAAACATGTAGTAGTTCTGAGTAAAGAATCAATAAATTATTAGAGCTACACAGTTGTGCTTCTCGTTTAATATAATCCCTTAATTATAAGCAGTACATAAAGATAAAATGTCACATAAGAAAATACTCATTTTTGTAAAGCTGTTGGTCTTAGCTTCATATAATGCTGGGTTTTGAGTGTAATTTATCTTGTTGCATGTATGAATTTACTTAAATCATTGTAAGGCACTGTATTGAGACCAGACCGTACCGTAGTTACAACATTCACTGAGCTGCACTGAATCATTGTCTTGGCCTCTATATGTATAATTATGTAAGAACATAAGTTTTATATGGAGCTGTAGGTTGTCACAATGTGGAGTATAAAGATTGCCTTCTTTTGGGATGTTAGCCGCATAGTTCAGTAGACAGGTACCGGCACACACATTCCGGAGGTATTGCTGCCTCAGCCATCATGTAATTTTTTAATTTGATCGTGAATACTGGCTTCTTTTTCTTTTTTTTTGTCATTCCCACTACCAGGCTTGGCCGAACGTCATAAGAATTTATTGCTGAATTTTACATTAAGAATTTACGATGATCAGTACGGTGCATGAAATTTGTTACTGTTATACCAACAAATACACTTACAATATGTCAAGTGTATCACAAAACACCTTAAAATAAAGGCTGGCCTACTTGTTTCGGCGAATGTTTGCCACCCTTCGGGAGATGGCGACGCGTAGAAATACAAGCATAAAGTTAAAACATCGTCGGATGTGCATAAGGTATAAATACCAGCAACAGCAGCTACGTAGTTCAACTGTAACTGTCACATTGGTGATATGTCCATGGCTAAATTACAGTGTGTTGCAGAATTTTTAACCATGGATATTTTGCCAATATAATATTTAAATTTTTAATTATACAGCTGCTGCTGTTTATATTGATAGCTTGCACTATTTTAGGGTGTTTTAACTTTATGTTCTTTGTGTCGTGGCCTCCCGAAGGATGGCAGACATTTACCTAATCATATAGGAAAGGTCGTATGTAAAGATGCTTTGTAATACATTTTACATACCTTAAGTGTTTCTGTAGGTTTGCGGGAGGAAAGGAAGCTGAGGGTGTTTGAGAACATGGTGTTGAGGAGAATATTTGGAACTAGGAGGGACGAGGTAACGGGGGAATGGAGGAGATCGCATAACGAGGAGCTAAATGTTTTGTACTCCTCACCCAATATCGTGCGGGTGATAAAATCGAGAAGAATGAGATAGGCTGGGCATGTGGCGCATATGGGTGAGGAGAGGGAGGTGTATAGGGTCTTGTTGGGGAAACCGGAGGTAAAGAGACCACTGGGGAGACCTAGGCGTAGATGGGTGGATAATATTAGGATGGATCTCCAGGAGGTGGGATGCGGGTAATGGACTGGATTGGGCTGGCCCAGGATAGAGACAGGTGGCGGACGCTTGTGAGTGCGCAAATGAACCATTCGGGTTCCGTGAAATGCGGGGAATTTCTTGACTAGCTGCAAACCAGTTAGTTTCTCAAGGACTCAGCACCATGGAGTAAGTAAGTAAGTGCTTTTATTGGTATAATAATCTGTAATCAATTTACATGTTTTTCTTGAAATGTGGCGAGAAATGAGCATAAAATATGTATTTAGTTTCACGTTTTAGTTTTACACAAACAGCCTGACAACCCGCTAGTAGTGTTTGTAGTAAATTTCAAAATACATTAACACGCACCTTTGGGAAATATCTCTTGTACAGATGCGTACGTACATACATGAGATGGAGTTCATACGAGCAAAGATTAACAGCACGGATTGTAGAACCTAGCAATTTCACGCCAGACAAGGGAGAATACCAAACCAAGCCACATCCTCTGTATTCACAGTGGTACTATTATAATTTCAGCTTCTCATTCCCTGTGCAGTTAACCACCTCCCCTCCCTGTACGAAACGATCTACCCCTAGCATTTATGTTCCTTCGTATCTTGGACGTTTCCTGTCGGTTAGCCGAGCGTGCCACGGAAACAAGTGGCCACAAATTTTCTCTCACCCCTCCCATTTCCAAAAAAAAGTGTGCGAACTGATGCGGGTCTACTCTAAAGGCGGTGGTGAAGAGCCGAAATATAAGTAGCGCTGTTTAAGGCCGCTACTCTCTTCGCTTTTCGGTTATGGAAGATAAGTGCAGGATTGCCCAAAACGTGTTATGAAAGATCTCGGAAATTAATCCCAGTAAATCCTTCGTGATAAGGAGTAATCGGGCTTTCCAGAGTGGAATGTGACATTAACTGATGAGAGGTGTGGAAAGGAAAAGTGGGGTGTAAGTGTCTGTAATACTGGTTATCAAAACCATTAGTAAAGTGGACCTTATCAGCAGCAGTAGCAAAGGGAGTCAGGTTTAACAGATGGAGTTTTAGAGGAAGAGACCATTGTATTGATTTCAAAGGTCATTAAAGGAGTGGAATCCTAAAAGAAATCTTTTGTCTTCACTTCCTTTCTTGTGTGTATAAATTTACTTACGTTTTTATCTGAAAGAAGGAAACTCTTCTGAAAAATTGGCGTACAGTGAAAGTCAGACATTACAATGAACTTTCAGTAGCGTATGAGCCTGTAGATTGAAGTGCAGACGACACGTCAGCCTATAAATTATATATTGCTGTAAAATATATGGGTATAAGTGGAAAGACCTGCTACAATTCCGCACTTTTTTTCATTAACTGAATTATTACAAACACAAAATTCACTTTCCTCTGACGGCAGTTGAAATTGGCAAATATTTTATACCATTATCTTGCGACCGGGTGTAAAAGTCGGTATAACGTGTCTTCAGCCAGGAGGTTACGCAGCAAATCGCTTGCCATCCAGGTCCTTGTCAAGAGATCCAAACAGATGGAAGTCACTTGGAGTGATGCGACTTGTTACGGCCCTATAGTTGGAAGATTAAGAACCACCTTTCCTACGTTCTCGATCTTGGAGCCATTGGTTTCCACGTCTTTGAACTCCTTAAGAAGCAAATGGCTACTTAGCGACTTGCGACAGACACCGACCTGAAGCAAGCCGTCATCTCCTGGATAAAAACACCTGACACTGATTTTTCTCCGCATGGATACTGTTTTCGCTACAGGGGTGGGACAAATACCGAAGTATAATTAGTGACAATTGGGGGGGGGGGGTATGTCGTGCACGTTCTCCTGTCCATGTACCAAATATACGTCGAATTGAGACTACTAATCTCGTCTTCAAAGATTTTGTTTCCTTATCCTTTGCACCCCCTTTGTACATACTTTCGTTTTTAATAAATCTGCCTGCAACCTTCAGCGCTTCTACTCGAAGGGTAATAAATATTTTTAGAAGGAGACTTGTAGATGGCATTGCCTCTTGAGAAATGGCGTGAAGTTTCCTTTTATTAACATAACCATTGCCAAGTTAGAAGTTTTAGGGCCAGTTGGTTTTAGCAAGATATGTCGTTCGTAGCATTTAAATGTTTACTATTACTTTATTGTGCGTTTTCCTTTACTTTAGAGCCATGAAAAGGAGTTATGTTTTTGCACGAATTTATTTAACTGCCGAGAGGTATTCCTGAAATTATACACTCCAAAGTACGCTCGTAGCCAACAGTAATATAGACTAACATGCTTAGCTAATTTGGGCCGATGCAGCAACCTGGTGGTGAGGTTTGGAATGTAATCCCAGTGAGTGTTGACCCCAAGGGTCGAAGTAGACAACTGTAACTAATCGTCAGCGAGTCGTGAAATTACTTTTAACATTCACAAGCAAAACAGCAAATTGGTAATGACAGTGCTTGCTGCAATTGTCTGCAAGCAAACATACGAATACGGATTTAAAGATAAAAGCTTTATTTTAACCTTGTAGCTGCCAGTACCGCAGTTGCAAGCCTTGCGAATTTTTCAATGTAATTTTACAAACACACACACACACACACACATATATATATATATATATATATATATATATATATATATAGGAGGGGACCGCGGTAGCACAGTGGTTAGGGTGCTGTGCTACAAATCGGAAGGTCGCTGGTTCGATTCCAGATGGTGTCATTGGAATTTTTCATTGACATTATCCTTCCGATCGCACTATGGCCCTGGGGTCGACTCAGCCTCTAGCAGAAAGGAGTACCAGGAGCATTTCCTGGAGTAAAAGCGGCCGGCACGTAAGGCTGACAACCTTATCACCATCCTGGGCCGTTATCACGTTATCTGGGAACCTTAAGTTTCTGGAACCTTCCGGGCACCTCGGGCCTGTAATGGGACTGATTTACGTTGTTATATATATATATATATATATATATAGGAAATAAAAACTGAAGCAACTATAACCCAAATTTGGAGGTGGCAGAGTTCTATGTAGATTTTATAACCGTCTACAAAAGTACACTGGGTCGCATCCCAGAATACTGTAATCTTAATAAAAATATTTAAGGTTGTGCGCTAACATAACGTAATATTCACACGATAACCCGCAGCGTTTCCAGCTGTGACTTCCAAAAACACATAGCTCATCACTTGATCCGTGAATAATGAATGAATAACGCTGGGTTTTTATTTTTTTCTGCTGCTCCCACTCTTTTGGTTCCCAAATTTTTCTCTAACCTGTATCCAACATCTTTAAGATTTTGCCAGTTTATTTAAATATCAGATACAGCATAACTATAAAGTGAAAGATAAAAATTAACCCTTTAAACGCCGAGTTAAATCCCATCTGCCATCTCCTTACATTATTAGGAGCTCACCATATTCTCCACGTTAGCAGGATAAGGGTTAATTACATATTTTAATATCACAATATGTGGGCTGGAATGGCCTTGTCGGTATAGCTACTTACAACGGGCTGGACCATCCGGGGATCAAATTCCTGTGGGGGCGATATTTTTCGCTGTCATCAAGACCAACTCCGGGACCCACCCAGCCTCCAATAAAATGGGTAGCGGGTCATTACCGGCGGTATAGCGGTAGAGGCGTGCCCTTAAACACCCACCCCCCATGTAAGGTTGAGGTTAAGGTAAGAATATACCTAAACATGTATTCCTCCTCTGTGCTTTCATAGCAGGTTACAGACGGAAATTATAACTTACCCTTTAATATCACAGTATATTTAAGAAGACATGAAAAATTGCACATATTAACATTTCTGCTGTTTTTTTTTTGTGATATCTGAGATACGAGGAGCTGTTCACTAAATAACCACACACGAATTATGATTCACATTTAAGCAGTTTCTGTTCTTTCCTTCGGCGTGCACAAGTGCTTAAGAAAAACCCCTACGTCACGCAGGTACGTTGTAGCAAAAGTAAGAAAGTTCCTTAACGCTGTGTTAGCTGCGTAATTTGCGCTAACTGAGCGTGCAAGAAATTCTCCGTCTTCCTTCTCTCAAATTCCATTCCAATTTGTCCATTGCCTTGTACTTCAATGTGATCTTCTTTCATCAACTCATTACTTTTTATCGAAGTTACAGAGAAATAGATTTGTTCTGTCTGTGTTAGAACAGTGGATTCATTAAAGAAATAAATTGTGTATTGAAAGTAAAGTGATTCATGTTGAGAAAGTCATCCGCTTTATATGTATATTAATTGTACCATCCGCTCGTTCTCCATCGACTTGCACAGGAAACCGCCCGGAATCTCACATCTAAGTTACGTTGAATCGATTCTTGTATTCTCACCCTTAACCTTCTTTCAACTTCATTAAATTCACCTTCACAATGCCACGGAACTTGTTTTATCTCCATTTTAAAAAAAACGATTTGTTTTATGTATATTGTGACAATGAAAGGAAAAGTAACACGTGTTGACACACGACGCCAAACAAAGTTATGTTTATACAAGGCGTCAAAACTTATGTCGATGCAAGTTACTGGAAGAAATATACGTCATAAAGTACATTAAAATATGCTTGCCTAGCAGTGCCGGTCTGAAATTGTATTCAGTGGGTAAAAAAGGTAAAGGTAAATTGTTCCCGCTACAGGCCCGGTGTGGCCCAGAGGGTGGGTAGAGGTATAGCTCTACTCTTCCATGACCGCGGCACTAGAAGGGGGTGAGTGGTCAGCAGCACACTCCGGCCGCTCTTTACCACCGGGAAAGACCCGGTACCCATTGTACAGGAGGCTGGCTGGGCCCCCGAGCCGGTCTGGACGGGAGGAAAATCTCGTCCCCACAGACATTTAATCCCGGACCGTCCAGCCCGTAGTTCAGTCGCTATATCGACTGAGCCACCCGGCCCAGTAGTCAGTGGGTACTTGGTTCAATTCTCAACAAATTCACCGTCTACACCGCCTGAGGTTTTCCGCTTTGCTTGCAACTATTGCTGTTCGAATGCTGTAACATGGCCTCGCATTTTACCGTAGCTGGTGTAAAATTGTAATCGGAAAAATTATAGACAGAATTGGGCACAGGCCTATCCGTGTACGGGTTTGTATTAAATATGGTAATCTGGTTTGTCCTGGATGTAACTGACTCAAGGCGATGCATTGACGGTTTTTGAACACGGTAGTGAAACTGAGGATTCCATAAGCCAAGAACTGAACCACCATCAAGTGAATAAAGACGATACTTCATACGCTAAATTAATTGGCTTTTGGTGGATTTGTTTCTAGTTAGTAATCAAAGCACGGGCGCAACATTACCTCTGACCCTTTTCACGCACGTACGTCGGTTGTTGTGCTGGTCTGTGTGGCCTTCCAATGTACTTCGTAATTCCACACCCTTACTTTCCTCCAGTTGTATATAGGGCACTTAAATCTGAGGCTTCTGTGTGAGGCTTCAGTGAAGACGCTGCAGTCATGAGAATCCATGTATTACACGTGACCTCAACCGGGCTGCTTGCGACTTCCGTTTCCTCTGGACGCAGATCTCTGTAGTTATTCTTCCACTCAGACATTGCGGCTTTGAAGGTTTGGAACTGTCAGTCTGCATGAACAGAAGTTATAGGGAGATGACGTATACTTACTGAAGACACTGATGAGGTAGATAATTACAGATGCTAGAAGAAAGAAATAGTGTCTGAGCGCAGAGTAAGAAAGAAAGCAGATATCTAAAAACCGAAATTTAGAAAACAGGAGATTGTGGACCACATTGCCCAGTAGAATCATACAAAAGGACACAACAAAAATACAACATTTTTATGTGTCGTTACATTGTACCTGCTGTTTGTTTTGTATAATGGCCTGATGATGGATTGATTCAATCCGAAACATTTAGCCACGCCCATGAAAGAGAATGTGTTGTGTTCCGACTGATGATTTATCGGTTTTCGTTTATTAAGTTGTAATAAAACAGGATGTGTTCTGTTGACAGTCATTCTGATTGACGAACAGGTGGATGCATGGATGGTTGGATTGGCGAATGAATGGATGGATAGAAGATTAGGTAGGTAGCTACGTAGGTAGGTTGGTAGGTACATACTTACGTACATACTTAGTGTGCACGTAGGTACTACATACGAACATAGGAAAGAAGCTATGTAGGTACTGGTACTACGTACCTGGGAAGAAGGTATGTACGTAGGTACTTAGGTAGGTAGGTACATACGTAGGTAGGTACGTACATAGTGTACGTATGCAGGAACGAAGGAATAAATGTAAGTAGGTAGGTAAGTATTTACGTTAATAGGGAGAAAAGTATGTATGAGGAATGGGAGGGAGGGAGGTAGACAGGTAGGTAAGTAGGTGTGTGTGTGTGTGTGTGTGTGTGTGTCTATAGGTAGCCCTTAAAGCAAAAGGATTACAAGGACACATATCACATCACCATCACCAGCTACACAACTTGGCATCCTGTTCGCCCGATACGGCTCCTGCATCTGATCCAATAATCTGTTCTTAATTTTCAAAAATATATAATTTATTGTAGTCGGCATTTCCAAGCCTGTAAAATTTGAGGTTGTCACTGCAGATATTTAGTGGGCCGGGCAGCTCAGTCGGTATGGAGACTGACCACGGGCTGGACGTTCGGGGATCGAATCCCGGTGGGGACGAGATTTTCCGCCCGTCCAGACCGGCCCTGGGGCCCACACAATCTCCTGTAAAATGGGTACCGTGTCTTTCCCGGGGGTAAAGTGCGGCCGGGGCGCGCTGCTGACCACTCACCCCCTTCTAGTGCCGCGGTCATGGAAGAGTAGAGCTATACCTCTATTCAACCTCTGAGCCACACCGGGCCTGTAACGGAATCACTTTACTTTTACATTTTAATGCTGATATTTAAAGAGTACAGTACAGTACAGTACAGTACACTATTCCTGGACGCAAAACATTACATTCTGCTATAAACTTCCCTAAAGTTCGGAAAAAACATGCCGCTTCCATCTGTGGGATGGTACAATAAAGGGCCATCTTCTACCATGACGAGGGAAGCAGTAGGTTTTTCCGAAACTTGCAAGTTTCTGTCAGGTCACACGGCGTCAGTTTTTTTATTTGTATTTAGACAGGAAATATTTAAATTGTCAAAAGTAAGCCTATGTTTGGTTGGATGTGACACCGAATTGCTTGGCTTTTCGTTAAGCCGAATAATATTGCAGAGGAATATGTTGCGTCAGTTTGTGTGTTCTAGTCTGCAGATGGCGGTGGTATGTTCCTCTAAAACTTTGGCATCTGCCTGCCACACATCACAGTGCCACATCCCAGCAGAACCTTATCTTAATAGCAAACGTCATATGTACATCAGATCTCGCATGTAATTCCTTTTTCATTTATGTACTTCTTTGATGATCTTCAAGTGTTCCGTGTATATTTTTATACTGTAAGTAAACTTGCCTATATTTACCATGCCACATTTTCTGCCTCTCCACAAAGATGTTTTGCCCGTTGTCATGGCGTTACTGCCCTTTACACAAGAGAATGCAGTTGAACTGCACGGCTTGGGTAAGATTCCCTTAATGCGAGTGATGACGGTCGTGGGGAAAACATATAGATCCTATCAAAAACATGAGTCTTTATCACTGCGTGATGAAGTTTTCTTTCTTCGTTTATATCAAGCATGAATTCAAATTTGTGCACAGGTCTAACCACATGGAACACTACAGTAAATCACTGTACTTTCTCACACGCACAAAACACTACTGTACTTCAGATCAATGTATTGGTCACAAACAAGGGACAGTCTCCCTTCCCCAGCGCAGACTACTGCCAAGGTCAACTGCATACTCCATGGTCACTATCTGTGTTATGCTGTCTGTTAACTACACGTATTATTTGCATATATTTACTTTATTTACCAGTTTATTTTGCTTTGAATAAGTCTAACTTCCTAGACCTCCATTTTTTTGTTGGTACAGTTTGATATTATAGCATTAGATACTTCTTATTACATGTCCAGCCGTTTTTCACCTAGGGATCGCATTATACATACTCCAGTTTCTGGAGAGCTAAGCAGTAGGCTTAAGTCAAACCTCTTCTGTACCTAGAAATAACGGGGACATTCGTTTATCTATAATTCGTTTCTAATTTCACCGATTTTTAAACTGTTGCTATCCACCAAAATCTCTCATTTTTCCCCCCTGTAAAAGGTAAATTTTTCTGTGTAAAACTATAAAGGCATATGGGAGGGTGGAGGTTTATCTCAACTCATTTTTAACATCGGCGCTAGGCGGAGGTGAGTGTAATGAACTACTTTCTGAATTTTTTTAGTGGGGCTTTTCTTGTCCATATAATTACAATATTATTTTACCAGCTTTCTTATTTCTCGGAAATTACACTCTTCTTCATTCTGCCACACAAATGCAAGACCAGTGCTGTCAGCTGCTCTTTTCATCTCCCTAATTTATCTCCTGACACTCGTATTTCCTTTCTTCCATTCATAAAATTTTTTCACCAGTTTGTCTTTATCCTTACATAATCCTATGCTAGTATTTCACTGTCAGTCCCATAGCCCTATCTCTCATGCTGTCTAACAATTTCGATTTAGGCAAATCCATTTGCTGCTCAACTCGGCAAACGTGTTAATTTCTTATAGAACCTACCGTGTACCCTCTGGGTTTCTTAACCACCCTGCTTTAACGCATCCACTTCTCCTTCATACCTAATATTAAATTCACACAACATTCTTACGTACTTTCCAAAGTATGCACATATAAATTCAGGATTACTGACGTGCATTTATCAAGAACTACACGTGCTTGTACGAATTCCTTTTAACTCCATGTTGCTTTGAAAGCATAGATAGCGAAGTAATTTTAGTCACTGTCTAGAGTGCTGGAAAACTGGGTTTAGTTCCCTGGAAGTTCAGGAACATTTTCTTTAGTGACATACCAATCGAGTCCTGTTACTACTCCAACAGTCATCCAGCAAGTACAAGGGTCTATTTTACTAAGGATGGTACAGACAGAGTGTATGTGTGTTTGTTTATCTGCTTCTGTGTTCAAGATTAAGAATGCTTGATTCATCACCTACATTCAGGAACAATTGTGGAAGGTGAAAGTTTTCTGAAAATAATTAAGTCTAGAATGCACAGAAAGTAACCAAATCCAAGGAAAATATTCCTTCCAGAAGAGCCAGTTCTTGCTCAGTTATTCAACGCGGACACCGAAAGTTCAATACTTTTAAATTCAAAGTTGTACTTTTTCCGTGCATCTATATTACCTGTACAATATTGAACACCAACATATTGCGCGGTGTTTTTATTTTCTAATTATTTCTGGGAAGTGTTTCGGCCCCAGTTCGTGGCCATCATCAGGGAGCTCGAAGGTTTTTCGATGTGTGTAGCTTATGTGTCAACTTAACTTGACTCCATAAATATTGCATTTGAAGGAAGGTTAATCACAGATTTTTTGACAAAACAAATTACATCAGTTTCTACTTAAAATAATTTTATATTTTATAAACTGACTTTAAGTATTTTAATATTCTAATATCTTAATTTAATTTCAGTCATATGTGTAAATCATATATGCAAAATTTTGGATTCTTGACTCTTGAAGACGGGACTGATATGTATGTTGTCCCGCTCGCTGCGTAATAGCTCAGAAGATCGCAATTCTCGTCTACTTCGAGGCGGGAGCGTGAAATCATTCCCTTGACGTTGTTCGACTAAAAGCGTTTATGTATTTCTCATATTACAAACACCGACAATCTCGTCCTCTTTGATTTAATTACCTTAACAGAATTTGGCGAACAGGACAAATTGTACATCCCTCATTATACAGTTTTCTCCCACCCAAATATATAGATATAGAATCCTTTATTTGTCCCAACTAATGCACACAAATTATTTTAATTGTTAAACTTTTTAAACATTTAAAACTATAATATTTGCTCCAACATGTTTCGGTTTACCTAAACCATCATCAGGGAGCTACAGGTTGCGCTTTGCCAAAGTTACAATATTGATTACAATATACAAGCCGTTGTTGAAATATTCAGTATTATGGCTGCCTATGACATTATTAATGCACGGAACAACCACGTAGAATATAGATATAGACATAATAATAGAAATGTGTGTTGCCGATTTGAGGATTCGGTCTGCTGTCTTCCTAAATGCGAAGCCGAGAGATGTGATAGAAACGTAAAAATCCTTCGGAGTGAAAGCTGACCTTATTGTCGGGATAGAACAGTAAGACTTATCAGAGTTGTCCCTTAAATACAACGAAATCTGGATACTTATAAACACTGACACCTTTCCATCAGATTGCACGGTGACACAACCGAATTGACACTCAAAGAGAAACAAAATGTAGCACATTTGCTGGCCGTTCATCGGGGTCTTTATTTGCCGTCTACAAACGCTGTCATCAAGCTATCTTTTTCTACCTACAAGACGAAGAGTAGGGGAACCAAACCCTATCCAGCGGTTTCCATAGCTCTTGGAGTGAGTAATGAGAAATCGTTAGTTTTCTTACATCGAACTGCCGGTTGAAGGTGCTCCTGCCCCTGCATCAGTCTGACTGTATGTGCGTTAGCATCACGACTGTTGACCTACGAAGCGGCGCAACCTGCGGACATAGAGCCTTCTTTTGTTTTTGCACGTTTCTGGTTTGTTTGCTTGTTTATTGAAGTTGCTTCAATGTTATAATTATGTGCCTTTTATCTTCTTCTACCAACTGGAATATTGTCATAATTTAAGGAATAACTTTCATGTCAATAACATTTACATTTATTTCCTATCATACAGTAATCTCTCTCTTTTACCATTACAAGGACTAACCAAGTAAAAAATTTTGACGTTTTGCTGACCGTCCATCTCAGTATATTTATCTCAGTATTTAACCAACTTGATGCACAAAATTTGTTTCACATTAAGTTTTATTTCATGTATCTACATGAGGTCGAAACATGTAGATGCATGAAATAAAACTTAAATACTGAGATAAATAATGAAGTAACGTTGAATTGAGACATAATCTCTGTTTATTGCGGAAACAGTACGGAACCCATTGTCTGGCATTATGCAGGGTGTTCAGACGCTAATTCATTCGAAAATTCGACACTAGACGGAGGTGTGTTGTTAGGTTCACACACCGGCCGCTTTAAACCTTGGCGAAAAGACTCTGTTATACGTTGAATACGAGGTTGGTTGAGCTTCAAAATCGCTGTGGGACCTTTGAAGGAGAGAAATATTTCTTGCACTTACTGGGAATCGGTATGCGATTTTTTGGTTGTGAAGCCAGTAGCCTAGCCATTACACCGACTGCCACCGGCTTCCCTGTGCGTGGCATGTTGCATTTAGTATTCTTTCTGTTGGGTGATTCCCGGCGTCTGAATTTTCTGTGCCGGCGTGTCGAAACACTCTGTCTGTATCATCTTCGCTTAAACAAGAAACGACCTATGAAGATGGAAGATCAGAATATTCCGAAACGTCGGCACAGAAAATGCAGACGCCGGGGAATCCCTCAAAAGAAATAACACTAAAGTCACAATAATGTGCAAGTTTGAACTCTAGAATGTAAAATTTAGTCGTAATCTCTACACTTGTGTTTACATTATTAAATACAGATTAGTATCATGCATTATTCATTATTGCTGTTCGGAACGATGTTATTGTAACCCAGGGGTGAACAAACCCCGAGCTCCAGGTCACCGTGGGTATTATTTTTGTACTCTGGCGCCGTATATCGAACTTTCTTCGTGTTACTCTTCTGATACCTTGAATTTTGAGGTGGCTTCTAAAATTTCGGAAAGTTTGTTGTTTATTGTCCGACTTATGCACAATTATATAATACGTAGATACAATTAAAATTAAAAAATATTTAAAATTGCTCTGACATATTTCGGATCACAGAGGATCCATCATCAGGGAGCCTTGTACAGTACTAAAATTACAAGAATGGTTCTTGTAATTTTAGCCAAGTACTGTACAAGGCTCCCTGATGATGGATCCTCTATGATCCGAAACATATTGGAGTACTTTTATAAATATTTTATAATTTTAATTTTATCTACGTATTATATAATTGTGCATAAGTCGGACAATAAAATATTTATATGCCTCTCACATGTCCCTCTTACATGTTGGTCCGAGCCGTCTGCTGTAAGTCATATACTTGGAAACAGCTGGCAACCTTGCCTACTTTACGTGCCGGTGTCTAGAAATTCCGGGAGCCTCAACCTCCTAGAGCCCTCAGGGTCTCTCTAGGCCTGTGTAGGGACTGCTTTGAAACATTTCAGACATTGTCCACCGTCTTGCCTTTCTTACATCACAACATTTCAAACGGAGGTTCTCTCTCTCTCTCTCTCTCTCTCTCTCTCTCTCTCTCTCTCTCTCTCATAACCGATAACGTTTCATACTCAGAAACTATGCACGGCCGACAAATGCCTTCAACAAACTGTTCTTTTATCTGGCAGCCTCTGCTAACCCGAGAACATTTTATTGAATTTAGTCTTGGCGAAAGCTTCAAATTAAAATAATTCACGTGTACTGAAACACACCTTCGTCAGGATGTTTCCCTGCGCAAATTATGTGTTATTGAATTTGTATACTCCACTGCGTAGGAAATATCTGCATGTGACGTTAAGAGGTGTTAGGGTTTAACACACGGACAAAGGATCTTTTTTTTTCAATTTGTCCTTCATCGCGCCCCTCGATTACAAGAATAGGCCCCCTTAATTTTATTTCTCATTGTTTTTTAGAACACTGTTTATTTACCGGAAAACTTGCCCTTGTGCTTTCAACATGCAAAAGCTTGGAACGCCCTGTCCGTCACACCGGGTAACTCGCTCTGTTCTGCTTTTCTTAACGAGTGGGAGGAAAAAAGAGGGAGTCTGAGAAAGAGAAATTTTGAGGTTTTCACGACGCTGACTCTGACTACTATTGTCTCTGGAATTCGGTGCCTTTAAATCAGAATATTTAAAAATACACCACATGGGTATTTGCTGTACTACTTGTGTATTGCTGTCTTTACTTTAGATGCTGGACTGGTGGCTAGAAGTCACTATTCGGAAGGTCCTGCGACCGGCCACCTCGACACAGGTTTTTTTTGGTTTCCTTGTGTGTATAAGCAAATGCTGGCATGGTTCCAAGATTCCAAGTTGCCACTACATGCTTCTCATGTAGCCCTCCCGACTCAAATTTATTAGAAACCCATTTCATATTTTGTATACATGTAAAATAACCACTGCCACCGGGTAAAAAGCCAATTGCAGTAATTATATTATTATTATTATTATTATTCGCATTAAACAACTCGAAATTTTCAAAGAAATTTTCTGGGTAATATCGATCTTCCAAAATATTTACCTACAATCATTTCACATTGTGTATCGATACTTTTATTTTTTTAACCCTTAATCATTTTCTAAACACAGATATCAAATAAGATTGCTAACCCACAAGGAACACAGATTGGAATTCCATAACTTCAGTACGGTTTACAGCCTTACAATGTGGTTAACATTATTTACTGTTTGTGATGGGTGTGACAGTCTCTCACACACAAAGAAGAACAGGTATAGTGGGAGTCCTGAACGATATGGTGCTGAGCAGAATATTAGGACCTCTGGGGGAAGAAGTGAGACAAGATACAGAAATGATATACAGAGGGGCTTCATGTTTGTGGTCTTCGCTGTGTGCCATTACAGTCATTATGTTAGGAAGCACGAGATTGAAGACATGCAGAATAAACAAAGCAGACAAAAAATTCCTATAAGATTTTAATTTGAAAACCTGAGTGAAAGAGACAACTTTGGGACCTTGGCGTAAATGGAACTGGATCATACAAGGTGGGGTTATGGATGTGGATTGAATTTACCCACTCAAAAGAGGGTTTATTGACTGGGTTTTATGAATACGGTAACAATGCTTCGTGTCCTACAAAACTGGCACATTTTTTTTGACGTTTTGCTGACCGTGCATCTCAGTATATTTATCTCAGTATTTAACCAACTTGATGCACAAAATTTGTTTCACAATAAGTTTTATTTCATGCCTCTACATGTTTCGAGCACA
>Ga0123354_10005714_pt1 | contig 18192 bp, 11 predicted proteins | sample TergutLab28metaG_2_FD_97872 | JGI IMG/M metagenome (GOLD analysis project Ga0123354, IMG submission 97872) | Labiotermes labralis P4 segment gut microbial communities from Petit-Saut dam, French Guiana - Lab288 P4 | ecosystem: Host-associated > Arthropoda: Insects > Digestive system > Gut ...
ATTATGAATTACAGACATGCTGTCACCATGCCATTTTCACCATAAATATAGAACACATAAGTAACTTTAGTTGAACCTTGTTGCTCCCTGCTGATGTCTGCAATTAACAACCGAAACATGTTGGAGACCTATGAATGTTTTTAAAGTGTTTTTAATCAAAGTAAGGTTTTATAATATTTTAAATACAAAGTGCATTTGTTGGTGTTTTAAATGAATGTATATTGATACAAACATGCACGCGAAAGATTAAAAATCTGTTGATTGGTTTACCCAGAAAATGGAAGCGCAAATTTCCTTCTAAAATGCAGGTGAGTATAGACTAATCAACACGGCGTAACATCTGAGAGGGCTCCAATCTCTACACAGACATTTCAATAATTTAGATTATAAATTTTCTTTTTTTTTTTATTGAAAACAGCTTAAGTACAACCAGAAATGTTAAGGTGAATGAATGCAGTGTTTGAGAGATATCTCTTACATGTCAAGAAAAAAAAAATTACTTGAATTCTTATATTTGCTGTACATATTGTCAAGTCAATGGTAGGTGAACTGTACTGTACCTTCTTAGGTCCACATCGTCAGTAGATGAATTCCTACACTTCTATTAGTGGTAGAATTCATAGGTGCAACTATAGTCATAACTACATAAGTATATTGCTTATTGATGTCAATCTGTTTTAAACTAGTCCGCTTTTAAGAAGTTATCTTCGGCCCATTAAAAAACTGTAAAACCTTGTCTTCCACCCAGTAAAACGTAGTCTTGGGTTTTCTTCCACCGCTGTTTCGCTGGTGAAGATAATCCGGCCGTATAAACAAATTCATTTCTTACGGATTCCAATAATTCCTGGATAATCGGACTGATATATAAAAGAGTTTTATCTCTTATCCTTGGTTGTTCAGCATGGATTGTGTAACCTGATCTTTACGATTTAGTGTATCTTGAATCTATATTACTTTGCTGCAAATAATATGTCAACACGTAAGAAACTATACAAGTACTTTAGAGCATGGTTTCTCAAATTGTTTGAGTCGCAACCAACAATAGGCCAATGGCTTTTCCTGGCGACCCCAGAATTTATATAAATAAATATAGGCTAAAAAAATACGAATCGGTATAACATATATGACATTTTAATTGTGTAATGAAATAAAGACAGACCTCCATGCGGTTACTTAGCTCTGCATGAGGCTGAATTTAGTACTGTGACCCGTTTTGATACTCGTAGATGCATATACATCGGCAGTGTTCATGACCGTGTACGTTTGAATGATTCCGTGTTTTGCCGGATGTTACTCAAATTGAAAGAATTCTGCCAAAATTACAGCGACTTTAGTGAAAAACTATAGTTGTTTGGGCTGACCAGATGATTTTTTGAGAGGCTGGCATACTTGGCAGTCAGTGTCCTCTGTCACATTTATAACATGACGGTAAAGTCGACATTGCTAGACGCTAAAAGTTATTTCATTTAATATGCATATACATATATGCCAACGATGTGGAACATTAAATCTGGGACCCATAACCCCTGCGGGACGTATGTGTGGCTCACCTGCATTCATTCATTCATTCATTTAGCAGTCTGTCTTACGACAGGTCCAAAGCCTCTTCCAAAGCGAGCTCTCCACATAGTGCGATCTAGAGCTTCCTCCTTCAAATGAGAGTATCCTCTCCTCTCCTTAAGGTCATCCAGTAGCTTCCTACGTCTTATTCCTCGTCTTCCTGTCACTTCTATCCTCCCTTTTATCTTTCCTTCAACAACTCGTTACAGAAGGCAGTTTATACGCAAAATGTGACCAATCCAGTTAGCCTTCCGTTTTCTTATTTCATGTAGTATATTCCTCTGCTCCTTGACTTTAGTAATACTGCTTCATTTCTCACATGATCGGTCCAACTGATCTTTTCCACTTGCAATATCACAATCTTTTAAAATGAAAATTATGGCAGAAATACAAGACTGAATTACGCACATGGAATTTTGTGTATATATGTCTCACTGTTATCGAGTCCTTGCTGCTTTGTGATAGAATTTCTTAAATATGAATCTGCGAATTTCTTAGCAACTTCAAATCTCGACACAGGATTTTGTATTTTTTTTAATTTCTAAAAACAAATCAGTTTAAAATATATACGGCATCTTTCCTGTCATATACCATCGAAAATTTCATTCATCGCCTTTCTAACTGACGTTATGCAATTTATGCGACTCAGAAAGCATTACTGAAGAAACTAAAAAGGAACACAATGCTAAATGCTGCAGTTGACTGTATACGTTCTACAGAAGGATATCACTCGAGGCAAGGAAAGAGTATAAAAACGAGAAATGAAAAGAGAAGAGCGAGATGCACCGGTTATTGTAACGGTTGTATAGGACAGGCGAGAGAGATTGGTTGCGGAATCAGTTGAGAGACACAGATGAGCAAAACAACTGAACCGGGCCCATTGTTGGGGGATAACGTATTCAACATGGCAGCTGGAATTCAACAAGATAAATCTTGACACGAGAAAAATAAACGATCCTTCAACCTTGGTACCTCATATCGAGCCATCTTAGCCATTTGTATTTAAGCTTTCGAAAGTCAAAGAGAATAATGAATCATGTTTGATTCTGACAGTGCGCTTTGGTGAACAGAATAAGGAAACGGATTTTATTTTCTGCAATGACTGACATAAATATGTTAAACAAAGTGAAAGAAAACAATGAAAGATGAGATTAGGTTTATATTATTTTCCAAGCTGTAGAAGAAAAGATAGGACCCAAATTAGCTCTACAGAAAAGTGATTCCAAAATATTTAATATCCATTATCAGTAAGTTACTTTGTCCAAAAGGCTATTATTTTCGTACTTTTCGAAGAGTAGTGCGAAATGTGTAAATTTTGTGTGCCAGGCTTAATTACATATTCACATCTGGTAGCTGAGTCCGATGTTCAATAGAGCTACCATCCAAACCGCCAGTACTAGCCACAATCTTTCGGCCGCAACCCCTTTCCATTTTTAACTTCAACGTGATTGTTTTTCGACGTATTTTCTCAGCCAAACCTATATTTATTTTCTCCCATAAGACGTTATATTTTAGAGTAGACTGAATTATCTCGGTATGCAGTAAAATGTTTTGACTCCTGTAATAACATTTCGAGTTACATACAAGCAACAAATTGTTCAGACCGCCAGGTAAGGAAGCTCACTTAACATGGGGAGCATCAAGGAACGTAGAAGCCGATTTTCTTGTCAGATAAATTATAACTATATAATCGACATAACAACTACACATAACACAAGCATATCCTAAATTCAATTGCAAAAAGCAAACTACGAAGGTCTGTATGTCGCTGTGCTCATACGATACAGAATATTACAGGCGAGTGAGTTAGAGGCTATTCGGAATGTATATTTCCAAAGTAGTAAGACAGAATTTCACCCTGTATAATTACATCATTTTCCCACATGATCAACCTTATTATCAACGTACTTGTTCTAGCTGGCCACAGTTTCCGGTGTGCAAAATAACCAAAACAAGTTTTTTTAAAGCCTGTTCAGATACTTTCTAACTCACCCATTTGCTTGTGTGTACAATGAGTCGGCACATCTTAGTCATTGAGCAACATATTTAGGGAAAAGTGAAAAGCGATTACTGGAAGAGGCACAAATTTGTACCTGCGGAAAACAGCCAGCGTCCTATTAATTGGAGTAGCGTAAAATCTGCGTAGTTTTCCTCCCTAAGATCAATTAATCGCTACGCAATGAAAATGTTCGCGGCAGGGGAGGCATAGTTTCAAGTTCTTCTAACCTTGGCAAAACGGAAAACTTCACACTTCTTTCGCCTTATTGCCGCGAAAGGAGATGTCAGTACTCACTGGACAGGATAGGAGAGCCTTAGCTAGTCGCTGTACTGTCAGAGTTTCTGTTTTCTGGCTCAGTGTTGCCAGCAGCAAGGTGTTGGGATGAGAGGCTGACCACTCGCTTGTAACTAATGTCAAGGATAAACGATAAGTGGGGAATTGGACGCCGTCATCTGCATGCTGTACTGCTTACATCGGTCTGAAGTCACTGGCCGGCACGTGTCTAAGGCCGCCACTTGGTTACACAACCTTGACTGAAAAGGCTAAAGACGTGCTACGTGCATTGTTCCTTTAAAAACTCGAAATTTCTGGGATGTTGCCTTCCACAATTTAGTGAGTATCTAGCCATGGACAAAGCATAATATCCCAGAGGACTTATATTACAGCGATTCTGCTGTGAGGACTTGTAACCTAGCAAATCTCTACCTTTATTTGGGTACGCCCTAAAACAGACGTTTCAAAGTAGGATTAGTGCGTTACCCCAAACGTGAATAACATTTATTCTATATAAAATGTATGAAATATATTGGAGAAATAAATGTTTTTAATTTAAACAACTTGTCCCCAGTTGTCAGTTCAGACTCTTTCCATTACCTGAAATGCCAGGTACGCCACTATTTATGTATTTTGCAAATTAAGAACTCCAGACTAAAAACCTGTCCTACGCACGGTTTTTGGCCCGGATTCAAGGTTACAGTATATCTGGAGTAGCTGTACAATTAATACAAAGTATGGCATTTGGTACAGCCACCTGCTAATAGGAATTTCTCTTTCTTCCATACGATTGAAAGTAATGACACAAATATTACGACTATAATAAAAACTAGCACGAAATATTATGGTTTGTAGGAACCAGTTCGCAGTGTTCAATACTTTACCCGTTTCGCGCAGGATCTGCTTGGAGGAAAGAGCAATGTTTCCTTTTCTGGAAACCTGTTATTAGACCTACTAAAAACTGGACCCGACTGGACGTTAAAGTAGTGGAATAACCGTAATTGACGAAGAGGAAGAACATGCCACAGAGCAACACGCAATGAAGCGACTTTTTGAAAGCCGTAACGGTTATTTCCTTTCTGAAAGTAAAAACAACTGCTTTTGTGTTGCCATTACTATATTCGGTGTGAATGGTACTCTACATAGCAACCCGCTCTGTAGTCTGAGGCAACAGCCTGAATTTTCTGAGCTCACAAGTAAAAATGTTCAACTTATTCAGTGCACAACAAAAACGCATGAGTGAGTAGTGGTACAGCTCCACTGCTTATTAATTTGACACTAGATGAAAGTGCGTGATTACTCAAGGAAAGGGTCCCCCGTACACAGTGTGCCAGACGGGATCCAATATTATTTCGAACTCTTTGGATATGCGGTAAATCTCTTGCCTCTGCCGCGAATCTAGGCACGATTTTAGCCCTTAGCCTAACCACCACACACACACACACACACACACACACACACACACACACAGCGCTCTTTAGTAAACCATGGTGCCATGCCTAGAGATTACAAGGCTAATCAGCATGTCCGCTACAGCTTAACCAGATTTCGATATTTTCGTCAGGGTAATCGTAGGATGATCGGTCCCAGTGGCCGCGTGGTCTAAGGTGCGAGTCTGTGGCCACTCGAATGCTGGGATTGCGGTTTCGAATCCCGCCAGGGGCATGGACGTCTGTCTCATGTGAGTGTCGTGTGTTGTCTCTGCATCGGACTGATCTCTCGTCCCGAGAAGCCCTACCGAGTGAGGTGTGTCTGAGTGTGATCGTGAAGCCTCGATATTGAGGAGGCCCTGGACCACTAGGGACTATCGCGCCGCGGAGGGGTGGGGTGAATGGTGGGCTGTGTGATTAATTGCGATCATAAATTGCCGTGGTCATGCTCTTAGGCTGTGGAAGAGAAAATGTTGAGTCACCGTCCAGATCAACGACAAGCTCACCTTTTGTATAAAGACAGAATACATACATTTTATGCTGAATGCTTCGACACTAGATATTTGCGCTTCTATTTTCCGGTTATTAAGCCGGGATAACAGTCACTATAATGACTAGCCTACGTACTGGACGTCCAAACAACAGTGGTTCGATACTCAGGTGGGCAAGTAATACCTCTTCTCCAAAGCCTCTAGACCCGTTCTAGGGCCAACCAATTTCAATGGACGTACCGAAAGATCCTTTCCCAAGGCTACGTTCATCCTTCACATATACACCTGTTTTGTAATACATTCGATTTATTTTTTAACGAGGTGTCGTCATATGGAGAGTGTGCGCGAAAATTCGCTTTTACACTGAAAGAAACAAATATGCAATGTCATATTTTGTGACTAGTGACAGATTTTTTTTTTTTGGTCTTAGTCTTATTTTCTTTGTAGCGATTTAGCATCTCAGTCCTTCATGGGGATATAAATTGTTGCGGTTTTTTTACACGGGTTCTCGTTAGGATAAAGAACTAGTTATTGTGCTCTTTTCTTTTTGTTATAGCATTTGCAAAAAGTGAAATATGTCACGTGACGCCGTGCATGTTTTAATGGCTCATGCTAAATGTAGGAGTTAAAAAAGTCCCTTTCATCGTAATGTAACAAGATATCTTAATACATGTACTGTGTTGACATAAAGGCTTAACTTTCTATTGTTAGTAGATCATTTAAATGTGAAGGTAAGAATTAGCTTAGGTTGCGTTGTTATTTCTACCGTACAAAGTAAATAGGCACCAATTATTAGTCTTTGAGTCAGATAACGTCGAAAACTGCTGCAAAGATATCTTGCTTATAATTTCAATTCGGGGACCTACATATATTTAGGGATTCATATCAACGAAAGAAACGTTTCTAATTTTCTCTAAACGGCTAATTATTAGTGCGCATTCAACATTACACAGCATACTTTGCTATTGAACTATACTAAGAGAAGTCGGTGCACGAAAGTACTCGTTGAATTGAAATTACTTGCGTAATATAACGATCTTAATGTACCGAAAAACATTACTCTTATTCTGCGTTAGTGTTGCCATCTACCAGCTCAATAACAAACCATTACGAAGAGATTACACAATTAGTATTCTGCCATCATCCTTGAGGTCTCTGAGATAAAGTCTGCGTGTCTTGAAATGGCGCCAACTTCTTTTACGTTCCCAAGTCACTGTCTGCCCCACTATCGAGCGTTAGAAAAACAGAAGAATGTTACATGTAAGGACATAGGTAAAGAAAGGAGAAATCAAGTTTCCATGCCCTTGAATATGTTTACTCTTCGTTGTGGTAATTAAAATGCAATGACAATATAAGTAGGAGTACGAGAGAATTGGCAAATAAGAGCAACACATAAGTAAAGATAAAGTTGCAAGAATTTTTAAAACAACAAGAGTTGAAAAGAGTGCTGCTGCGAAGTATACAGCACGTATCTCCGTTACAAGAAACTTATAGATAAAATTTAGTGGTAAAGTTTATAAATATAGGTTTTCTTAGCATCTAGACGCGGAAAAAAGAGTACAGAAGATTTTCCTATACGCAGTTACAAGTCAATTTACTTCTGGAAGAAACGGCAAAAATGAAATACCTGTATTTACAACTGGTAAGTGATGTGTATTATATATAACAGTCAAAACACATAAAATACAACACCATTTACGTCAGTTATAAAATTTACCCTAATCCAGCAGTTTGTAACTTGCTTTATTGATAGACAGTACAAGACTGTGGAAACTAACTTGACCTTAAAATTTACTTCTATATTTATGAAGCATTTTGCAACAAGATATTCACGAAGAATGTGCGGAATTTCAATAATTGTGCCTCTTGTAATTTGACTTCCGAGCTTCTATTTTGACAGTCAGCGAGTACAGAGCAGAATAAGTGGAGGTGCAGCAGCACATTCCTTTCTTGAAGCTGCAAAAGTGCGTGTAGTGGTGATCGTAAATGACGTTAAGAATACAGACGTAAGCTTAATATAAATAATATCCACTGCAATATATTGGTTCGACAGATTCATTTTAAAACTAGTAAAATGTAAGGAAGGCGTCTTGTCAGGACCTTTCAAATCCATTCGAAGGATCTCGATAAAGTTTGGTATCTGACGTCTAAAACAAGAGTTATAGAATTAGCTTAGTAATGTTCGTATCGTCTAATATAACAAGTAGTTTAAAACTTAAAACGGAAAATGTTTTCTTAAAAAATATTAAACTTACGACAAATTAGTACACGACAGATTCGGGATAGACTAGTGTCTTTGTAGGTTATACAATTGTACATGAAACATATAAATCTTTAATGACGTGAAAGGCAGACACAATCTTATAATTGTACCCTAGTCTTTGTAACAACAGATTATCTCATCCTCTCTTCTAAAACACAGAGCGGACAGAGAAAAAAAGAAAACGAAAGTTATTCCTGGGTAGAGAGATTATACTCCTTATTGCAGTGCAAACCATATAAATCCGTTATGCAAGGACTGCCACTGTGTTGCACGTACCACACAAGATATCCTAATTGCACGCAGCAATACTGGTCTGATGTACTGTACAATGGTCATAACAATATTCAATAAAAGTTGATTCTGCCTCTTGATATCTTTGTGATTAACGACAAGAGAATGTCCCGAAAAATCAATGAAACGAACCAAGAGTTTGACTTTCCGAGAGGTTTTAATTTTGAACGGAAATTGTGAGGTAAAATGTAAGGATATCAGTGCGCCGACATAGGTTACACGAGCCATGAAATGCGTGTAATATATTACGTAGATTTTTAAATTTGGAAACGTCTTTCAGATCAAAGGACGCAGTGGTTGCAGACCCCGAGCGACGTTACTAAAGATAATCTGAATAATGCAAGACGGGGAACTAGCAAACATTGTAGGAACAGAGCAGAAATGTCTGAAAAACAAAACTATTTAGCTGAATGTAGATATTAAAAACAAGAATATAACATACATGATTTGCGTTTTTATTTTTGGCGCGACAGCCCTCAATGGGCAAGGGCCTCCTCATTCACGAGGTTTCTAGATTACACACAACGACGCACAGCAGACGGTAGGACTCCTCTGTACGAGTGATCAGCTCGTCGCAGGGACCTCTACTTGACAACACACAACACTCACAACAGACAGGCATCCATGCCCCGCTGGGATTTGAACCCACAATCTCAACAGGCGAGCGGCCGCAGACCTACGCCTTGGGCCGCGCGGCCACTGGAACCGGCAACTTGTGTGATTAGAGGAATAAATTAATTTAAATCCAATTACCAACATTGAACTTCTATGTCAAATTTGGTAATAGTAATGTCCTTGCAGACTCCCGTAGTATATTGAATTGGTGAAAGAAGCACTTATACAGTTACCGGATTACGTGGTGTCTGTGTAGTCCGACATACTGAAATAAAAACGTATGATCTATAACTGCATGAACATAAGGTCTTTAGTTTTTAGGTTGCTGATGAAAATTTAAGGAGATAAAAGCACCATACATTGAACAAATTCCAACAGAATTGATGTGCGCAAGACAAATATGAAATATTATACGACAACAAAGTCATTTGTAAAACAGAAACATAGACTTAATGACTTATAAGTCATATAGCGTCTAGTAGGGTAGGAATTCTCAAACGACAAGTTCTGTTTCAATGAAATGTTCTCCGGCAGACAGCCGCATCAAGATGTGAAAGTTCTACGTTTCAGGGACTGACTGCGTCCTCTTCTTCAGGGTTTTGGATCTACCAAATCTGAAGATGGGGACGCAGTCATTCCATAAAACGTCGGAAACCTTCACATCTTGACGCTGCTGCCTGCCGGAGAGCATTTCATTGGATTCCTTCGCCGCGAAAGCTTAAAGACTTATGACAAGTATTAAGTTTATTCCAAGGTAGTCTCCCACTCTTCACTGGTAGGGGCTATGTAAAAGAGCGAAACGTAGTTCGGACTGGTTTTTAAGCAACCTGAAATACCACGAAGATACCGTCAGGAAACTTGTTCAGATCAGTGTTGCTGATTGCTCTCGGGCGATCTGCCAAAAGTATTTTAGTGCATGTGTTCATTACGCAGTCCTCAAATGCCACGTATCTGACAAAGTCTAAAATGTATGCCTAAGGTAAATAACAGGCCTTCACAATAGTTCATATCTTGAATTAAACGGTAGACTCTATTTTCTGTTACGAACGCAGTCATCTTCATAATAATAATGATGATGATGATGATGATGATAATAATAATAATAATAATGTCATCGAAAGTGAAACGAAAATCTCACTGACCGGCGATTTTAAAATATAAACTCCTTCCTTCACCTTAGCCAAGTTGCCTGGGTCCAGGTAGGGTTGAAGGCCAGAAATGGAAGCATAAGCCATAATATAACATTACTTAAGTCCTGAAGAGCTGAAGCAATAGACGTTCTCAAACAAACTAAACAAAAAATGCTAGTGGAAAGAAAATTAAATTCGTCAGTATGATAATCAAGTCTTCAAATTCGTGGACTAAAATAGCCCAAATATTTGCAAAAAAATAAAAAAGACGCCTATCCGGATACGATAGAATAATGTATAAAATTGAGGCAGGTCTAGATAAACTTGTAGTTTTATCTTCTGTCCACTAAATGTTTCTAATCAACCTAAAAATATGACAGGAAAAGCATAAATTGTGAACCCTTAATTACGTAATTTTAAACTATCCGTTAATGTATTCTTGTTAAGTTCAGTTATCTCCTGAGTAATTTGGTCTCGAAAGAAGCAGAGCTAAATTTCAGATTAGTAGTGTTAGGCCTTCTTTTACCGCTGTCATGATGTTAGTTTTATTTCATTTAGCTGCCTGTCATTTCACACAGTTCATCGCTGCAGAGAATACGATATAATCCCAGAACAGTTCCACTTGAATATTGTGATGGACCAAGTGGAGAGACTACACACTTTTTTTTTTTCGAAAACTTGTGGATTTCCCCCTGCGAAAACTTATTTCGCCTCTGTCCTATAGTAATATATCATTACCATAAAACAAAACCCGTATAATGCCACAGTTTAAGAGACTCAATCTGATCCTGCTTCTGCTATTTATCTAATTCTGGATTTGCTTCCGCGCAGCTGATGACTCTCCTGACCGCCAGTGTTTACGGAGCCCCGCCAGTGTTCGTGTTGCAGCCATTCCTGCTTACGAACGGAGTGCACCTCAGAACTCTACAGGGTGATCTGGGGCTTTATGTGACGCTCGATGGACAACACGTGTTCCTTGTGACTCCGGAATCGTCTTTGGAAAGCCAGGGAGACAGAGGAGCTGAGGAACATTATGATGAGAGTTACGAGAAAAACGATTACTGGAAGGAGCAGCAAGAGCCTGAAGAACAACACCAGAAAGAAATGGAAGAAAATGGTAATTATGAGAGTGGAGATAATACGATGACTACAGAATATGAAGGAAATGAAGACTGTATCCAAAAATCTTGTGAAGCAACGACTACAGAAAGTTCAGTATTAGAGGAGTCGCAAACAGAAGATATATCAGAGAACCACGAGAAACCACAACAGGAAGATAAAAATGTCTCCGATAGTGGCTCGGGCGATGAGGAAGATGGAAAGGGAAATTCAACTGAGGAATCTTATGATGTGAAGTTAGAGTCTCAGTGAATCTGGAAGTTCAGAAGACAAAACAACAAGTGGTGAAAGAAATGCGAAAATCGGTGAAACTGGACGTGATTACAATAAATTTGTCAACCATCAGAAAGAAAAGGGAGAACACTATGCCAGAGTTTCTGATATCAAAGGAAAGGAATAAAAAATATAGTAGCAACCAGTAGCAGTTTAGACAATCTTGCAAACACTGCAGACACTGAAGCAGATGAAAAAGACAATACATTATTTGATCCAAAGAATGACGTCTTTGTAGTAGGACCTATAAAGTATCCACAGAATTAAGATGCCAAAAAATCGGGATGTTGAAGATACGAAAATTGAACTTGATGAGATCAACAATCGAGAGACAATTTCGGCCTTCAATTTGAGCCCTTCTTTAGCAGAAACAGAAATCCTACTTAATGCGTGTTTAAATCGCATTGTCTAAAATCTCTTGATGTTTTTTCAATTCAACCTAAGACAGTGTAAAAATAAATTGTCATAAAGTCTGTGCAGACGTGAGCAATGCAAGCACGCAGACACATAACACATCGAATTAAGTTTTATCCCTCACTGTCACGTATTCACGACGTCAGCGTTTAAATTCTACGGAGCCAAGATGAATGTTCTCACAGAAAGACTGCACCAAGATTGTGACGACGACGACGACAACAACAACAACAACAACAATAATAATAATAATAAATCCAAACAATTTTGTCACAATTATGTAATTTCAAATAGTATCAAGCGCGTGTCTTTGAATAAGTAAGAAAGAACATTAATAACCTATTAGTGTTTGTGTCCCGGCCTAGAATTGAGGAGGGATCATACATAATTACTAATTAATTAATTAAAATATAACAACTAATTAACTGACTAAATGCAGCTCAGTCCTGGGGAAACTAATTCTTTCTTAAATAGTCAATAAATTCTCCTCGTTTTATGGAACACAAATGTTTATTGTGGTTTTCACAACAACCCAAAAATGGTCTCTAACCTAAGTCAAAATGAAACCAGTCCAAGACGTCTCCCACTGTATCTTTAAAACACATTCCAATTTTCAAGTGGTCTCCTTTCCTCAAATGTTCCCTCCGAAGAATTTAATGCATTTTTCTTCTCCCCATGCATGCTACACACTCTGGTAAACTTATCCACCTTGATGTGTTCGACATAATAATAATAATAATAACACAGGTCATGATTGTCCTTATAAAATTGTATGCAACCTGCAGCAAATGCCTCGCCCTTTTGTCTAAATATCATTTTCAGGCACCCTCAGCCTATATATGTACTTCCCTTAATGTGTGATGTGAAGTTTCAAATTAATATAACTTTCGTGAAACAAGAGGAAAAAATACGGTTCTCTACATTTCAGTCTGCATGTCTTACATAGCAAACGGGAAGGCAAAGGATTTACCGAAGATAATGTTCCCTTAATTTCTTCGTGCATTCAACTTTGATTTCCGGCAGGCACCTGCAAATCTTACGTCATAAGCAGTATGGCTTGCAACGTCTCTCTTGGTCCTACACCTTTCCTTCAATTTCTGTCCCTTTGAGTTCAAATATTTTTAGGTGGTTTCAAGCACTCTCCATCTCTGTCACTTAGGGTCAAAAGCCAAGTTTCATGATCACGTAAAGTAAGAAGCGTATGTTAATTATAGTGTTGTATATCCAACCTACACATATAAAATTTAGATAATATACAGGTACATAATAAGCCCACCCACGATAATTTGTTGCATATTCGTGTGAAAGAAGACGAACACAGCAGAAATTGAAAGCACAACTGCTTTTAGCGGCAGCGTGTAAATTGCAACGAATCATAATCTCAATTTTCGCGCCTTAAAACGCTGTACACGTCAACACAGTTATGATGCCTCTGGCCGACTCTAATAAGTCTCACGATTTCCTAGCCTGTCCCTATTGTGCTGCCAATGTAACAGGCAAAAACACACCAAAAAAAAGTAAAACGCCATTGCGAATAGCGTGACAAAACGGTTCGGTTGCACAGCGGTCAGAGTCAAGCAGAAGCAACGTCCTCCAAGTACACGATCAAGGTTGTCTTGGAGGTGACTGAACGCCTTCGATACATCTCATCATAAAAAGCGACGCTTCTTAACATCAGAGTAACTCTGATCTTCACATAAAAGCGCTACGGACTGAATAAAATCATGGATCAGAAGTTGGCCTATATGGAGCAGCTAACAGTTGATAATCTGGCCAAGAAAATCCGTTCTTTTATAGAACCAACGCCTTGTTGCCGTTCAAAGTACCCTGCGGCTGGTCCTTACTACGAACCAGAATAATCTAGCCCACGCCCTCAAATTCTAGTTTCTGAACATTTATTTTCGCCTTATCCACCCATCTACGGCTAGGTCGACAAAGTAAACTCTTTCTTGTGTCTCTCATCTCCACATAATGTTCAGTGCTGCGACAATCCCATCTGCATTAATTGAGCACACCTGATAGTTTTGGGTGAACAACATGAAATGCGAAATTCTTTATTAACATATGAATAAATACTTAAACTGCAGGTGCCTATTAGAGCGAGAAACCCTACTTCGCCTTGTTTCTGTGAAGGTATTATCTTTTTCCTTTTCAATAAAGGTGTAATAAACTCTGCTGAAACAGGAAGCTCACCTGTTTTTGCGAAGAAAGACATTGACCCCTTGCAACACTCTTAAGGTTTCGCGTCTTTTCATACTAACATACCACATAGCCTTTATCTTAATGCTTTAGAATCCCCACACTCCCGCATAAAAAATAAAGACGCACATTTATAGTTGTCGTGAAGACACATTCTGTGCAGTAGGTGTAATGCAACTTTATTTTTTTAGAAGGAAGACACAATCCTTGTATATAAGAAAACTTAATGGTTTTAGGACTTGAGCTGCTGTCTACTGTCTGAAAACTGAAGGCGGATTCTGACCAAGAATGGCGGAAGGGAACTTCGTAAGAGTTCGAATATCCTAGTAGGAAAAGTGTGGGAAGTTTCAACCTGCTCTCAGTAATCAGAGAGTAAGCTAGAAGCTACGGTACGGGCGTGCGGCCAGGACCATTTACAGACTGGGATCAAACAGCCCCAAGGCATGAATGTTGGAATATGTTTTTTCCAGTGTTGTTCTCCTGTGTAGGTAGAGCAAGAGACTTTTCCAACTAAGGAGTCACATGCATTTTATTGCTCTCCGAATGACTGCCAAGGCTTGCTCAGTTTTTCCCCACCGTTCCTACATGCAGCAGCAGAACACAAAGCTGCTCTTTGTCCACCCTCTCAACACATGACAATGGGACTGCCGACGGATAGTAAGGGAAATGGTATTGGAGCACAAATTCTGAACCACAAGAGATTGTGAACCTACATAAAAGAAGTGGTTATAATAGTTACATGAAGGAATTAATTAATCCCCACAAAGACACTCGAATTACAAACAGGAGCTGCGAGGGTCAGTGTCGGACAAGATAAGCAACACCTGCAACATGACTACAAATTCTGCTCAAGTTTCGGAAGACAGGAACTTTTATTCATGAACTACACGCGAAGATGGAAACGTTTATGCGGAAATGGAAAGTAAATATAAAAATAAATTGCGCAAAATCCATTTCAACATTACATTAACACATAAGCATTACCATCAATTCCTCGAATTCATTGCGCGATCCCTTTAGGTTGTGAAGCCAAACGTATATATTTGAAGAACGGTTTAGGAGTCATGCTTCGCCATGACTTAATCACACTGGACAAGAAAGATATGTTCTTACGTTAAGAATTTGAAATAGCCTTTTGTTGAATAGGTCATAGTAAATTGAGCTGTTCTGGTTCAGTCATTCTATAAGGAAAAATAGACACAATTCTTTGAACGGTCTTCAGTCGATATATCTATATTGCTTATTTGCAATTCATGACGTATAATGAACTTATTTGTTCGTATCGGAGACTACAACAAGCAATTCTTCTTAGTCGGTTTATTTTTGCTGTCCATTTTTTTCTGTTTATCACCCTATTCAAGAACAAATTCTTTCAGCAGTACAGAAACACAGGACCAGTCAATTCGTTTACAAAATGCAAGTCGTGTATTGTTTATTCTTCTGCTGGTAAGCATTCTTCTAATGGTAGACCCCATTTACTAAAATCAGAACAAACTGTTGTGTGGTTCTTTGCTGCAGTTACATATAATATAGAAGCCTCAGTATGAGCAAAAGAAGTGCTCACCCATTTCCGTAACCTGGCTATTGTCCTTCCTACGAGGCGGAAAACGTGTGTTGCGTGTGAAGGTAATCTGAAAAATAAACCAAAATTTCAGTATGTAGTTTGCAACTCCATGAATTGTCGAGCAAGGAATATGAATTGAATATGGAGGGAATGTACTGGAACGCATAACCATAAAGTAGACTTATGAAGAGTCATTTTAAGTGATTCACTGCTGTCACGAAGTGTCAGCTCCTATGCCAAACAAATGGGTCGTGTCCGTAGGTGCGGTTTTATGTTGACAGGAAAGGAAAGTCGGACGTGATGGAAGACGAATCTACTCCGTATGTGATACGTGAGACCTGTAATGTGTCCTCGTTTAGAAATTTTTCTTTTTGTGCAAGAAGTATATAAATTTGTTTTGTCGCGCGGACTTCTTTGTTATATATATATATATATCGGGTGATAAAAATCCGTAATTTTTATAAATTTCACACCATACTTCGTCGCATAATTCGAAATTGCCGTTCTAAAGAGAATTATACATTAGACATTTCTGAAAAGTTTTCTTTTGTTGTGGCGCTACAGCCCAAATCGGACCTAGGCCACATCATTTACACATCTATAAATAACAAACAAACCAACACACACACAAACACACACATGCACGCGAGCAGTTGGACTCCTCTGAATGGGTGTTACAAATTTAGCGAAATAAGTAAAATGTTTCGCTGTTACACTGTCGTAACTTTCCAGCAATATATAATTTAGGCTATTATGGATATTCCTCATGTAATTACTAGCAGAAAATTATCCGTTTAAATAAATCGTTGCATGGACCTGGATAAAATAAATCATGAAGAATCAGGTTACAATTTCGTAAATTTATATGCGCCGGCTTACAGTAGACCTAAAGTTCGGTTCTGTAAGATTCTGGAAGGTTACAGTCTTATGGAATACGATGCTGCGTTGTTGGTAGCTTGCTGCTCCCATCTTCGGAGTAAACTTGAACTACATTGAAGATGGAGGCATAAATCACCTTCGAAACGTCCAAATGGTATTACCAATGAACACAGAGTCATATACTATATACCATACACCATATACCATGTACCATATGTAAATAAGGCAATGAAAACCTTAGATCGCATCACAGACCTTGGGAGAGAAAATCTGTTTTGTTATGTAAGAATGTAATAAAAATAGAGTCAAACAAACAAGTAAACGAAGGCAATTTGTTTACATATTTTGTATTAGTCTCGCCTGAAGATGGACTTATTAAAGGATGAAACACGTAGCGATTTTATATAATATATTTTTTCTCGTGATGCAACAGCCGTTACTGGGCCAGGGCCTCCTCATTAATGAGACTTAACGATCACACTCAGACACGCCACACTTGGTAAGATTCCTCGGGACGACGCAGAAACCTCTACCTCAGAGCACACAACAGTCACAAGTGACGGACATCCAAGACCCCGGCGGGATTCAAACTCACACTCCCATCAAGCGAGCGGCCGCCAAGTTCACGCCTTACACCGTGCGGCCACTTGGACCGGAAAATGGCACATATTTTGGTTACAATAAAGTGTTGTGTGTGACTGACTCTGTTCCTGTACACATGTAATATCCTCATTCTGCGATGCAAGGCTGTAGGCAGAGGAACTGAAATGTCGTTGCCAACAGACGTGCAACAGTTTTTCTCTCGTTTCTGTGTTCCATTTAGATGTTCAGGCGGAACACGCGGTGTGAACTTGAGCACGCTGTGTGGTCAATACCTGATAAAGTGAAAGTGACATGGTCTTACGCATTATACACGTAACAGGCAGCAGTATCCCAACAGTGTATGTGCTACTGAGAAACGTATGCCTCAAAAATGTTTCTTACTTCATACTAATTTAACGTCGGTACCAGAAGCCCGATTACATAGCATCAAAAAACGGGAAGGTTAGTGCGCTGGAAATCGCAAAGGACGCTTGTCCCAATGTGAGGTGCTACAGCCTACTTTACCTCGTGTAAGTCAAGAACTAAGAATCAAGGATGCACTGACCAGATCCGAACTGAACATATCTAGAATAGAAGGTAGACCAAGAAGGTTTACAGATCGAACCGAATTTCTTAGTTAGGAACAGCATCATTTTCGTAAGTTAGTAAAATGGGTTGACTTTCCTTGTGGAACTACTCTTACATACCCCGTAAGAACAACGTTTACCCCTTTACGATTCTCAGTGTGAGGGCTCATTTTATTGCATAAAGCAGTCCCGTTACAGGCCTGGATTGGCCCAGAGCGTTCCAGGAAGTTAAGGTTCCCAGATTTCTTGACCACGGCACAGGATGGTGGTAAGGTTGTCAGCCTTACGCACCGGCCACCTTTACCCCCAGGAAATGCTCCTGGTACTCATTTCTGTTAGAGGATGAGTCGACTCCAAGGCCATAGTGCGATCGGAAGGATTTTATGTCAATGAAAAATTCCAATGACACCAGCTGGGATCGAACCAGCGACCTTCCGATTTGTAGCACAGCACCTTAACCACTGCCTTGCGCGATGCGCATTAACTTAAAGAGGACGCGTACTGAGGCAGTAGTGTCAGCCTG
>Ga0123354_10005715_pt1 | contig 18192 bp, 9 predicted proteins | sample TergutLab28metaG_2_FD_97872 | JGI IMG/M metagenome (GOLD analysis project Ga0123354, IMG submission 97872) | Labiotermes labralis P4 segment gut microbial communities from Petit-Saut dam, French Guiana - Lab288 P4 | ecosystem: Host-associated > Arthropoda: Insects > Digestive system > Gut ...
AGAATAATATATATATGAGAAAGGATATAAGGTGAAAGGAAAAAGAGGAAGAAAAGAGGGAAGTAAAGAGGGAAAAAGCAAGGGGGGGATCGGGGGGGAAAACCAAGCGGGAGGTGGGGGGGGGGGGGGGTTGTGGGAGGAATGTTTCAACATCGTTACAGTTGAAGTGCGGTTTGCTACGGTTTGTAGCCCGAACAGTAGGCCCTGTATTGTGTAAATACCACATGCCACGTCACTTTATAGGCAGAATGAGCCGTTAACCAAACTTTGGCACTATCGAAAATAACCCACCACCAATTTAGAACACTGGAAACATTTCGGACAGAGTTTGGAATACGCGGATGGATTGTTATGTTTTATGTGGCTTGATTCCATAAGACTTACACATAAGTGAGAATAACTATTTCGGTTAGTGCGTGCATGTGTGTTTGAAGGAACAGAAGTAGTCAGTCTAAATTGTAACTTTGGAACAAATTAAATCCTAAGATAATTTCGATTAAAGTTTCTACCCGTTAATTCTACAAAGTGCCAGAATTGAGTACATAATAAAAGAACACATGTTTCGCCGCGTGTCGGTGTGTTTTACGTTTGACATGACTGAAATAATTTCAACTGAATTTATATCACTTTTTAATTATGGTTTTCAGTTTGATGGGCAAATAATTTTTTTGTTCATTGGATAGCATCCTGCTGTACACGAGGTACAATAGGATCAATACATTTTATAGGAAGGTAGTTTTGTACTTGTGCTCGTCGAGAAGGCACCTGTAGGAGTGGACCTTTATCTTCACTCACGCTCAACCCCAGCATTAGGTGAGAGTGAGTGGTTATCCCACACCTAGGTCACTTCACGCGTTAAAAAGAACTCCAGTACCATGTGAAATGGAGGCCTGGTGGGCCACAGAAGTGGTATTGGCGCTTTGGAGACGAGACGAAAGGATTGCCCATGACGAGAATCCAATGATTATTCGTCGGTAATCTGACCAGTAGCCTATTCTTTACTCATCTCGGATCATTTATTTTTATGTACATATTATAAATGTTCTTCGTTCTAAGCTGTTCATCTTGCAAAAAGACATTTATCCTGCCGTAGTTCTGGACTTCGTCCGAGTAGCTCGGTCAGTATAGCGACTGACTACAGGCTGGACGGTCCGGGATCGAATCCCGGTGGGGACGAGATTTGCAGCCCGTCCAGACTGGCCCTGGGGCCCACCCAACCTCCTGTAAAATGAGTACTATGTCTTTCCCGGGGGTACAGTGCGGTCAGGGCGTGCTGCTGACCACTCACCCCCTTCTAGTGCCGCGGTCATGGAAGAGTAGAGCTATACCTCTACTCACCTTCTGGGCCACACCGGGCCTGTAACGGGATCACTTTACCTTTATTCTTCTATATAGCGTCTTCCGACATGAATATTTAAAGAAATACAAGCAAGGTGTGTTACAGTGTGAGTAAGTTTTCAAATTCATGTTTGACTTAAATGAACATCTGAGCAAGTGCAACAAAAACTAAACAAAAATCGAAGTAAGAACTGTCTTGGCTTAGTCGCAGTTGGTTCTAATTCGTTGCGTTCTGGCTGTTGATTGGAAAGAGAGAGAGAAATATGAATGGAAGAAGTGTAAAGATAAGCAACATGAAACATGGCGAAAGAAAAATGAGGCCAAACAAATCTGGAGAAAAGAAAATAAATATGCACGAAAATACTTACGATATACGAACAGCATGCAAGAGATTTCTCTTTATATCAGAGTTCAAACTGCGAATAATGAATTAAAGGTTCTTAGTGTCAGCATCTGATTATCTTCTAGATATTAGACTCACCACTGCTCTGCTATGTATTTTCATCATAGTCCAGATTCTCGGCACGCGGACACTCGGCATCAGATGATAAATTTCGTTCTTTGGACTTGAAAATAGACATTAATTAACACACACATATGACAATGTTATTATAGCCCTAACCATAATATTATGCATTGCAAAAAGGAGACCTTTCAAAGACTCCGAATCTTTGAAGCGTTCTTTTCCACTTGCAGCCCAAGACATTTTTCTAATTGAGTAACAACTTTTTCGAGTATCAGTCTTTCTGCTCGGACTCGTATTGAAGAGTACGCGAAAACTACAAACACATTTGTGTTAAAAAAAACTTAACTACAGGAAAAATCGCTTCATTTTACGTACTGGACATGAATGAAAATGATGACATCACAGACACTACACAGTTGATGACAGTTATTGCTGGCATTAATACCGCTTCGAATGTGCTAATTTAAATATCTTGAGAGGCACTACGAGTGAGGAAAATGTGTTCATGAGAGGAAAGGAAGCACTTCCTCCTTTGGAACTTCTCTGAGAAAAATTGACAAGTGTGAAAAGTGATAGTGGCAGATATGAATGACTCTAAGACCGACAAAACAGGACGAACTTGTGGAAAAAATGTGCACATGAGCCCTGGTAATCCGTTGGTGTTTCACCGCATTATTAATCAAAAGACACGTTGCTGTAATTTTATCTATTAGAAATTGAAGAAATATGGATATCAAATACTATATTCGACTTAAGGTTTAAAACACCGTCCATTCCGGCATTTTCTGGAGGAAGTCAGTTTAGAATACGAAAATGTCGTCCATTATTCGGCTGTGAGGCAGCTGAGTAGAGATTTATTGTTTAGTAGGCTTTTATTTGCAAAATAAAATATAGCTATTTTCTTAATGGGAAAGGGCATAACTCTACCACAGTTATCTGACGATTTACCGGTCATGGCTGTTTCATTTGATTTGAGCGTAATGTATCGTTATGAAATTAATATGAAACTTCTAGGAAGGTAAATTACTGTATGTTTTGAGCGAACATAAAGACAGTTGGCAGCATTCAGCAAACCCAGGATGAATTTTACTCAAGATTCGTAGAATTTTTCAAGAAGGCAAAGAAATACGAATGTTGAGAAATCATTTCATCATTGGCATTGATCTGGTTCCAGTGCAGATACAAATATAGGTAGTGACGTTCCAAATAATGACCCACACAAAAATGTTTTCACTGAAGGAAATACACAGCAGCGTCGTGAGATTCGGCCTGAAAATTTCAACGCCATCGAAACTCTTGCGAAAAAAAGTGCTAAAACTATTTGGCAGCACCTGCATTTGGAGCAGGCGTTTTCGGTCATAAACTTTCGAAAAATTAAACATCGTTACCGGCCAACAGGTGAACACGTGTAAGTTACCTTCTGCATTTCACACCCAATTTTAAAGAAGAATTTTCACAGTTATCAGGGACGCAATACTTCTCCCATTAAAGAAAGCGATTACAGAGAGGAATGACTTCGTAAAAATGCACTTTTACAGGAATAAAATGAAAATTTTTCTATGTTAGTATATTTGAAGCATATAAATACAGGAATTGTAATGTGTGTAAACAAATATATCAGTTCCCGTTGTTACATAGCCTATCACTTCGTTCTCAGATAGCTCCTATTTAGTTCCTTATCAATGTTTCAGACACAAAAGTGCCGCACTGTGAAGATGAAAATCGAAAGCGGCCTGCAATCCCAAACGGTTGTCTACCGCTGATCTAGGCTTGTTAATATACCTTACTCCTTCCAGCTCATATTTGGATGTACTTTTGCAGACTTCGTCCAGTTGTCTCTAAGTACTGACTGTAGCAATAAATTAAGGTAAGGACTCAATGTTTTGTCCATTTGCTCCTACATACAGATAATCCTCAGATACTGCCATCAATTCAGGCCGAAACAGATATGGTTCTCGTGAATACAAATTTTAAACATCCCTAAGTGGCAGTTAGTTATTTGTAAATTACTTTGACTGATTTTTGCAGACATTAACTTAGCTACGTAGGCTGTATAAATTTCAGAAAACGTGTTTCTGTCTTGTTGACTGGACCCCTTAATATTTAGTAACTGAATCCTTCTTATTCTGTTATGGCGAAGTGACCAAGGAATTGGGGCATTTTGTCTAGAACAGACTGTAAAAAATCTTGACTGATGAATTTTCTTAATGTCTCCAGATAATATCTTCTAAGATCGGTCACTAAATAACCGATATTGAAGACGTTACTATTCTGGGGACTATTAAGGGATTAGTGTGGAGAGTCAGCAAACGTAAATATAAAAAGAGTCAAAGACCGCCATTAAGATCTAATTTACATTCGAACCTTTTAAAGTACTGTTATTTTTGCCTCATATTTTAAAGAGAATGGATATAATCCCCAGACAATAGGTTATACTTATTCTCTTGAGTCGATATTCTCAAAACGAAGGTGCTAAAAACTCAAGTATTTTGAGAAGTTACGCCTTGTCGACAGTTAAACATTTATCGACGTACTGCCGTCATTTGGAAGATCAAGTGATTCTGTAGTAGCTTGACCCTGAAGATGACAGCACTAGAGTCCTTCGAAATATCAGTAACTATTTATCAGTCAATACACCGCAGAAGACTTCGTTCTTCAGGTTAGTATTTGCAATGTATTAAAATATCTTATTGTGCAGATATTTTAGTAAAACTGCCCATTACTAAATTTTAAGTCTTTCATGCCCATGCACTGATGATACATTAAGAGAATAAAACCAACAAGCAGCAGTTCTTATGAAAATATGTGAATTTATTACACTCTAGACGTCGTAAGCCTCTTACATGTTTCGGTCATAGAATACTAAAACGTATTTAAGTTTCGACGTACTTTGTAATGTTTACTTCGAAAAACACCTCCCTGAAGATGGTCACGATAGGTGGCCGAAACAAGTAGTAGGTTTACGACGTCTATAGTGTGATAAATTCACATATCTTCATACGCAGTTTTTTTATTTTATTGTCATAATGCGCATTGTTTATTTTAAATAGAGTCTTCAATTCCAGGTATCGAGTTAGGCGTGTACCATGCTAAAAGAGAGACGTGAAGTTGCGGTCGCACAACTTTTGTTGTGAAACGTCTAGGAGTTTACGCGTTTAACCCTTTGGCCCTGGAGCTGGATATTTACAGTTTAGCACACCATTTATGTAAAATGTGAATATTTTATGAACCAAGAAGAGTAACATTAGGAAATACACGACATTTTGTAGAGGAATAAACGAAGATGGTGAGAGAAAGTCTAAAAAAATAATTAAATGTATATGTTGACTAAGTATATAAAAAGAGTACTTTGGGGAGTAGCGGTACGTCTGTCCTATATATAGGATGCATTGTGCCTAAAGGTTAATCAGATAATTTTTATTTTACAAGATATCAAATTTCAAATAATCTAACAAAGAATTATTTTGTTTTATAAATGATGTAAAATATTTAGGTTACATATCGTGAACATATAGAAAAAGAAATTCTATTAGAAAATGTTTTGTCTCCCTTTCCGACCTTATGAATGCAAAATCTTAAATTATAACAAGTGAGAGAATTTTGAATCCAGAGGTGTTGTTTCGATCTTCCGTACAGGTTTGTCATAATAATTGCATCTTCTGAAACTGGTACTGAGTGAATTTATTGAGCTAATCGTAAAGAAACTAGCGAATTTGTACCTTCATGACCCAAAGCTCTGGTCGTAAGATGAAACTCGGAGACGGAGAATTCTTTTGTGGCTGTCAGAAGAAATCGTTCTGCTGTGTTTGCAAAAACGTCAGATCAATAAAGTTGGACGCTAAAGTGAATGCCCTTTTATAACGTTCGTTACGGAATTTTGCCTATGAAAGCATGCAGTTGTCGAACATCTAATTTTAATCTCTTTTTTCGGTTTAAAAGGTACGTAAAGAACTGCACTTTTATAACTTCGTGCACAGATCTATCGCCAGCAACATCCCGCAGTTAAACATATTGCTATGTAAAGGTTCACATTTGTGTATAGAACAGTTTTTTCTCCATCTAATATTTACATGTGAGGAAGAGAAGCACCACATCGACGGTATATAAAATTTTACTAGTAACAGTGAGACAGTAATCTCTCTAATTAATTTCACATATGCCTTACATAATAACCTCTTGTGAGCGAGTGTGTCACGTCCTGATTGCGGTGACATTGTTACCAGGTTTTGTGTAATCTGGGACGTACGTCTTCTATGACGAAGAGACAGTATTTATAATTGAGACAGAATGTTCACTATGAGGTGTGAGCAGAGGCTGAAGAAACAATTGAGCAGGAGTAAGTAACCAACTTGGTAAATCCAGACTGCGGCACTCCGACAGACAAAATCGAAGCTTGGATTTGTGAAAGAATATAGAAAACAGCGAAGAATGAGGCCGTAGATTAAAGCCTGAATAATTATGACAGTCCGCCGTAGTACGGGAATGTGTATAGTTTGTGTAGTACAAACAAGTATTCTCTTCCGTAGAAAGTTTAACCATACTACGCAACTGATTAAAACTTTTCCTGCTCTTAGGTACTTGAAGCTGTTATGTTGTTTATAAAACTTCATCATGGGACCCATCCTAAGGTAAATTCATCCAGGTCTTCGCAATTTTTCATCCAGTAGGGCTATCCGTTTTAATATTATCTGCTTCTACAAGCTTAAATCTCGAACTATGCTGCATGTTCTGTTCGTTCGACCTCTTAAGAGTAAATTATGTTAATAACATTAAACTACTAGCAGCTGGGTTCAGTCGGTATTCGGGAAGATTCCAGTTCAAATCTCGGTCAGCACACAAAATATGATGATAAAGATTTCCGGGATTTTCTCACTCCATTTAGTCTATTGCTGGTATAATATAGATAATAAGCAACAACCACTTCGTCTTCAACACTTTCTCGTTTTTCGAACACACGTGTTCCTCATACTGCTGGAAGCTACTTATCCACATCCTTTCAATATTGACACCTGACGAGTGTAGATCTTTATGCGTCTCATGCAGTTACTACTCGTAGTTCGGCCATGCATAAAAATCTACAAAGCAATCCGAGGGACAATAATTTTTGTTTCCCCTGTCCTATAATGGCTGCTATAATGAAGCCTTAAATTTCCCTTGAGCTATAGATTTCCTTCAAGTGGGATTCTCCCATTTCTTCATAACGGTTGTATTTTGAATTTTTTCACGATATGGTTTTTCCCCACATTCTAACACGGGATTGTCCTTATTCTAGTAATAGGATCAATGCGGTTTTCCTAAAGAGATCGGTTTCTCATGCATGTAAATCAAAGTAAACTATTTTTTAAGGTTTACCTTCCTAATCCAAACAACTCTTCTGTATACATTCGTCCTGTAATATTATTAGTTTTCGAGATACGTAACGTGACAGAAAGACAGATGGGGGTCTAGTATAAATTATATACACGGAAGTGCATTCTTGCTTATTCCGTTGCTGCTGTGTCTAAATTTATTCTATGTTTGCTTTACTTTATTTCGCTCCAGCGTGCTCTGAATATTTCCCTACTTAACATTCGTTTTGTCCCACTTTCTCCACGAAATTTCCTCACCGTTTACTTCTTGTCTCACCCTGTCCGTACAAAATTACATCACTGGTCTGATATTTCTTGTACAAACATTTTGTGTCAGCTGCTGTGTAGTTATAGTCTACTGTTATTCGTCAGATGTAGTATAATCTAAGTGAGGTGAGGGGAAAATGGAATTGATGTTTCTACAGGTGGGGTTGAAGAAGGCTTACGAAACTATTTAGATATTCACTCCACATCGTATGCTGGAAGGTGCGGGGTAAACGAGAGAAATGACCGAGATAAATAAATGAAAAGTACTACACGGTCCCAATGGATGATGCGGCACGCTGCAGCTAATCAGGGAATGGATCAATGACCCTACCAACCTCTTGCTGAAGGATGGGTATGACATCAGGCAATTCTCAGAGGTCCACACACCTAATTCGTTACAGCTCCAAAATGTATATAGCCACTGTCGACACAATTGCATAACATACATACAATAATCACCATCACTATTGATTGCCATAGTGGCAGCAAGTGACCAGAGCATCCCTAGGGACTGTGCTTTGTAAGTCGGCCTTCATTACCGGTTTTGATTGGGATTTATTTCTACAGTTGATGGAAATGTACGTACGTGTGCAATTTTCTTTTTCATCTGTGTTAGAGAACACTGATTGAGGATGTATGAAAAGATGGTCTTCAGAAAAATTTTACGCTTGGAAAATAAAAGAGGAGAATGGAGAAACATACTTTACCACAATCTTCGATAATTCTGCTCTTAATGTGGTGTATTGTTATGAATTCTGTTTTATGGCGCGACAGCCAGTAGTGTGCCAGGGCCTCCTAGTTATCGGTCCTTCACGATCACACTCAATTAGATACACCGCACTCGGTTGGACTCCTCTGGAGGAAAGATCAGCCCAACGCAGAGCCCTCTACCCGACGACACATGACACTTACAAGAGACACACACCAATGCCTCCAGAAGGATTCGAACCCGCAATCCCAGCAAGCGAGAGAACGCAGACCCACGCCTTAGACCGGCGGCCGCTGGGATCGGCTTTGAGTTTAGAGAAGAATAACAAAAGAAGGATATTAGCACGTACGGAGATCAAAGAATTTACATAATTTGTGGTTGTAAATCGTTTTAGGAGACAAAAGAGAACCAGAAATAAAAAGAAAATAAATATATTAAAAGGGATTTTTGGCCCTTTCGCAACTAAAAGTCTTTCTGGACACTGTGAATGTTACTCGCTAAAGATGTTCGTGCTTGTAACTTTATTTTTTCGGTTCCGCGATTTTTTCATAGTATCGAATATTCGTAGAGCGAAGCGAATAAATTTATTCCTGGTTACCTCTCCTCAGTCGTAACCAGCTGAAGAATGTCACTTCAGCCGTGTCTATACCTGTCATTTTTGGCATTGAAAGACTACGACTTATTGTACTAATATTCACTTTCAGTAGTAATATTTGCAGTAATAGTAGTAGTAGAGGTGGTAGTAGTAGTAGTAGTAGCAGTAGTGGTAGAGGTAGTGTTAGAGGTAGTAGTAGTGGTGGTAGTAGCAGTAGTGGTAGTAGTAGTGATAGTAATAGTGGTGGCGGTGGTAGTAGTAGTAGTGGTGGTGGTGGTGGTGGTGTGGTGGTGGTAGTAGTAGTAGTAGTAGTGGTAGTAGTAGGTAGTACTACTGGTGGTGGTATTAGAATTAGTGGCGGTGGTGGTGGTAGTAGTAGTGGTGGTAGTGGAAGTAACAGTGGTAGTGATGGTGGTGGTGTGGTAGTGGTAGTAGTAGTAGTAGTAGTAGTAGTAGTAGTAGTAGTAGTAGTAGTGGTAGTAGTAGTAGGTAGTACTACTGGTGGTGGTAGTAGAATTAGTGGCGGTGGTGGTGGTAGTAGTAGTAGTGGTGGTAGTGGAAGTAACAGTGGTAGTGGTGGTGGTGGCAGTAGTAGTAGTATTAGCAGTAGTAGTAGTATTAGTAGTAATAGCTGTAGTAGTAGTAGTAGTAGTAGTAGTATTAGTAGTAAACTTTATTGTACGCGTCTCGTTGTGTTATGTGGTAAAATAAAGGCTTTACACTGCCGAAACAACTATTTATTAATATTATTTACTACTTTTTACTATTCGACAAATTTCCATCAACCTCGATCATCTTCAAGTCTTTATCAAAATTAAGAAAGTAGTAATATACAATTTCGTTTAACGTGTTACTAACTGACATCTCAGTTTATCATCATTTTTGTAGTACATGTTGCTGGTATTATTGCATTATAATTAACGGTAAATTGTAGCGGTAAGTGACATAATTCAACACTTATTAACGTTACAATTTCTCCTTTTATGAGTGCATCCTTAGGTGATGGGTTGTAGAGTACTATACCAGTCTTAAAACTGAAATTCACAACATACCAAAAAGAAGTATGTAGGAAGGTTTATAGGAAATTCTACTAACAATAGTTTAGTAAACAGACATGGGAATGTTTATACACGGTAGCTGACAAATCATAATACTCTGCCAATTTTATGTGCCAATTGTCTAGAAAATCCGAAAGCCTCCATCTTCTACAGCACCAACGGTCTTCCCAGGACTGTTTAGGGATGGTTTTACCTGTACTTTTATCAAAACATAATTTTAAACAACGGAAATTTTGGAATTCGATCTGTCACAACAACAATGAATTCCTCACGAGGACACACCTTTAAAAATAGTAACTTTAACCTTAATAATTATCTTATCGTAGTAACTTACCACATTTTATAACCATCAATCATAATACAATACGATAAGCAACATGTACTAAAACTGAATTTAAATTGATGTCTGACTTATTACCATGATCAACGTAAATGTACATCTGCAGGTCTATTTCTTAATTTTGATATCGTCCTGAACATGATCATGGTGGATCTAAACATGTTTCCAACTAATAGAAGCTATTAAAGAATACCACTAGTGTTTGTCTCGATGGTATTGAAGCTTTCCAGTCGTATTAGTAGCAACAATGTTACAAGTTCTTTGCTGAACTCTGTATAATCCGCAATGTATTCACTCCCGGTTCCTCAGAATCCCAAATGAAACTCTGTGTGCAGCTCCCAAATAAATGTACATGTCAGACTAACTTCCGTTATTGATCAAAGTTTTAGATCTCAGATGATAAATTACCCGTCAAGGGAGAAAGAAGGAAAATAGTTTAGACAGCACTCAGAGGAAAGAAGATAGAGGACACTTCTTTAAAAAACATAATTTCCCCTAAGTTCTTTAGAGCTTATTGACTTGGCCTTAAAGTCTTTCGATTTTCATGTGGTTACATTAATAAACATTATATTCTGCTGACACTTTTTAGCAGCCTTATTGCGTACTGAATGCATTCACTTCATAAGACATGACAGCGTTACCTCAATTCTAATTTCTGGTTTTTTAATTGTAGGTGTTTGCCACTCTGATATTCCTTTATGCTCCCCCTAGAATTGTATAATTTTACTAGCACAAGAAAGATTCCCGTAATCCCCTGGAAATAAAAACTTTTTGTGAATGTCTTACATTTCTTATGTCTAATTCCAGAGAAAATTCCTTATTACCCCAAAATACGACTACAGCCCAGGATGTAATTTTTAATGGAAATGTAAGTTGAGAAGATTGAATGAACCGTTATCTAGTTCATAAATATTTAAACAATGGCTTTATTGCTGTTTCGAAAGAACATAAAAACACTCTTTCAATAATGAAGAAAGTTTTGGGAAAATTATTGTAATTTATTTTGTTTATTGCATTAATAAAGTAATTTTGTTCTCAATACTATACAATTATTCTGATCATATCTATAAATTGCATAATTGTCCTGAAGGACACATTAAAACTAACAAAATTTTAGTACACTCTGAATATGGAGAAAAAGATATTACCCATTCGAATTTTTAAGTCATATCTATACTACTAAGGGACCGTGATAGCACAGTGGTTAAGGTGCTGTGCTACAAATCGGAAGGTCGCTGGTTTGATCCCAGCTGGTGTCATTGGGTATTTCATTGACATAAAATTCTTCCAATCGCACTATTGACTCAGCCTCTAACAGAAATGAGTACCAGGAGCATTTCCTGGGGGTAGAGGCGGCCGGTGAGTAAGGCTGACAACCTACCACCATCCTGTGCCGTTGTCACGAAATCTGGGAACCTTAACTTCCTGGAACCCTCTGGGCCTGTCCTGGCCTAGAATGGGACTGCTTTACCTTTATGCTATTATGGTTTACTTTAAAACTACAGAGATGGCGATTATTACCGCTAAGACATTTCATTGTAGCTTACTGTTGTGCGGTTGAAGATACTTGATATTTCTTTTAATTAAAGAGCTTGTGTCGAAGAGTCGGAATAACGACTGGAAAACGGCCTGCACAACCGAGTAACTGTGTTTCTATTCCCGGCAGGAGAAATATACTTCTCACTTCTTCACTGCGTCCAGATCTGTTTTGGGACCCAACCTGTCTTATTTTCGTCTAATGCCGAGTTTAAGGATGATCACAGCTTTAGACCTACTCTGCCATGTGCATTCGTGGCGTTGATGAGGACAAATTTACTTCTCCTTTACACCATTGCGGCCGATGCGTAAGACTGACAACCTTACCACCATCCTGGGACATTGTCACGTAATCTGGGAACCTTAACTTCCTGGAACCGTCTGGGCACCTCGGGCATGTAATGGGACTGATTTACCTTTACCTTTACACCGTTACAGTAAACAGGCAGCATTTGTGGTTACAACTGACTCAGACAACATAATTGTTGGTATTCACGTGTACGATGTTTATTTTAAGAGTGTTGTAATGTTAATGGCTTTGGCGCTGGCATGCTCTGTCCCAAAAATGGGTTGCCAATTGAGTTCTGTATTTTATTTTATTCATTGGATAAGATTTTGCTGAACTGGTCAGTATAGAAATATTCTAGGTACCAGTTTTGAAGAAAATTCTCCAAATATTTATGAAGATTTCAAATTTTTAAACAATAATAACAATATGGCATATGAAAACAAAGGCGCCTTCTTTAGTAGGGAGACAGATGCTTATTAAACTCTAGCTCACATCCCAGTAGGCCGCATATTAAATTCATTGTAATAACAACCTCATATTTCAAACAAAGGCCTGTTCGTGACTTGCCGAATATTATCTGCAGCACTAAAAAGCGCTTTTTTGCGGTTGAAGGCTTACAAATTCTAGCTGCGTTAACGCGGACGAGTTCTGAGAATTCGATGATTTGATAGATGATAAGCCTAGAGAAGCATTTAATGTAGACACACGGTTTACATAGTATTTAAAAGTAATCGATTTTTAGCATTCCGATATTTATCGATTTTTAAAATTATATGATTACTTTTTATAATGGCTTGTTCTGTGTACATCACTTTATCATAGTCACTGCCATGAAGTTTCTGTACGGTAATCATTTGTTCAAAAAGATATCCTGAATCAACCCAGAAATATATGAAAATTATAGCAAAGCAAAGCAAACCCATTACAGGCCTTTACAGGTCCAGAGGGTTCTAGGAAGTTAAGGTTCCCAGATATCATGACTACGGCACAGGATGGTGGTAAGGTTGTCAGCCTTACGCAGCCTTTACCCCCAGGAAATACTCCTGGTGCTCATTTCTGTTAGATTCTAAGTCGACCCCATGGCCATAGTGCGATCGGAAGGATTTTATGTCAATGACAAATTCCAATGACACCAGCTGGGATCGAACGAGCGACCTTCCAATTTGTAGCACAGCACCCCAAAAATTATAGACGCTTCATATATTTAATGCTACTGGAAAGCTTTTACTGTAATAAACAGGTATTTTAAAGTGCCTGAGGGCCGAAAGTAATCTCACGTATTGCAGCAGGGAGTTAAATATTATTTTGATGGAGGAGTTCTTAGGTTTTAAGAGGTAGTAAATCTAACCGAAGACGCAGACTGAAAATAGTGCATTTGGAAACAGCATGCTTCAGAATCACGAACCAAATTGTGCATGAATATCTAGCACGAAATGAAATTTCGAGTATTAATCCCGACCAATACCGCAAACTTTGTTGCATTCAATATGAATTCGAAAAGCTTGAATTTATTGGCAGGTCTGCCAAATGCCGAATAACCATTTCTTCATCCTTGTTGCACGAAGCATTAGCTCTCATTGTAACTATTTTAACGAATCACTATTTTAGCGTATTGGACCGTGCATCATCTTGATATTTGAATAAAGGTTGACCTACTTGATGACACTTGCTTTATTATCTACTGCTCAACATGTTTCGGATGTTAATACATCCATCTTCAGGAGCTTGCGACTACTTGGTTTAGGCTGTAATGTGCCGTAATGATAGAGGTTTATGTGTTAATTTATTTATCTAGTGCAGGAACACACTCACTCACAGCCACACACGACACACAATATAGGTATAACACTTACCACTAGATAAATAAATTAACACATAAACCTCTATCATTACGGCACATTACAGCCTACACAAAGTAGTCGTAAGCTTCTGAAGATGGATGTATTAACATCCGAAACATGTTGAGCAGTAGATAATAAAGCAAGTGTCATCAAGTTGGTCAACATTTATTCAAAGAATCACTATTTTGTTAATTTTCGAAAATAAAATAATATTTTTATTAAGTCCAAAAATATTCCTCTACAGTTTTGTCTTGTCCATCCGTCCTTCTGTCTGTCCGTCCGCCTGCCTGCATCTTTAAGTTGGAAACTACTGAAATAACTTCGACGACATTTAATACTGTGGGAATAAACCCCAATTATTTCAGTGAATTTAGGTTAATTTTATTTCGGATCAGCTCAGTACAATTCTTAGCCCCTTTTTTATGTTTTTATGACCGTGCATCTCAGTATAATCTTAGTAATTAACCAACTCTTAGCCCTGTTTTATTTGAAGGCAGTATATGATATATCCTTTGCATAAAATATGGCTGGCCAACGAAGAATTCTTACCTGCTGTAGGTATAGTGTTAATTATAGCCTATAATTTTGATTTGAAACTGTTTTCATCAGAGTGAATGCTTAGCTAAAGAAAAATCACTTCTGACTCTATATTGTAGGTCTTTGTGGCTAGTGACGTAATATTATATTGGAACGGAAAAACATGAATTTATGTTTGTAAATGAGCATCACACACAAACAATAACTTATTGATGCTGTATTTAAATGCGCTGTAACTAGTCCACACTGTAGAGTAATTCGTATATATGGGAAGGAAGTAGAATGAAGCGTGGGTGGCCAATTCGACGTAATGTCTCAGCGTATTCCATCAAGGACTGTGTGAAACCATAAAAATTCTCAACCAGTGCAGCCGGTGTGTCTGTATGGAGAGTTTGGAAACGATTGCCTCCCAACTATGGTCAGAAGCTTCAATACGTGAGCCAACTTGCTCGGAAATACCAACAAACTATGCAAAATGCAAACAAAGCTAGTGGGATATACGTATCCTGCTCGGAAATAGTCCGTGTTGTTACATATGTTTCATGTTGTGTTTGATGTGTCTGGTACTCTCTGAATAACTTTTTATTTTTGGCCCTAACTAACTAACTAATTAACTGACTGACTGACTGACTAACTAACTTCGTGGAGTAGAGGCCCTCTTGAGAAGCTACTATTTTCTCAGTTGCTTATGAAACATCCGCATTTTATGATAAAGTTCATTACCGATTTCAATGGAGCCGCCAATTGCCTCCGTCCGGAGCCATATAAATCCAGTGCATACTTCTATCCTGTTTTAAAAGCCATTTTAATATTATCCTTCCATTTACTCCTAGGTCAACCAAGTTTTTCTCTTTCTCTCGAGTTTTCCCACCATAGCCTGTGTGAAATTCTCCTCTCCGTACGTGTCTCATGCCCTGCCTATCCCATTCTTCCTGATTTGATCACCCGAATAATATTTGGTGAGTTGTGCAGATTAAGAAGCTCCTCATTTTGCATTCTCCATCACTTCCCTGCTACCACGTCCCTCTCAGTTCCAAATACCTTCCCCAACACCCTATTCTCAAAAAACCTCAGGTCATGTCCCTCCCATAATATGAGATCAGTATTTCTGGTCTCCAGATGGATATCTGAAATCGGAACCTCCAGGATGGGAAGCAGGCCTGCTCCTTTCTCAACCGCGTTATGTAATAAGTACTTACAGAATGATATATACACTTCGCATGAAATTAACCGGCTACCATTACGTCATAATTCGTTTAATGAGTTAAAATACCCTGTGTGAACAGATTGGTTTGTATGAACCATACAGTCTGAAGTTACGAAAGGGTTTATATTCTTCACTGACATTTAAACATGGTATGAAAATAAAATACTGCCTCATTTAGAGGATTTCATGGGATGTGCTGTTAACATGAAGTTGTGACAAGTAAAGATGAGCAACAAAAGCTAAATGCGACGATTAAGAGACTCTACTATATACAGACCTGCAGATCATCAAAAGATAAACTGTTTAATAGACGTACATCAGGACCGTCGGTAATTAAGCTGGATATAATCAACCCAATATACGGATGGCTCTGTTTGCATAAATATGTTGGGCCTCTGTTATACCTAATCTGCAAACACATTTCCCAGCCTGTTAATTCGTTCGGCAGTTTGCTTTGATCCTAGAAATTAATTGATGCTAGGCAACTGGTACACATTACGGTAGATATAATTAAGAGAACTTAAATTTGATATAAATTAATGTAGACACATAGTGCCAATTATAACCACAAAAGGAGTTATCACGCTTTCCAAAGGCGTGGATCAAATACCTTTGCTGGGTTTTCATCCGTTCTTGCAATAAAAATCCTAAATAATAAAGACAAATTAAAGATTTTTCCGGGTGATTCTCTCGCCAAATTAAAATTCAGGCTGAAATATATCATGCATTTACAATCAGTGATATGTGACAACATAGCATTAATGTCGGTACGGTATCGTATGTTTCAAATTCCGTGCATTGATCCAACGAATACGATATCAGTAATAACAAATGCACAAGTGTTTTTATGTGCTTTTTACAGGGTATTCTCCAATATGTTTTGGCCATTTGTGTGACCTTCTTCAGGGCGACATAAATAAAAATACAGTCACACTTACCAACGCGTCAGAACCATTAATGGTCGAATGGTTCTGACACATTTGTAATTGTAATTGGATTCTTGTTTGTATCTCCCTGAAAATGGTCACATAAGTGGCCGAAACATGCTGAAGAATACATTGTAATTAAATTGCACTAAAGTTTTATTGTGCATTTGTTAGAATCTATATTTTCTCATGTTGGTTTGCCTTTGTTTTAAAATGTAGGCTGCAGGAGGCTTCTGTTGCATGGCGAAATTTACGGGCCCCACTCTTTCACATATATTTCAATATCGTATCATTTATTCACTGTATCCAGATTATGAAATCCTTATAATCTTCTAACTGTTACAGGTTTGACTTCAGTTACTTGTTCAGTGAAGAGAAATCGTTATATAAGTTAAAAAACAAGAATTAAAAGAACGAGCAGAGGGCACGTAACTTCAGCACTTCCATACTTTTTGGAAAATACAAGTCGACAGGGAATTATTTATTTCTTATCATTGTATCTCTCTCTTCCTTCATAATTCTGATCTGTGTCTTTAACACACTTTATTAACTTTATCTCTATTCTACAAGCGACATTTTTTCAAATGCATAACTGCCAACTGCATACGAGTAGGTGAAAACTACAAGTTTCCATGGTAAAAACTTGAAGATTTACTAACACACACACACACAGTCAACTATAAAATCTGTCCTATTTTATGTATGCCTTTATTATACAATATAGGCCTTTTGTGTTTTTTACCGTTGAGGGTGCAATTATGTTGGTATTTACAAGTGAAATTTTCGACAAAACCACTTTGTTCTGGAAGTGCAATCACAGTAGTCCTTTTTTTTTCACGTTCAGCAAGAAGTCACAATGTATAACGTAATGTCTACAAGACACATTTTTTTCTTGTTCACTACTGAGTTTAAAGTAGTGCTTACCTACTTCAAGTGGTTTGTGACATCCGTCTCGTGCTCTCTGAATATTCTCCCTGCAGCGCATCTAGCAGCTTGTAAAGCCACTGCCGTTAGTCGGATACAGCCCCATCCATCCTTCCTGCCACATTCAACTGTTGCCATACTCGGATCAACACTTTCCTTATTCACCCTCGTGTAAATCTTTCAAGTTTTCCGTCTCTCTGGCGATACATAAAAGAAAAAGCACTGAGTGACAGCACGGTATGATGAACGTGCAGACGTCATCTGGAGAGAGTGTTACTGGATCACTGCGAGATATCTGTGAAATATTTCTCTGGTGGAGTTTTTCTGTTATACCTGCGTGTGTATAATGAGGGCAGAAACGCACTCCGTCCTCTAAGAAACATATTTTAGGAATATGTTTTAAACGAATTTATGTACCGAAATGGCCCTGATATTTATGTACTGCAGACAATTTTTGGAACGGGACAAAATTATGTTATTTGCCACATATTGACCTATAAGTATAACAGATTCTTCAACCAACATAAGTGTTTTATACGAATGAAAGACATGGTTTTGCCGAATCTTATGTTTATTTGACCGTGCACCATCTTGATTGTTGAATAAAGATAGACCAACTTGATGTCACTTGCTTTATTATTTCATTATTTTATGCTCAACATGTTTCGAATGTTAGTACATCCATCCTGAGGAGCTTGAGACTTATTTGTTGAGTTATTTCATGGATTGTATTGCTCTGGTTCGATGTGTGTTGGTGTTACGTTGTGGTTTGGCTGGGGTGGTGTGGTAACCGGATGCAGGCTTCAACCTG
>Ga0123354_10005717_pt1 | contig 18191 bp, 16 predicted proteins | sample TergutLab28metaG_2_FD_97872 | JGI IMG/M metagenome (GOLD analysis project Ga0123354, IMG submission 97872) | Labiotermes labralis P4 segment gut microbial communities from Petit-Saut dam, French Guiana - Lab288 P4 | ecosystem: Host-associated > Arthropoda: Insects > Digestive system > Gut ...
GCTTGTGAGTGCGGTAATGAACCTTCAGGTTCCATGAAATGCGGGGAATTTCTTGACTAGCTGCAAACTGGTTAGCTTGTAAAGGAGGACTGTGCACCATGGAGTAAGTAAGTAAGTAAGTAAAGAATGTGTGTCCACAATTTTTTTAAAAGGTCATTAAAAGAACAACATATTGGTTTGAAATTTTACAAAACAGGAAGAACCACTAATGATATGATTTGTTAGAAGAATCATTTGGTGTTGAGGCATTAAGAAAATCAAATGTGTCTGAATGACACCAATGTTTTAAAAATGGTCAAGAATTATGGAAGATGACTAATTTTCCACCTGGCCATCTAGTTTCTTAACTGATGAAAAATCTAAGCATACAATACTGTGGTGTGTTCAAATACATCATCATCAATACTAGAAATGGCAGATGATATAGGCATATCAGAAGGACTGCATTTCCCAGTTTTGACCTAAAATTTTGGCATGTGAAAGAAACACGTTAAGAAAACATCTGGAACATTGCTTGCTAAGTGAATAAAGACAGCATCTCATCTAAGCCAATTGTGCATGTGTTCAAAAAATCTGTCTGCCCTCCATCAACTGCATGCTGGTTCAGTGACCCCTGTATTTCCACTACAACTAACTCATGGTCTGCATTCTTTTGCTGCACTTTTTCCACATTCTAAGCCACAAATCCAATACCATTTTCTGTCGCCTCAGTCCATCCCAAGAAAACTGTCCATATCTGACAACCTGCATAACATTCTCAACATTCTAGTTTCATACAGATGTTAGGCCCCACACAACCACCAATCTGCAGGAACACACCTGTTGTCTTTAGGCCACTTATTCACTACCCATACAGCTACTTTTTAATAGGTACAGCCTGTCTGCTCCATTTGCAATCCAAGACTGTGCCATGCCATACCAACAAGAGACTAACTTGATAAAATATTAGCCCAATTACTGTACATTTCTTCTAGGAACAAGTAAAACACAATTTATTAAATCTTCTTGGGAGAAAAGTGGCATAAATTAAAAGAAAGAATTAAACATTTTGGAGACCTAAGACAGGTTTATGGTTAACTCTGTCCCATTGTCCTTCACAAACCACAGGCTGTCCATGATGATTTATACTTGTACACGTGGCCAACAGTATTTATTTAGTATGCACTTCCTGACAATGGAGGCAAAAAGACGTCTTACATGTTCAACTTATGGACCAAATTGAGAGGCATTTATCACTACTATTTTACTCTCTTAGTCAATGTAGAGGTTTCAGGCCTTATTATGTAATGATACTAACTAAACTTAACTAATTCCACTGAGCAAAGTCCTTCTTGAGAAGCTAATAAAGTGGTTCATCAGCTAGTCAAGTAACTTCCTACGTTTCATGCAACCCGAAGGTTCTATCCTGTGTTTATGACAGCCTGCCACTTGTCCCTGTCCCAAGCCAGATTAATCCAATCCAAGCCCATACACCCCCATTCTATTTCTTGAAGATTAATTTTAATACTATTCTCCAATCTATGCCTGTGTCTCCCAAGTTGTCTCTTTCCCTCAGGTTTCCCCACCAAAACCCTGTACACACCTCTCCTCTCTCCCATATATGCCACATGCTGTGCCCATCTCAATGTTCTTGATTTGATCACCCAAATAATATTTGGTGAGGAGTACAGGTCACAAAGCTCCTTATTATGCATTCTCCTCCAACCCACGAACCCATCCCACTTAGGCTCTAGTATCTTCCTCAGTACCCTACTCTCAAACACCCATAGCCTACGCTCCTCAATCACTGCTTACATACCAAATTCCCCAACCATATAAAACAACAGGCAAAATTACAGTTATGTATATTTTAATCTTCGTATTTTCGAATATCACGCTGGAAGACAAGAGATTCTGGACTGTAAGGTAGCATGCATTCCCTGAGTTAAGTCTTCATTAATTTCTGGACTGGTTGTTCGTATATGAAAATGCAACATTAAACTTCAGATCAGTTGCAAAGAAATTTTAAAATGTGACCACCATAACATGGTTTGGTGATTAAGAATTACACAGCACCAAAAATGTGTATAAATCAAACACAATGTGGCTTACATTACTGCCACATGACCTAGTTTGCAGAGTTATTGGCTATGAAAAACAATTTAAGAACAGTGTCTTTGAGGCTGCTATATTTTGAACACTTCCTGCTTTAGATATGAGAAATTTCACTACATATGGGACAAGAAGAGGAATATTTTTGTGTGTCTTTTATATATAACACTTAAAAAAAGGTAAAGTGATCCCGTTACATGCCCGGTGTGGCCCTGAGGGTGGGTAGAGGTATAGTTCTACTCTTCCATGACCGCGGCACTAGAAGGGGGTGAGTGGTCAGCAGCAAGTCCTGGCCAAACTTCAGCCCCAGGAAAGACCTAGTACCCATTTTACAGGAGGCTGGGCGGGCCCCAGGGCCGGTCTGGACGGGCGGAAAATCTTGTCCCCACCGGGATTCAATCTTGAACTGTCCAGCCTGTATTCAGTCGCTATACCAACTGAGCTACCCGGCCCACATATATAACACTTATGATAAAAAATGTGGAAATAGTCTGTTTCATAAACCAGCAATACCTGAACATAAATGTATAGTACAATACCTGTCTCAGTTTGTGTAACTGAGGTGTTCTGTGATAAATTGCTTTGGCCTGAGGCCAAGTTCCATCAATTAGAATTAAGTTATAAGGGTCTGACAGTTCAGACATAGGTGGCAATTCTTCTATATTCACTGCAGTCTTTGATGGATATACAAGAACAGAATTTGGAGACTCCAAAAATTCTTCTAGTCCCTCATGCCTGCAAGAAAACACTCAGATAACTTACTAACATGAAGAGAAAGGTACCTGAAATGGTAGCAGATAGATAGATAGACACATAGATTTGCATTGGGTTCGAGCCCTTATGCTCCCAATGCTCCTAGACCTTACGGCCCTTTGTGCCCTGTAATCTAATATCACCTCAGGAGATCCCTGTCCCTTTACCAAAGTTCCAGATGGCCCCCAGACTTAAAATCTGAATATCCTCTGGGTCCAAGAAAGGAACCCAGATACTCTATCCTTTTTTTCTCAAAAAGTCCCAGCAAGCGAATCCCCTCCAGGTTCCCCAATGGGCCCCCTAGGGTGAGAGATACCTGCTTGCAGGGCATTTTTACATCTTTCTTAATATATCTCTTATTGTCTTTCTCTCAGAGTCCCTGGTAAGGGAGCCCCCTCCATGTTCCCTAACAGGGTCCCCACAGACAGTGATAATCTGTCACCAGAGTCACTGGCCAAGCGAGGGGATTCTATTTACTCATTCATTCATTCATTCATTCATGTATGTCTGGTGAAGTCCCCAAAAAGGAGCCCTCCTACATACATACAAGAAAAACATAAGGTCACCGTCCACGAAGCCCCATGCAGACGGAAGGCCTACATACAACAGGGTGCAGCCTGGTTCGTTAATGACACTGCTGTCTCTACCCCAGTGCCATGCAGCCTTTGGCACAATACCTCCCACCTTGGCTTGGGTAGACCAGGGCCCTGTTAGCCAGCATGTGTCGTAGCAACCCCCATCAGGGTATACCCTCCACAACTGTTACCGCCTCCCACGTGACTCAGAGTAGAGTGGAGTACAAATCTACAATACCCCGAGGTACAGACGAGGGGTTGGATTTACGGGAGGCGACATGGTAGTAAGATCAAGTATTTACCCTTTGCAAGAGCACCATGTCACAATAGCTGCAATGACTATAATCACACCTGTCCATTTCCGATACCAAGCAATCAAAGTACAAGTCTTTGCTTTGTTTATGTGAAAAATCTTGTTCTTACCTGGTTTGTGGAAACTTCTTTCCTTGAAAAATAAGGCATCTTCCTGGTGCAAGGCCAAGAGCTAACATTGGCACTGTGGCAAGGCATCTTCTCTTTTCTGCTGGATGTTGCAAAATGATAACCCGACACCGAGTGTTCAGTGGAGAAGCAGGAAGGTAAGCACACCAACACACAGTAACTGGCCGTCTGAAACAGCAAAACATGTCATTACAAACACACTGCTACAGCAATGATATTCTTTGGTGGGCTTTTGGAATGTACATCCTGTACAACAAAAATCCATTACCTGCATCTAAAACCACAGGTGACATGAGTGCATGGTAGGCATCCGAATACCTGTCGCTGTAAATTAAGAACTGTGTTTTTCAGTATGTGGATCTTCTCCACATTCCATTCAGTTTCTTTATTTATGCCAGACATCAATGTCATAGACAATAATGTCTGCATAATTTTAAGAAAACATGGATTAATATCAGTGAATTTTCTAAGATGCATGACTGGATTCCAAACCCAAACGTAAATTGACACTATATTCACTTAAACATCTATATTCACTGGTTGACAAGTGGGTAGGAAGATGATTAACATTGATGTAATGGCCAACATATGTTGTATATGTAATCTACAGCTGAAGTCTGGGGATTCTGAACGTTATACAAAGTGTTCCTTTACTGCCTCCCCAAGAACAGCAGCTCCTCAACACAGAAAGCTCCCCTGCCACAACAATTCATGATGCAGCAGCATGGTGTAGATCTGACCAACATGAGAGTAACATGGAGCAGAATCCAGCAAAAGATTTAAAAAAAAAACTAACTACTCTGAAATGGCAGACATGGTCAGCAAGCACAGTAAAAAGGTAAAGCTGTCCTTGCCCAGAGCACTAAACATACAGGGGCAGAGATATATGCCACTTTTCATCCTTTACCTTGGTGCAATATTAAAAAAAGCAGTCCTGTTACAGGCCTGAGGTGGCCCAGAGGGTTCCAGGAAGTTCAGGTTCCCAGATTTTGTGACGACACAGAATGGTGGTAGGTTGTCAGCCTTACGCACCGGCTGCCTTTACCCACAGGAAATGCTCCTGGTACTTATTTCTGTTAGAGGCCGAGTCAACCCCAAGGCCATAGAGCGATCGGAAGGATTTTATGTCAATGAAAAATCGAATGACACCAGCTGGGATCAAACCAGCAACCTTCCGATTTGTAGCACACCACCTTAGCCACTGTGCCACCGCGGTACCCTACCTTGGTGCAATATAAAGGTGAAAAAAGCTGGATGGAGAAACAGCATCTGGCATTGTGGCGTGGTCCCTGTAGTACATAGAGCCAGGCTCAGGAATTGATCTCTGGCCCTAATCTGGCTACAGGGGCCCAATTATTGTCCTTTAATAAGACACAATCCAGGGTTGTTATTGGCCTGCTCACTGGACATAACACCCTGAGAAGACATCTATATATATTGGGGCTTAGCAATAATCCTACATGTAGAAAATGTGGTACAGAGGAGGAAACCTTAGTCCACATTTTACGTGAGTTAGGCCATAGCCTCACTCAGATATACATATTTGGGTTCATTCTTATTGGACCTGGAGGAAGTAAGGAAAAGAAACTAGGTATGGGGGCCATCTGGAACTTTTCTAAAGGAACAGGGCTCCTTGAACTTAGTACAGAATATGGGACACAAAGGGCCTATTTTCAGGCCTAGGTGCAGTGGGCCCGGATGGGTTCGAACCCCAAACACTATTCTTTTCTCTTCTATTCTAAGGTGAAAGAACCCCTGTTCTCATATATAAGCTTGGTGGGCCACACAGCCAGTCTTCACATTGTGCACTATCTAGCCCATAGCCTAGTCACTACACTGCCTACATTATACCGGCTACAAAATGCAGGATAACAGTACTTTAATGTACAGTGACTCTGTATTCTACAATAATCAACTAACGCAGTCCTTGTTGGCTGTCAATGAACCACAATACTCTTGCAGCTAAACCATCCCAAGATGTTGCTACAACCTACAATTTTAAATTAATCTTAAAACAGGCCTATTATGTAGGAAGTGTGTCATCCCCATTGTGTGTGTGAAAATTTGAAATGGTATGCAGTCAAACACGACTATATCACTTAAGGTGTATTTAATGGCTATACTGGACAACTACATGTTTCGGCCTTTACTAGCGATCTTCAGGTTTTCTTAAGAGAACTTAACTTAACATCCTACTATATACATTGAGTGCGCACGTGGTGCAGAGATCTCTACATATGGGCCTTATTGCTTAAAGTAATTCTATATGTGGAGGTGTGCTCTAACTAGAGACATGGAGCTGCTAGTAAAGGTTCTGGAGTTGTATGGAGGCCTGTTGTCCCTCCTTCCTCTTAACTGGGTTGCGTTGCGGGGAGGCCTGAATGGCATCGGATGCGTGGTCCCCATAGGCAAGGGACCACGCATCCGATGCCATTCAGGCCTCCCCGCAACGCAACCCAATTAAGAGGAAGGACAGAAAACAGGCCTCCATACAACTCCACAACCTTTAAACCTTGACACCAGCTACTAGCAGCACCATGCCTCTAGTCAGAGCACACCTACACATACAGAATTACTTTAAGCAATAAGGCCCATACGTAGAGATCTCTACACCACGTGTGCGCTCAATGTATATAGTAGGACCTTAAGTTAAGTTCTCTTAAGACAACCTGAAGATGGCCAGTATAGGCCAAAACATGTAGTTGTCCAGTATAGCCATTAAATACACCTTAAGTAATATAGTTGTGTTTGACTGCAGGCCTATTATGATTTTGGAAAACAACCTTCTTTTCTTTAAAGCACAATGATTAACTGTGTACCACCTACATGAACATGCAGAGGATCTGAGGTTTGACCACAAAATGTATATATGTGATTTGTATGACCACAAAAAGAAGCAATCATTCCCTACAAGGCATTAACTAGTGGACTGCTGTAATGCACGTCTTTTCTGCACTATGAATGAACTGGATATTTAAATGTTATCTGGACAAAGTTTGGGCCTCATCTGTTTTGCCTATCCTCTGTTGAAGGGCACATTGTGACAACCTGCTGCCTGCTACATTAACTACAAAACACATAAAGAGTGGTGTATTCTGAGACATAATGCTGTGCAGTCTGAAAATATGTGCCATGTTTCACAGAAACACATTGCCCCTATATTCAGTATCAAAAAGTAACACATGGAACATCCATTAAACCCAGTTTCTAATTATGAGAATTTAAATGAGAAGAACTTTACAGTGGGTGCACAGAACCAGGAGTAAAAATAAATCAGTCACTACAGGTCCTTTGTTTAACACAGTATCATTCTGATCACACTGGCTGAATTACTTCATGTAATTTATTAAAATACTACCTGGTAATCCATGCCAGCATATTATTTAATGTGAAATGGCCAACACAATTCAAAGGGAAGTGACCTATATTATCCGCTGCCATTTGAAGCACACACCAGCATCCAATATTTTTATAATACTGTAGTCATTTAGGTGTCTTTAGGAAGATCATATAAATATAGGGATCTCATTAAAAAAAACAGTATAATAGTTATTTTTATCAGCAAAATTAAATAAAGATTTAAAATTTAAAAACAATGAGCACTTCAACCACAACAACTCCCAAAAACTCTGACACTGAATTACAAAACGAATACTTCTCATATAGTGAAGGCAATATATATTGCAGTTTTGTATGTAGCTCCCTTAAGTCGGTATTAACTTAGTTCCGCAAGGTTTTTTTTTCCCTCACATTTGTGCCAATGTGTGCATTTTAATATCAAAGTTAACTTTTTCCTCTGGTGTCTTATGTATGATGCTATTACAAATGCCATTTGTTTTGCACAGAAACTTGTACATAATAAGCCACTGTGTACACAGCACATACATACATCAATATATCTAATTCCAATTCTAACAGTCTTCAACAGTAATTAGCTGACAACATTGCTCATTGCTTGAATATACAGAAAAATTTGCTGTAAAAATGAGGGAATGTACGCAAGGTGCATCTAGAGTAGTAAACTGCAGTTTTGCTAAAATAATTCTTCATTTACAGGTATTAAGCTGAACATATATTTTTCAGCATGACAAACTGCATTTCCTTCCCTTCTTCCACACACTCTGGAAGTTTTAAAATTGACAGGCAGAGTGTGTAATTCTTTTTGCTTTTAATATAAACATTTCAGCCATGATTAGAGTGTGGTAAGCCCCTGGTAGCCCATACTTTGGTGGTATGGATCATTGGATGGTCCAGTCAGTTTCACACATACAATAGCCTGATTTTCCCTCAGGTGACCGCATTTCAAATATTCTACATCAGATATAAATCAATTTGATTTCATGAAAAATGTGCATGCTAAATGGGTCTGTATAATTTTTATGAAAATTGCCTAATCACTAACACACTCCTTTAGAGCTTCCCTACATAAATATGATTTAGATGTAACATTTAAGTTCAACACAAACAAACCATAGCTGCTGCCTGACCTGCTTACAGTCATTTTCCCAGGCTTTATTTAATTCCATGTCAAAACGCTTCAATTTTAAACACTGTTGTGTGGTTCCTCAAACGGAAAGCCTTCCAGATATATGTGCATTTATTACACACTCAGACATTCTGAATATCCTACATGCTTACGTACTTAATGACTGACTTACTTACTCCATGGAGCAGTCCTTCTTGAGAAGTTAACCTGGTTCTCAGCTAGTCAAGAAATTCCCAGCATTTTATGGAGCCTGAAGGTTCATTATCACATTCACAAGTGCCTACCACCTGTCCCTGTCCTGACCCAGACCAATCCAGTTCATGCACCCACATCCCACTTCATGAAGATCCATCTTAATATGACCCTCCCATCTATGCCTGTGTCTTCCAAGTTGTCTCTTTCCTTCATGTTTCCCCACCTAAACCCTGCATACACCTCCCCTCTCCCCCATATTTAGTAAGGTTGTTCCCAAATATTGAACTCTTCCACCATATCATAGGAAATATTATCAATCTATATATTGTAAATTCATCCTGAACTCAAGACAAGACCATGTACTTAGTTTTATCAGCATTCACTTCTAGTCCAGGGACCACGGTGGCACAGTGGTTAAGGAGCTGTGCTACAAATCGGAATGTCGCTGGTTCAATCCCAGCTGGCGTCAGTGGATTTTTCATTTACATAAAATCCTTCTGATCACACTATGGCCCTGGGGTCAACTCACCCTCTTACAGAAATGAGTGCCAGGAGTATTTCCTGGGGAAATATTCCTGGGAACCATAACTTCCTAGAACCCTCTGGGCCCCTCCAGGCCTGTAACAGGACTGCTTTACCTTTACTTCTAGTCCAATATCCTTACAGACATCTACTAAAGTTTCTGTTTTTCTGTATTTTGAAATTTATTAACATCATCAGCATAAACCAGAAGCTGATGTGTACCATTTAATTTTAAGTCATTCTGGTTTACCTGAGACCTCCTAATGGTATATTCTAAAGCAAAGTTGAAAAGCAATGGTGATAAAGCATATCACTTTTTTTCGTACCATTCTTAATAGGAAACATGTCAGAAAAATGTTTGCCTAGCCAGACTATGCTATAGGTTTCATTCCGACACAGTTTGAGTAGCCTAACCTGTTTCATAGTGATACCAACTCAATGAGAAAATTATACAAGACTTCATTCCTAACTAAATAAAAGGCTGTCTTTAAGTCTATAAATAGCTGATGCACTGCTCCATTGAATTCCCACTTTTCTCAAGTATTGGACAAATGTAGAATATGAGGGGAAGTCAGAAAATAAGGTTCCTTATTTTATTGCCACCAAATAACCTCACATAGTGAGATGCCTCTCTATTCACGTATTACTCACTTCACTTCACTTATTTTGTCATCTTCTCTGTTGAGGCACTTGTCTAGGCAGGAAATCCATTTCTCAAAACCTGTCAATAGAAGGTGGGATCCTGACCATGTTTGCACCTCATGCTTGACATCATCATGTGATTTGAATCGCTTGGCACAAAGATGTTTTTTCACTTTGGAGAAGAGACGAAAGTCTGAGGGTGCCAGATCCGGGCTGTAGGGCAGGTGCTCAAGAATTTCCCAGCCCCATCGTTCCAAAAGATTCACTGTCGCATGAGCTGTATGCGGTCGGGCATTGTCACGCAACAACAGCACCCTCCTGTCTCACATCTGGGTTCTCTTGCGTTGAACAGCTCTCTTAAGTTTTATGACAGTGGCCTGATAAGCAGCAGAATTGACTGTTTCATTAGGAGGAGAAAAGTGCAACAGAAGCACACCATGCATGCCCCAAAACACAGTCGCCATCAGTTTCCCAGAGCCTGTTGATGTCTTGAATTTTTTGATGGTGGGAGACCCTGGATGTTTCCATGCCATGGATTGCTCTTTTGTCTCAGTACAGTACTGGTGCACCCAAGTTTCATCCCCAGTAATGATTTGCTCCAAGAAATCCTCACCATGATCATTAAAGGGGTGGAGATGAGTGAGGGATGCACCCATATGGTTTTTCTTGTGGTCCTCTGTCAATTGTCGAGGGACCCACCTGCTGCACACTTTTCTGTACCCTAAACATTTGTGAACAATGTCCAGATTGTGCCATGTGAATGATTAAACTGTTCTTCCAACTCTTTAAGCAACACTCGGCAATTAGCATGCACAGTCTCCTCAACTGCAGGGACAAGATCTGCTGATGTGGAAGGACGCCCGCTCCTCTGTTCATCTGTCACACTCATGTGACAGCCACTAAATTCCCGACACCATTTTAGCACATGCTGCACAGTCATCACATCTGAGCCATAAACTGCTTGAATTTCACAATGAATTTCAATTGGAGCTGTCCCTTTTGCCCACAAAAACCGAATAACTGATCGAACCTCTGCTTGTGTCCATACACACAGTACAGTACCTATTGTGGAACTGCATCACCCATGAAAATTGCAGAGCTTGAGCTATGAAAGTGCTTCCATCTAGCGACCAATGTCTGAACTTTAAGTGAATAAAGAGGCATCTCACTGTGTGAAGTTATTTGGTGGCAATAAAATAGGGAACCCTATTTTCTGACTTCCCCTCGTACACATTCAGTAGTTGACCTGTTGCATTGAGATCCATACTGATGATCCTCAATAATTTCCTGTGCATATGGAGTCAACCTTGACAGCAGGATGTTGGAAAATTTTGTATGTAGCTGACAAAATTGATATGCCTCTGTAATTACTACTACAATCTGTTTTACCACCCTTCTTATAAACAGGTACAATGATTGACTCCTTCCACTCCTCAGGCAATTCCTCCTTATTCCAAATAGAATTAGTAAGTTTATGGATCTCACAATAAATTTTTCTACCCCCTGCTTTAAACAATTCTGGTGGGATTCAAACAATACCTGGTGATTTGGTATTTTAGCTTTTCAATAGCCATTTCAACCTCAAAGACACTCAGCTCAGGCACTAGTGGCTCTGCTGTATGTATTTCTGTCTGCCTAGCATCATTAACCCCATGTACACTGAAGAAACACAAAATTTCTCAGTTTATCTATTGAGGAGACATTATCATGGAAAGGTCACATTGATCAAACAACGACTAGGCTAAGCTCGGCTTGCTATGCACTCAGGATTGTTACACCGCTTACGGCAGAGGATACTTTAAAAATGATCTATTATGCACATGTACACTCTATATTAATTTATGGAATAATTTTTTGGGGAAACTCACCACACAGCAATTATATTTTTAAAATTAAAAAACGGATAATTCGGATTATGACTAAATCAAAGAGAAGGGACTCTTGCAGACAGCTATTTAAAAGATTGGAAATTTTGCCTTTAAAATTTCAATATATACTTTCTACATTACTCTTTGTGGTGAAGAATAATGATTTGTTTACAACGAATCAAGAAATTCATAACATCAACACAAGGTGTAATACAAGTTTGCATCCTCCACTATGTAAGCTAAGGGTATTTCAAAAGGGTGTATACTTTACTGGTATAAAACTATACAATCACTTACCGGCAAACTTAAAAAATCTTTCAAAAGAAATACAGTTATTCAAACCTGCTTTAAAAAGATTTCTATCCTCACACTCATTTTATTCAGTAGAGGAGTATCTTGATTACAGACATAATTAAGCATTAGGACCCAGTATCTTAAGTTTTTTTTAACTATATTAACCTAAATTATAAGCAAACAGTGTTATGTACTTAATGTCTCTGCTTTGTACTCCTATTATGATTTCTGTTATCAATTAGTAATAAGTATATATAGTAATATGTAATATGAAATATTGTAATATGTCTGCACAGATGTAGACAAATGTAGTTCTTAAGCTAACCTGTATATAGTGATAGATATTATTGTATATTCAAATGTATGACAATTGTAAATCTATTCCTTATGACATGTTCCATATCCTAAGGGTTAACTTAACCCTGTACGGATCTACAGAATGAAAATAAATGAATGAATGAAATGAATGAACAGCTGAGAGAAATGGTTCCTCCACCAGCAAAATACTGTGCAAGTCTGCAACTAAATCGCTCTTCTCGTCCTTAACTGTATTAGTTCCAGGCTGGTTACCCTTCTTAAATTTCGTGATGCCCATGTACAAATCACTGATGTTTTTGATATTACTGCAAGTTTCCAGTTCATCAATTTTAGCTTTCCAATATTCTTTGTCTTTTGTTCTTGAAATGTCTACTAGTTTCAAGTCTTACCGATTATCTACACTTCTTTGGTATTGATCCTGTAACCAATGCATTTTAGCCTGCTTCCTTAGACCTAAAATTCGTAATTATTCATAATCAAACCCTGGTTTATGCTGCTTCCATTCATACTGACCAAGACTCTTTTTAACTGAGGTTTTGATAACCTCTTTAATGTTTTCCCAGGCCTTATTTATGTCCTGGCTATCATTTAAGCTCTTCCAAAGCTGCAAACCTGTTTGAGATCTTAATCTGGCACAGTTTCCATATCCTAAATGCGCGTTGCGAAAATATTCAGTCACACATCTTCGCCGTTCAGAGAACTGCATACACCATACATAACTTCTAAAATTAATTTAACTATTCTAAGGACGCCTACCTACATCTGCTACAAATCTGTCTCATTTTTGGCGGATCTGCTGGAAGACTCGAGAGATCATTCCATACGTTCCATTCGTCAGTCATTGTACCTGAACTGACCGTTATCTGGATTACATCAATATTGTACAAACAAACTGCGGCGAAACATTATTAATTTAAAAATCAAAGAAAACATACTGTAAACGCCATTTTTGCCACACTTGAGAAGAGCTTCCACAATATAACCTCAAATCTACACTGCTGACAATATACTATACACTACCACAGATCAAGTCCATGAGATACACAGAATCAGACTACCACGGATGACTTACACGTATAAATGGAACGGAAAACACACAAAACAAACTGGGGCGGTAACTGGTAGTCACAAGCCGAAACATTGCTACTTGCTGTTAACGTGCAATAGGGATACCTTACATAATAACTCTTCTGGATTGTAGCATTGTATCGGAGGTATAGTTTCCGACGTTTCGGAGGACCATAGCGTTTTCATCTTCAGTATTCTTAGCCCTGAAGATGACGGCGCTGTGACAACTTGAAACTTCATGAACGACAACTCCCATCAGAGGCAAACAGCCCACGTTTGTACCATTCAGCCATTAAAGTTATGGGATTCTGTAAGGTGCATGTTGATTTTCTGCCAAACGGGGATACCCATAAACACCCCTTGCTATGTTCTTAAGCTCAGAGATAGGCCATAACTGTAGAACAACGAACAGTACGGCAGCTAGGACATACACCATTACTACACTAATACATGACCTGGCCTTCTTTGGAAGCATAATGTGATTCCATACGATGCTGTTTCATTTGGATGTCATCACTACTCACAATGTACATTACTGCCCTTAGTACCATCACAAGCAAGAATGCACACATTACTGTGCACTGTTTCTTTCACAGTATTTCATAAAATACCATATTTTGTAATTATAAATGACACATTTAAGTTAAATTGTGCATCGCCTCAAATTAGAATATGGTATATGAATTTGTTATGGTGACATACTGTTACAGTTCAGTATCCATGAGAGTATTTGTTTGACTGACATTTCTTTTGCTCTGTGGATGGTAGGCAGACACACAGAAGTTATCTAGTGATAAGGCAGGAGAGGGATATCCATTATTAGGTTACATTAGACCTTCCATGGGTGCAGTCAAGGTCATGTATTATCTGATTCAGCATAAATGTAAATTGCGTAAATTTCAGCACATCTGCCACAGACTTTTTTTTAGTTCGACTGTATAAGAACACACGAATGTTTCACTTCATGTAGAATTTGCACTACTCTTTCTGCCTTTATTCCAGAAGCTTTGCAAATTCATAAAGCTTCACAGCATCTGTTGCTTAGGGATCCTATATGCCCTGGTTTCCCCAGGACAGTCCCAGTTTTATGCATTTTAAAGAGCTCTGTCCCAGTGTATGGGAATATTTGATTTTGGATGCCAAATGTCACAGGTTTTTCTAAGTCATACAAATATTACATTTCTGACAATGACAATGAACGTTCTGACTCTCCTCCAGTGGGAGAAAACATCTATAAGAATAGGACGGCCATCAACCAGTCAGTAAGAGGAAGAGACATGTATGGGAGAGAAAGAAGTATAGCTTATTTTCGTTGTTACACCGTGCATGTTGTAAAGTCATTCAATTATTTTACCAACCATTGCACATATATAAATTTATAAAATTTACACATTAAAACGTTAAAAACGTTCTGACATGTTTCAGTCCAAGGACCATCATCAGGGAGCTATATCGTCCTTGCTAAAGTTACACTATTAAAAGTCATATTAATTTCGCTATTGCAGTTGGGTATTGTGGCAGCATGCCGTGTTGTGTTGTGTTGCGAAGAGTGCCCTGTTATGGATGTGCGTTATGTGTTTTGTTGCGTGATACACGCAACGAAACACAGAACAGAAATTTGTATTCCAAATTGATTGGTTGGGTAATAGAAGGAAGGAAATATGTGGCAGCAGGAGGTGATCTGACTTTCCTTGTGGTAGTTTTTTTGATAGAAATCAATGGTTGGCATACTATTTTTTTTTCGTACTGTACAAGTGTCTGGGTTTTTCTACCTTGCTGTAGTGTTGTAGAATATATTTTATTTACCGCATGGTTTTATCCAGAGCGGTGACAGCGATACCTTATTAAGGTAATGGTGTCGGTCGTAGGATGGCCTCTGCATCCCCATTACAGTGACTGTGCTAGAGGATGGCTAACCAAGAACTGTTCAATTCTCAGCAGGAGCAAGCGATTTTCTCTGCTCTAAAACATTCAAACCAGATATTGGGCCCATCCACCCTCCTGTTGAATGCGTACTAGGGTGCTTTCCTCCAACAGTAAAGCAGCCTGGGTATGAGGCTCACCATTCATGTTCACTCAGTGCCAAGGTTAAAAATGCATGGAACTATACAGGCACTCCCACATATCGCTTCATATTGCGCACAGGAATACACTTATCTTCACTTTATATCAACCTAATGAAGAACAGGAACATCATACCCAAAATTTCTGCTGTGCCTGTGGTGCAGCAACCGCAAAAGATTTAATACTCAAGTTACGTGTTAGAAAATAAAGGAAGAATTCAGAATACACACAAGTGGGGGATGAATTATTTTCAAAACTTTTATTTTATGAACACACAAACATTTAATTTCACTAACCTAGTACCAGATAACAAGTATATACCAATGGAATTCAACATGTATTTGTTAAATTCAATTTTTTTGTAATCAGATGTTTCAAAATATAATTAATTACAACAAAATTGGCAAGAAGTCAAATGAGGAACAACATGTGAAATACTGAATTTTTTCTTACAATATTTAGTTTTATAAACATTTCTGCACACACACACACACACACACACACACACACACACACACACACACATGTATATATATATACAACTATAAATGTGGCCCATCCCTATACAAGTTGATTTTAGAATATTAAATATTTTTATGCATAAATAACATGTACTCTCTCAAATCTGCAAATTGTTGAACTTTTAACATATATTTGATTACAGCAAAATAATGACAGACCAATTTGACCTGCTGGATATTTCAGGATTTATCATTTGGTCTGTGTTCAAGTGCACAGGACAATATAACAGAACTGTAGAAGGCAGCAGAATCAGAACCTCTGTTATAAAACACACAAATAGGCAAAAGCAACAAATGGTACTGAAAGTTTCTACAGAAACTCCTGCCTTTTTTACTGTGAGTAGCAAAAATTGATGTGCATAAATTGTGGGGATTGAAAAGTGCCTTATAAATCATTTTTAATCTGTGTACATTTAACAGTTGTGTCTTGATGATTATAGATTCTCCCACTTCATTTGATCAGAATGGATAATCATTAGTTTACAGTACAGTGTGTACCACGAACAGAGTCAATGAGATGAAACTCTCAAATGGAAATATCATATCACACAACAAGCTCCAAGAAAGAGATTTTTTTTGGAAAAAATAAAACATGAATCACTTGACATATCATGGGATTAGACATGTAACCCTAACAGTATATACTACTTCAACACTTAAACTGGAGAAAGAAAGGCAGACCGAGAGAGAAAGAGACACACTGGGGGGGATGGGAAAGCTTAATTTACAAGTGAGGCACTTTTCTCAACTTCACAATGAACTTAATATATCAACTGGTAGAATTTGTTTATGCTTGCCGCTTTTAAAACTTGCTGATTTTACTTGTTCTGAAGGTTTAGTGTAACACGCAGGTCGAGGATGATCACGCTTCAGCCTTCCAGTCTGCACCTACAGACATTCAAATAATGAGTTCACTTCCCATTACCATGAATTTAAAAACTGTAAGTGTAATAGAATATTGCTGTGATCAACTGTTTCTACATTATGCAGTAATACTGAACACTGGTAGTATTTCAGAACAAGACCAGAGTATGACAGTGACAGGTACCTATGAGTCATTCCCAGAGAAAGTCTGGAAATGGGACAAAGTTCAGAGAAGACTCTATCAGTACAGCACAGAAAAACAAAGACAAGTACCATTATTTAGGCAATTTTTATTTACCTTTTCTGGTTGACTGTGTATTTCCAACCTTCTTTTTTTTACAGAATCTTGAGACTCCAGCTGACCAGTTTTCTTCCCAAAAGACCGTAACTTATTCTGTTGAAGAAAGCACCCAGCAAATATTATAAATATTTTTAAAATGAAAAATTTTATGTGAGAATTTAATGTTTTCGTTGTAGTGAATATCAGAGATCATGGGTCTTCTGGGTTTACAAGCTGCACTTTGGTAGACAGGTATCACTTTTTGTTATGTGATCAAAACCTATGGATATAAACAAATTTGTAAGTACGAGGCTTATTCAGAAAGTAAGTACCGTTTTGCTGTAAAAAAAAATTGAGTAAGGTTTCGTATAAAACTTTATTTTTAACAGATTCTACATCCTTCAAACTGTTTTTCCACATATTTGCCACCATTATTGAGGCACTTATCGTAGTGGGGCACAAGTTTTTGTATACCCTCCTCATAGAATGCGGCTGCCTGCGATGTTAGCCACTACTGACAATGTCATAGAGTAGAGTCCTTGAAATCTGAGGAGAGTGCAGAGACAGATCAGAAATTGTGAAACGTCTGTCGTCATGCACTCTCTTGTTGACCTTACACACCAAATCATCATTCACCAAAGATTAACACCCACTTTGCGCCTCATCCTGCATGTTCTCTCGTCCGTCATTCAACATCCGAAACCATTTCCTAACCATGTGATCAGTCATCGCATTGTCACCATACACTTGACAGATCTGGTGATGAATCTCACTTGGTAGCACATTCCTGGCATTCAAAAAATGAATTACAGACTGTATTGCACAGTCAGCGGCCCCTTCAATTGCCTGAAACCTGTTTAACGTACAGGGACAAACATAAACATAACACGAATTTCACGAAATGGAGTTTGTGGCTTCTCAGTTGATAGAGGAAGTCACTGCACATGCGCAAAGTGACAGTCTCAACAATGCGCCACGAGAGATATGCGCAGACAGTACTTACTTTCCGAATAACCTACGTACATGCCCCACCTACATTCTACCAGTAGTACAGGCACTAAGCTATGCACAACATTTTCCACCCCCCCCCCCCCCCCCCACACCCAACACCCCCCCCCCCCCCCCGGCCCCCCCCCCCCCCCCCCCCCTTTCTCTTCCCATTGGTGATAAATTTTTTCAAACTGTGGTTTCGTGGTATATTTAAAACCA
>Ga0123354_10005718_pt1 | contig 18190 bp, 9 predicted proteins | sample TergutLab28metaG_2_FD_97872 | JGI IMG/M metagenome (GOLD analysis project Ga0123354, IMG submission 97872) | Labiotermes labralis P4 segment gut microbial communities from Petit-Saut dam, French Guiana - Lab288 P4 | ecosystem: Host-associated > Arthropoda: Insects > Digestive system > Gut ...
AAACAAGTGAATGGTGTAAAAAAGTGGAAAGGGAGTGGGCGTTATTGTATCGAGATATAACACAAGGGGGGGGGGGGAGAGTGGTTTTAATGAATATTATGAACCTAAGTTGTTAATATAAAAAACTGCATCAACATAAATTATTCCTACATACTTAGTGAAATACTTAAAATATCTTAGGTGTTTCATGCAGCCTGGTGCTAGTACACAGTATAGATGCATACACACCACAGTAAAAGAACTCCATTTAAATAGAATTGTATACAGAATTTTGAGCATTATATCACATGTACTGCCACTATTAAACATATTGGCCTTGTTTGTCACTTCTAATCATAACTATGTTGGAGTGAAAAACCCTTTTTTAAATTACCTCGGCACACTTTTATGAAAGGCTGACAGAAATTCTGACATAAATTGACACAAGTTATGTGAGAGGCAGTACAAAAGTAATGCTTCCTATTTTTTCTCAGAAACTGTAATTTACAATGGTAATGAAATTTAAATATTCCATGGGTACATCCTGTACAAAGTTGAGTTTATTTTTCCACCAGGTCTTCTTCATTTTCTGAAGCATGTTACATTTCAGTTTATCATCATCCACAAAACAGCATACTCAGAGTGTGTCTTTCAGGGGCATGAAAATTGGAAGTTGGAGGTGGCTAAATCAGGACTGTGAGGTGAACGAAGACTTGATTCACCTTCCTCTTTGGCTGAAACTTTTGAATCTGTCACTTTAACTTTGTTAATGTCTGTACACATTGCTCTGAATTGATTGTGGCACTTCTCTTTACAAAGTTTGCTGACAAGATTCCTTCACTGTTCCAGAAGACACTATCCACGATTTTACCCACAGAAGTCTGCACCTTGAATTTGCTTATCCTCATCTTCCCTACAGTACCAATTTAGCACCCTTTGACTGCCATTGTTTTGGCCCCTTGCAGGATGCACTTCAAGGAAGCTGTTTTGTGCATAATGATGAACTGAAATACAGCATGCATGAAGAGCTCCTATTTCAGTGTGCAGTTTTACCCAACTGACATAGAACTATTTGCATAAAGGTGGAAAAAATGTGTTGATAATGGATACTTTGTGGAAAAATAATCTCAACTTTGAAAAGGATGTACCATAGTACATGTAAATTTTGTTATAACAGTAATCATATTTCATAAAAAAAGAGGAGGCATTTTGCTATACTGACCTTCATACCATTTTAAGCAAGTAGATGCAGTTAGAACATCATCATGTTTTATGTCTGCAGCCTATTTGAAGCAAGTAGATGCTGGTAGGAAATCATTGTACTTCTGTTGAATAACAGTGCTTTGAGGTTAATGAGGTATACGTGTCTTGTAACTTTACACACCAAGAGGAAAGAGTTAAGCTGTTTTTTGTCAAAATTTAGTATTGTTTTGGGTAGCCTTTCAGTTTTATCACAATAGTCTATTCTGTGCTGTCATGCTGGTTCAGAGAGACACAGTGTCACATATTCATCGCCTTTGCTGTCTCTATCCCAGGGGCAGAAAATGTGGTACTCGTTGCACCAGAGCTTGAATGGACTTTCAAAACCGTTTTTGGTACAGTGGAACAGAGAAATATTCTTAACATGGTTGGAAGAGCCATTTAGTGAACGGTCTGAACTAGTAAGATTGTGTATATAAAAATTGTTGCAACAACATGCACATACAACAACTTTACAATTCTTATAAAATCCAATTACATTCTGCCACCGAAACATGTCAGAATGTCATTTGATTTTATGAGAATTTTAAAGTCATATGTGCATGTTTTTGGAACAGTTTTTAGGTAAATAATTTGTAGATATGCATGGTGCAATCAACATTATGAAATCAGTACAATTGTAGTTTATATTAGTCAATATATGTGTGTGTGTGTGCATAGGTGTATTTTTCACTTGTTGTTAGTATGGTAGCAATATTATTAGTTTATAAGAATGAACTTACACCACATTTTTTATTCAGGGTTTCCCATCAGAACTGCACATCATACATTTGTAGTGTTTTGGTAATACATTCGTGATGAAATAAGTGGCTTAGTTTTCCAAGCCTTCTGTGTACATCTGTCATCTTTTGTTCCTTACAGTAAAAAACATAAGTTTGCCAAGAGGTGTTCATAACATTGGTGGATTACTTTATAATCCTGTTCTGTGGATGGAGGTGTTTTTGAACTTCCTAATCCTGTTGGTTGAGTTGTAACACTCCAAACTACATGCCTGGTAGAATCTTGGCCAGGATATCAGCTGTTCTAGTTTTCCTTGGTGTCCAGGAAATGTGAAAATAGTACCTTTCTTTTTTCCTTTATATGCCATATGTGATCTTCTTTCCATCTCATTTGATAATCTGTGAAGTACAAACTACATCTACTCAAGGTTTTGTTGTGTGTATAAACACACTTTACTTTGATATTGAAAATATGTAACTGTTGTATTTCATTTTACAGATGTGTGTGAGAACACTGTTTGTGGTCCTAATGCGGAATGTGTTGCTAATGACCACAGAAGTAGTTGTGTCTGCCGGTCAGGTTATGAAGGAAATCCAAATGACATTCATGTAGGTTGCAGACCAAAACCTTTACCGTGTGCAGCGAACAATGACTGTCCTGCAAACACCTACTGCTATGGAGACATATGTCGAAGTATGTATCAGAGTGGTTACCTTACTTCATATTATTAATTCTCATTTAATCTTGATGATGATATTTTACTTTTCTGGCACTGTGTGTTACATTTCAGCATCTTGTCAGTCAGATGAAGAATGTAGCCTGACAGATAAGTGTCTGCAAGGACAGTGTAACAATCCATGCGACCAGCGTTCTGCTTGTGGGATGAATGCTGAATGTCGAGTGTTTAATCACAACAAACAGTGCAGTTGTCCTCCTGGGTTCACTGGAAATCAAGATATAGAATGCGTGCGAAGTAAGTATAGATTCCTGACTGATAACACTGAGAAATATTCTGAATTTTTCTGTTCGTAATATTCACAATACTTTTTGTGTTTTTAAATCATTTTTAGTTCCTGTTTCTTGTGAGTCCAGTTCCGATTGTTCTGAAGGCAATACCTGTAGAGACAATATGTGTCTGCCTGTGTGCCAGGCTGACCAGGAGTGTGCATTCAATGAGAAATGTCTTAAAGGAAACTGCATGTGTAAGTAATCATTTATCTGTTATTTTATACTGGACATATTTCATATGTAAATATTTAACATGCAGAATGTCAAAGAACTGTCTTCAACTGAATTTATTTTTACCACCAGTTTTCCATGTTCATCAGTCTCAACTTCATTAGAAAGTCTGAAGCTGATATTGTGTTTCACATATATGTATATCTGAATATGTACTACTTCACTGAATTCTATTTGCCATGTCAAGACTCTTAAACTGATATGTATGAGGAAAATGTCAGAAATATCGTCTATGGGATCACCAGTGTGTAATGGTTAATGCAAGTGAACTCTATATGTATGCCATTTTTCTCTATTGTATGTGTTATTTAGGCACACTACATGTATAACTATGTGTGCTGATATGTTGCAAAGCTATGGGCTGAGAGGTTGTGCGAGAGAGTTTCATACAAACAGCTGAGAGGGTAATGATCAAGTTATGTTTGCTGTTGGTTGGAGAACTGCACATGTGCCATAATCTGTTGCAGAAAGGTGTAGGGACCTGTGCCTGTTGATGCGGGTCTGTTTAATCTTGTGTAAATTTCATTATCACCTGACAGGTAGAGGCAGCAGAGGAATGTGCCTTGAAAGTATTGCTGTTGAGGAGTCATGTATTCTGGGTTGTTACATGGAGTAGCAGTGTATTGTTTCTTGATATTTTGAAGGACCCTTGACCCTTGAAGATGAAAATGATGTGTTCTTTCAAAATGTTGGAAATCAGTTACTCTGATACTTGGTGTAACAACCCAAAAGCCTTGAATCTTGAGCTGTCACTAATGTTACAGTTGTTGAATGCAGGTGTGGCATCTTACATATGGAAACTGCATAGCGAATGAGAATCACTACTGAGTGTGTGTAAGGTCTGGGGGGAGTGGGTTTCACAATTGTTAAATGATAATCAGTGTGCCCTCTATGTGTTTCCTTCTACCACCTGTTGCTGCCATTAGCATAGTAAGCAGAATGAGTTCCTTGATTGTATGTTGAAGTAGGTTGGTTGTAACTGTATTTATTTGAGACAGAACCAAAACAGGAGGGGCAAAATTATGGTTCCATATCACATTTAATAAGAGTGCGTAATATAGGGTTCAGTAAATGTGCTATACTTGTGTATTCATCTTCAGTCAGAGGTGTTCATTTGATCATCCCATACTACCCCATGAAGTGAATTATAGTTGCCCTTTTTCACACCATTAATACATGTGGGGGAGTGGAGTTGCGGTTATGTTCATTCATAAATCGTGGCAAAAGGTGGAAGTAGGTCCAAGCCACTGTACAGCTGAGAAAAGAGCTTTGGCAGGTGTTGAATTGGAGGTTGGGTGGACTTCAGAGCTGGTCTATACATTTTGGTGAAGAGGAAAATCTCTTTCCCCTGACAGGGATCAGAAGTGTGTTCTTTAATCAAACATCCCAGGATTAGTCACTGTCCTGATGAACTATCCAAGGTTTCTCATACTACTGTTAATAATGGTTTGTAATGTTTAGTATCTAACATGATATTGTGTGATCTGGCCTGTATCTGAAGCTGCCAAGTCTGCTAGAATGTGGTGTCAATTTCTTCTGCACTTTGAAGCCCCTGATTATGAGCCGGATTTGCAAAGATTACTGCAGGTCTGGAATTAGGAAGTACTGGTGCATCTATCGTATTCACCAGACTTTTTGCAGTGTAATACTTACTGTTTTCTCAGGTGAAAGGGTGACTGGATACCTGTTTGAGACTGCAGGTGCTGTCAAGACAGTCACAGTATTTGTAGCAATAAGTGTGCAAAGTTTTGCCATACTGTGATGGGTTGTCTGACTTTGACAAGAGAAGTATGTTAGTCTATGTAATGACGATGAGGAGTATGGACAAATGGAAATATTTTGTGATGTATTGCTATCACTGATTCATTGTGTTTGTCGTGTGTACTGTTTACATGCAGAAAGCTTCTCCAATGCCATTTATATATGTGAATGTTTTGTTGTTGTTTGGTTTTGTTGTTATCATTGTCATGAACATTTTAATCATCATGTCATAATCGTCATTATCCATATCATCACTTCCATTATTAATATTACGATAATAACATTTTAGCTGGTTTAAACAGCAACTGTCATGTGTTTCATTTCAGTGACTTGTCGTGTGGATAATGACTGTTTCCTTGGTCACATATGTCTACACAACATGTGCATCTATGGATGTCATTCTGATGATGACTGTAGTGCCAGCGAATCATGTCGAGACAACAGATGTGTGAATCCATGCAGTGATTCTCCTTGTGGCCCTAATGCATTATGCACAGTGTCAAATCAACGGGCAAGTTGTTCATGTCGTAGTGGTTTTGTACCTAACCCAACAGCCAAAGTTGCCTGTGTTCGTGTCCCTGGTCAGCCATGTACTGAGAACAGGGAATGTCCAGCAGGATCCACATGTCTGGATGATGCATGCCGTCCCATCTGTTCTTCAGATATAGGATGCTTGGGTAATGAACGTTGTGACCTTACATCAGGAGTCTGCAAACCACTGTGTCGCAGAGATGATGACTGCCGCAGTGGAGAGGTCTGTGAGGGGCTTGTTTGTGTTACTGGGTGCCGAAGCGATTCTGGCTGTCCTGTTGATAGGGCATGCATCAACAGTAAGTGCATAGGTGAGTAAATTGAATCACTGGTACATCAGTGTTAAAGAACAGAAATTGTAAATGAAAAATTAGATAGAATTTCTTTTGAAGTATAATGAAGATTGTAGTTATTCCAAAGATACAGAAATTCTATAGACAAGACCAGAGAGGAAAATTTGTAACTGTGTATGAAATATTTTTGTAACTCCTTCATCCGTGTCCATGGTTCCTGACTTCACAGATGCTGTCATTCTTTATCTAAATTTTTGTACATGGACTGTATCTGGTTTTTTTTTCTGAATGAAATTTCACAGGAACAGGCCACCCTTTTTTCTTAGGGATATTCATTTGTTTAATTTGCGTGTGGAGTTCAAGTATCATAGTATAATTTCAGCATGGCTTCACATTGTGACAAAAAAAGAGTAAAGTTTGTGGAGTACACTATCAGGAGAAGTGACACCTGACAATGTACATGTATTTTCTTTCTGTGCTCAGATCTGTGTGCATCACCAACTGCCTGTGGCACAAATGCTCATTGTGTCATGTTAAACCACCAGAAACAGTGTTCATGTCCAGTTCCATTGATTGGTGATCCAGAGACAGGTTGCCGTCAGCCAACATCACTGTGCCATTCAGAACATGACTGCCCTAGTGGACAAACCTGTTATGTTGGTATCTGCCAGACTACCTGCAGATCGTAAGTAATAATTTGGACTGTGTCATGCATATGAATAGTTCTCCCTAGTAAGAATTTTGAAGGGCATTCTCTTGTCTGAGATCACTTTACATCTGCTGGATAATAAATGCAGTTCAGGTGTGGACATCCAGGTTGTGACATCACATTATCTGGCTTCAGCTCTCAGCTCTAAAGATGGAGGCAGCATGTTTCTCCGAAATGTAGGCAACACAGCCCACTTCTAGATAGTACCAAAACCTAAAAGTAGAGTCAGTAGTAATGTGTTTATTTCATGATACAATTTTAAAATTATTGTAAGATGCATGACATGTCCATAGCAGATTTTTTATTCCAAATGCAATATTTGATGCTTTTATTTCAGGGATCAGAATTGTCTTGCTGATGAGCGGTGTCTTGGAGGACTCTGTCGTACAGTTTGCAATAGTGATTCCAAATGTGGTCCTAAACAGATCTGTGAAGACCGACTGTGTGATGTGGGCTGCCGTAGTGACAGTGTGTGCCCTGACAATGAATCCTGCATCAACAAACAGTGCCGAAGTGAGTACAGCAAAATAAATGGGGCAGTTTTACATGGAAATTCTTGGAAGAAATTGTGATATCTGGCTCCTTTGACATGTTTCAGTCTGTGTGGTCAGGCTAGCAAGAAATATAAATTAGATCTATTTCTATGCGAATTTCTGGTATGTTACATTTGTTAGCTACAATCTCACAGTTTTCCACGTTATTGTTTTGTGTACACTGTTGATGTATAAACCATATTTGATACACAATATGTAGGGATATCTCCGTTCAGCAACTCGTATGCCTAACTCCAGTGTTTCCTTAAGTAAATACTGTGAAACCAAAAGATACATGTGGATTTGGTGTGACCACGATATTATTATGGATTCTTTTTTCTTAAGCTCATAGTTTTTAAAAAATTATCCTCACAGAACATTTTGTGACCCCCACCTTCCTCCTGCAGTATTTATATTATTGATGGCGGAAAATTAGAATGTGTGAATGGGGTGGCTTGTGATGATGTCATGTTCATATCCAATTTCGTCAGTTGGTTCAGATTGTTTTATGAGGGTCTAAATGGACATCCATTAGGCAAATATGCATTCTTATATCATAAGCCTATATTCCTTATGAAATAAAGAAGTTAAAGTAAAAAAAAAATATTGTTGACACTTTGTTTTCCAGAAAAAAATTCTTGCCACTATTATCATCATCATAATCATCATCATCATCTGTAATACGTGATATTCATTTCGAGTCTCTCATTACAGATCCATGTGAGGAAGGTTCAGTCTGTGGTACATGTGCTATTTGTCATGTTGTGAATCATGGTGTCCAGTGTAGTTGCCCTGCAAACTTCCTTGGAAACCCCCTTGTCAGTTGCTCTAAACCATCTGTGCGATGCGGAATTGGCGTACCAGATTGTGACTGTGATGAGTCAGGTTACTGCACAAAAAATTGTGCTGCAGACCACAATTGTTCTTGTGGTGAAACCTGTGCTCAGGGAAAGTGTAGAACAAAATGCAGTGGACCCAGTTCATGTGCACAGGTAAATGTTATATTACATATACCAATTAGTTTGTTAAATGCAGTTTAATTTTTGCATTTTCATTTCATAATAAACTACAAAATATGTTTCATGCTACATGGTAGAAAATTGTCATCTCTGCAGGATTTGAAATTTGCCTAGTGAACAGTCGAGAAATGAACCTCATCAGGATAACACTGTTTCATATCAACTTTAAATTTGTTGTTCAGGTGAACCCAAGTATGTTCACTCCAGTTTCTTTCAGGTATTGTCTTCATGAACTATGCAAGATTAGATGTAAATACATATTCCTGAAGGCTTGGGACATACATTACTCTTTCTGGGATGTGATGCCATATAGTTTGGTTACTCCAAGTCATTGGTAACATACTACTAGACTACATGGTGTCACATGTAAGGAAGACAGTAATTTTTATGGTTGCTGCTGTGAGGACCTGAAATCTTACCTGTAAGATTTACATGGTCTTTCCATAGTACTACCACACTTACTACCTGACAGTACAAGCACAAGTTTACAGATTTGCTTTGTAATTAATTCAGATTATAGATTTTCGTACTTTGAATGTTGCAGTATAGTAGTTACCTGAATTATCTTTCTTGTAGATGGTCTACAAATAAAAATCTGCCATGGGATAAAATGTATATATAGTATTAGCCACAGTGCAGCAGTACTGGCAGTGGGAATGATGAGACAGATTAGATTAGATGCTGAGTGTAGAGAATAAGCATCTGTTAAATAGCACAGTGAACATCTGCCTACACATAGCTTCAAGCTATGATTTTTGTGGTGTTGCTATACTTACAAGTGTTTCTGTTTGGTTTTAGGGTCAACTGTGTCAGAGAGGTTTGTGTGTGGCAGGATGCCGTTCACATAATGACTGTCCAAATGACCAGGCATGTGTGAATGGACAATGTCACAATCCATGTACTACTCCTAAATTCCCATGTGGCACCAATGCTCAGTGTAGAGTATCAGAACATCGTGCAGTATGCTTGTGTCCAGATGGCTACCAAGGTGAACCAAGTCAGATATGCAAACAGTATGAGTGCCTCAGAGATGATGACTGTGAATCGAATAAGTACTGTAGTGAAGATAAAGTGTGCAGGAATCCTTGTCTGGAGGCTGGAGCATGTGGTAGCAAAGCACAGTGCCGAGTTATCCACAGACATGCTCAGTGTTCATGCCCACCAGGCTATTATGGCAACCCACTGTTCGAATGTAAACAAGGTAAGTTATATTCTACACAAAATTTGGTGGCTAAATATTTGTTTTGGATCTGTTACAAAAGTAAGAAATTACTTGACCTTGCCATAATGAGTATGTTGTGTTCAAGGCTTTTTGTTCTGAATATTGTCAGGATAACTGTCACAGATACTACTCATATTGGTTGGACATGGAGACAAAGTTGGTTATGACAACTTAATTGAAAATACCATTTTAGAGATTCAAGTTGAAAGATAATATTAAAAATGGTCTCCCAGAAACTCTTTGAAAATAGGGAAAGAGTATAAGGTTATGAAGTGTAATTTACAGAAGATAGACTAATATATAAATGTTAGTTTTGAAAATTAAATTGTATTTATTGTTGTTTTGCTGGGGTTTGATTAAAATGCAGTTGCCTTAAGGAAAGAAATAATTTTTATGTACTGGTGGAAATCCAATTTACACAGTTATATTGCAGCAGAAATAAGTTTACACATTGATCTTTCTCTGTATGTGCACTTTTGAGTAGTCTGCCCCAGGAGTAAATGAAGGGAAGTTCACTGGATCCTTGCTTTTGTGCGGAAATGAAGCAGTCCTCTCCACTTATAATAATCACAGCACTAAAAAGATTCAAAACTAATCAATTAGAAAATATTTTAAAATTTTTACATTTTGTGCTCTTGAAATATGCCAAGTTGGAGGCTGCTTGATGAACATAATGTCTCAGATATTTAATAATAATATCACATTACTTTATAGTTGGCATTGAAAGTGATATCAGGCAGTAAGAAGATTTGTCCCAAAAAATATGGAATTCAAGTTGGGAGTCTATAATCTGAAGCTTTCACAGCCACTTAATTCAGTAATACTTTCTCAGGTTGGCTGATGCATTAGGTGTTTGTACAGTTAGTGAACCAGTGTTTCAAGAACCATCTCTTTTTTTGTCATCAGGTTTCCGTGATACGTCTGCTAACCTGAGATAGTTTTATTGAATTTTGGAGTCTTTTGTCTTGCCATGTAAGAAATTTCAATGACTGAATTTCCCTTATGATGGAGATTGAAATTTCATCCAGAATGTCTCTGATGATAACAATTTTGATGATAATGACAGTGTGATTGGTTGGTGGCAGGAGCAACAAAAATGAAAGACTCTTCAACAGGAGTCTGATTTTAAACATTTAAAGTCATGGCTTTGATGGTTTCTGATATTATATTCTTATGACAGAAGAGTTAATTTCTCAACATATATGAAATGTTTGCACTGATTCAGTCATGAAGTTTGTACTTTGATTTCTAAATTCAAGTTACCATCATGTTAAGACTTTTTGTGGGTGACACAGTGCCACCAGATACAAGAAGATGCACTGTGTGCACATCAGGTCAGTAAAAGGCTGAATGAACTCAACAAATTTAAACATGAACTAAATACTGAAAGGCTGACTTCCTTATTCAGCTGTTATTATTAAGGAGTGAAAGCTGGTTATTTTGTATTCTTCTACTTATTTATACATCAGTCCCAATAATGTTTCTTCTTTCAGGTGGAGACCAGTGTTTACGAAACCCATGTGGAGATAATGCAAAATGTCGTGACACTCAAGGTGGTTTTGAGTGCACATGTGTCTCTGGATGCACGGGTGACCCCTATCGAGGTTGTCTGTGTCAGGGACCTCAAACAGACTTGTGTAGAGACAAACACTGTGGAGTGAATGCTGCTTGCCGAGTTGTTAACAACCGGGACCCTGAATGTTACTGCCCCAGTAACTATCCTGCAGGAAATCCATATATTGAATGTAAGAATCTGTGGTTTTTGTCACCAAATTGTATATTAGCATTGATTTGGAAGTAAAAAAATTTATTTATCTTGTGCTGATTTTAATCACATTCAGGTTACAAATTCAATGTATTTTTTTCCTTTACTGGCATTGTTATCTGTAGAGGGGGTTTGATGTGTGAAAATCATTCAGTAATCTCTTGTCATTTCCCATACTTTCAATGCTTTCAGCAGGTTTAACAGTCTAATTCCATATTGTCCTTGCGTCTGCCACCATGCTCTTGTATCATGTCTGTAATATGATATGTTCTCATCTCTAATTTTATTGAGTGATTCTTTTGCACAACCGTAATATCTGCTATAGTACTGTGCCTATAATTCATGTAACTTGGGTATCGTTAATGCAGCTTTGCAGGGATGAAATTGTATTCAGATGGGGAAGTTGGAAAAGGGATAATTCACTTAAAAATAGAGCAGTTATGTTGCTTTTTATGTGGCCGGTTATTGGTAATGCGTGATATACCCCTTTAGAAAAGTTAAATTTATTGCTGGTATCAATGTAAAAAGAAAAGAATAATGACTTGAATTAATATATGTAAAAATAAACTGTCTTAAATTTTTCTTATGGGGGGGGGAATTAAATTAATACTTTGATTTATACAGTTATGTATCATGTTAAAAATAATTTATGTTACTATGAAAACTATTTTAATGTCCCCTGTGATAGTACCCATATTATTAACACAGTAAAAATTAGGTTAATTATTTGACCATGATATATGTTGACTTTTGGACCTGCTTTAGCAAAAATGATTGCAATTTTATATATAGTACCAAAATAAAATATTTTGGTCTTTTGCTTGTTAGAAGTACTCATAAAGACAGTGTATTATAATTTATTTTTATGAATAGGAATGTTAATTTGGGTAGGATTTTGTGTTCCTGGAAGTGGGTCATCTTACATCATTAGTACCAAAATAAATAATATTTGTAACGTTCCTGAGTAGTGTTTTGCCCTATATTTTATGAAAAAACTGGTAGTGTATCACATGAATTGTGTGGTTCATAATTCTGATGTGCGTCATCCCTGTCGTGTTAGTACAATAGTAAGGAGCTTGGTGTATTAATACTTACAGTCGAACACAACTATATTTCCCTCTAGTATTACAGGAGGATTATAACAATGACATGTTTCGGCCCTATATGTGGGCCATCTTCAGGTTGTGACTGGACTTTCAGATCAGTTATACAGGAATGCGTGGAGCGTTCTTGGGGAGTTCTGGGGGAGGGGGACGGGTTGAGACCTCATTATAACAATGGGTACCATGGCCCCGGTTTTTTTTTTTCCAGGTGGACTACCATTAGTAGTTTTGTAGTGCCCTTTTTTCTCAAAGTGGATACTACTCTTATGCTAGGGATATAATATTGCTACCAATCACGTGATATAACAGTGATACACAGAAGAAAGCTCGCATGACTCATGGCAGGGATAAGAAGACCTTGGAAACATAATACTGAGCAGCAGACCTACACCACTGCAATCCGCAGGTAACAGATAACAAGTAGCAGTTCATGGATCATCAGCGAGATCGACTCCCACCACTCCACAAAAACCGTCCTCACTACGTGAGCAGAAGCAACCGCCAGAAAAGAACCCCATCTCAACTCAGTGCAAACACATATCTTTGAATAACTATTAAAACATATTGATGCGAACGCCACACATCACATAAAACTGACACAGAACAATACTAAGGTTACGACAGGACTATTGTACTTTAGTACCTTAGCACGCTAACTCCTAGGTATACCCTATATTGTAATTATGTTTGTACTTATACTATAACCCTAGCATAAGAGTTGAACTTATATTATATCCCTAGCATAAGGGTAGTATCCACTTTGAGAAAAGGGCACTACAAACTACTAATGGTAGTCCACCTGGAAAAAAAAAACCGGGCCCATGGTACCCACTGTTATAATGAGATCTTGACCCACCCCTCTCCCCAAGAACACTCCACGCATTCCTGTATAACTGATCCGAAAGTCCAGTCACAACCTGAAGATGGCCCACATATAGGGCCAAAACATGTCATTGTTATAATCCTCCTGTAATGCTAGAGGCAAATATAGTTGTGTTCGACTGTAAGTATTAATACACCAAGCTCCTTGCTGTTGTGGTTCATTTTCAATTCTGGAGTTTGTCGTATGTTATGTTAATTCTGGAGTTTGTCGTATGTTATGTTTATAAATTTAATGTTTGATAATTGCATGTCATTTACCTTTGCAAGTTTTTGTTCCTTTTTTTAATGATATTTTATGTCTGTTTTCTCAACAGGTACAATTGAACGTACACCAACTGACTGCCGCACTGATGGTTGTGGTAAAAATGCAGAGTGCATACGTGAAGGAGCTGCATTTGTGTGCCGCTGTCTGCCTGGAACAGCAGGCAGGGCTGAGGTTGAGTGCTATTCAGGTAGGACAAGGAACACATTACAGTTTTAACACTATTGATTACACAGGCTTGGTGAAAACCTTGTGTTTCATTTGTTCTGCAGAAATGGTGGTGTTGTATTTATTTCACAAAGTCCTGCAACTGTACCTAGATTCAGGAATCAAAATTTTGGTTCCCTAGCAACATTTAAACTGTATAATGTGTGGTACAATATGAGAAGCTTGTACTAGATTTAATTCTCAACAGTATACAAAGAATTTGCTATGCTGGAAGGTTCCTAACATACAGATGGAGTTGTAAGGCTAGAGTATGTGTGCCTGCTCATAAATTCTTTGTCTGATCTTCTGTTTTGTTGATTTGTCTTGCATAGATGTAATTAGATGTCTTAACTGTTGTTTGTTTGCTCTCTTTTCCTTAAGAATTGAACAGAAGCGTGTCTGAAAGATTATATTAATAATTAGTTTTTCATCTTGATATGCTGCATTTGAATTAAAACATGCACATATCTTTATGAAGTGTGAGTTCCCATGTGGAACTTAAATATTTGCTCTACATAAGACTGAGACTGAAATCTCTATTTTGGGCAGATCACTCTCCAAATGGGAAAGAAATTACAAATATCTGCAGTTTTATAACAGTTCCTTCGTACAATATATCAGTGTGGGTGCCTGCGTACTTTCTGTGTCAGTAGTGTTAACTTATAACTTGTAATACATGAACACATTATACAACAGTATGGATTGTGATTTGTGTTATGTGTCCCATTAGCACCACCATTTTTTGTAGAACTATGAACACAGTCCTGGAGTAAAGCTCACAGTTTTGTTTTGCACGAGCAGTAGTGATGTAACTGTGAATGTTCAGTGTGCCAAGAGGAATATGGGTGGAAAGTAACACCAATTAATTGCTGCAGTTTGTGTTTAGAAATACATTATCATAATAATCAACAAATAATAATGTCTCTCTCATATCATGTTCCCCATGGTGGGTTTTGTACATATATATATATATGTATAGATGCACAGTGGAAAGTGCTTCATTATCATTCCATTAGACATGAATCATGTGGAATGTCACCACAGTATTCCAATCTGTCTTGTCACTAACCTTGGCTTACAAAATTGCAACATACTTTGCTCCTGCACTTGTAAATTTTGCAAGTTTTAGAAGTGGTTGAATGCCCTCTTGAAATGGTGAGAAGTGTCAGTGTTGTAAACAGTAACAGAATTCTGCTAATAATTTTTACTAGCATTTTAATGTTGGTATTCCTTTGTTTTAATTGTATAATATACTTGTATAATATTCCCTCACTCTTAGTTTTGATGAAGTTAATAGTTCAACAGTATGAATTGTAAATCATGTACATTCCACCCCAATTTCACTTCCAAATATTTCACTAAGTAGCTTTGTTTTTAGTTTCAGCTGTAGTTAGTGTAAGAGTTTTGTAGTTGTCCTGATACGAACTCAAGACTGAAATGTGTATATATTGCAACGTGGTAGTAGCTATTCTACTACATTGTGTTACTGATAAGTCAGATTGGGAGCTGTGAAAGGACCATTCTCACATTTGTCTGTAATCTAAATTGGAGTGCTGCATCCCCTTCTAAACCAGGTGACTCAGTGGGGCTTGTTTGTAAATATTTCAGCTTGTACAGTATCTGTAGTACTATGTGTTGAGACATGGAGTAAATGACATGGCTTCATCTCCTTCATTAGTCTTGTCTCGGACTGTCCTCACCATCAACATAGAAAGCATGTGTTACATTATGTTTTGTGTGAGAAATGTTTCCTTTCACAGTTCTTACAATCGCTTTTCTTTTTTTCTCCTCTCCCCAACCACTCATACTATGCTTCCCATCTGTGCATACACTAGAGAGCATATGTAGCAGTGACAATGACTGTCCAAATGAGAAAGCCTGCCTGAATAGTCAGTGTATAGATCCATGCACACTAAGAGACTCGTGTGGTGAAAATGCCTTGTGCCAGACGGTTCTGCATAGACCACGGTGTTCATGTCCACAATGCTATGTTGGGAGACCCCATGTATCATGTCAGCCAGATCTAAAGTGTGAGCCTCCAGGGCCTATTACTACTCAGCCCACTGTGGGTTGTGTGTCAGATGAAGACTGTGCTGATAATTTAGCATGCAACAGGGAGGTGGGTGATTGTCAGGATCCATGCCGAACAGCTCCCATTTTTGTATGTGGTGCAAATAAGAAGTGTGAAGTACACAGACATCATCCTATGTGTGTTTGCAAGTCGGGTTTTGTGGTGAGTGACATGGGAGAGTTGACGTGTGCACCTGATCACATCGAGTGTTCTCGGCATGAAGAGTGTGCTTCAAATCTAGCATGTATTGACAGTCAGTGTCAAAATCCTTGTACTGCATCAAAAGTGCCCCCCTGCTCCGCTGACAAGACATGTGGTGTCCTGGACCACCATCCAGTCTGCATCTGTACTCGCAACTGCAACCCATCCCTGTCCATCTGCCTGCGTGACAGCGGTTGTCCTCCACACCTGGCATGCCGTGGCTACCGGTGTATGGACCCCTGTGTCAACGTTACCTGCACAGATGATGCTCCTTGTTTTGTGGAGGAGCACAGACCTGTCTGCAAATTCTGTCCCCCAGGATTTGTCACTGATTCAAAATATGGATGTCTCAAAGGTAAAGAGCAACTGAAAAGGGGTTTTAATCCAGATTATGTTTTGAAGACATTTAATAATATGTAATGTTGAAATTGGCCAGGAATTTAGAATAGACTAATTCTGTCGTGGTTTGGTTTGGGCCTAACGATTAAAGGAAAACTAATGGAAAATAATTAAGGGAAATGATTCACTAAAACTTTTTAAGAGGAATACATGTTAAAAGGAACTAACTTAAGGAACATTTGGTCATAGGACACCTAGAACAGGCTTTGGAATAGGTACTAAATGAGGCTTCGATGTATTCTTTCTTAACACATTTAGTCACTTTGCTCAATATATTTAAGCAGGCCAATCTGGCAAACCTTGATAAAGAGGCATATTTTTCCTCTTCCTCTCCCCTGTTACTCTAGGTACTCTTATAATTCTCTCCTGTTCATACCTGTCAAATTTAACTTGAATAATCTGTAAAATATCTAACCTACTCACAATGTAGATATTTGACTATTAATTTATTATTTTAGAACTGTATTCTGTTAATGTGCAGTAGCAGTATTAGTAAATCTGTCAATAATTTATTCATACCTTGTTAAACTATCATCTTTCCTTCATACCAAAACATGTACATATTTATTAATATTGTAAATATTTTGTGTGTATATATGTATATTGTATTGGTTATTCACAGCAGGTGTCAGCACAAGTACGTCACCATCCGTTACATGCACATTGGATGTCGAGTGCACAGATGCACAGGCCTGCATTAGCGGAGAATGTGTAGATCCTTGCACCAACAACTGTGGTCTTGGTTCTCAATGTAGGGTACAGACACACAGACCTATATGTTTCTGTCCTGAAGGTTATGAAGGTGATCCTACTATTGGATGTTCACCAATAGTAAGATACACCACAGTGAGCTTGCAGGATAATCTCACTTCCATGCCCACATACAGTGACATAACGACAAGCTTGCCAGCCAAATTTTCAACCTTATCGAGTCCTGTTTTCACAAGAGCAAGTACAGGATTTCAGATGACAAGCACTGAACCAACTGAAACATCAATTTCCTCATTCATTACCGAGACATTAACAACCATAACAAATATTATTCCTACCATAACAACTGAGAGAGTACAAGCAAGTGTAAAATTCATACCAGAAACTACAGAAACTGCATTTACATTTAGAGAAGGAAGTACATATGAAACAACAGACATACAGACACAAAAGACAGAAGTTACACCATTAGAGCATTCAACTCCAACAGTTTCACCTACATTGTATATCACACATGAACAAGAAACAACTGTGAGAGGGATCTTTTCCACACCACGGAATATATCTTTACTGAGCATGGTTACACCAACTAGAGGCAGTAAAGCAGAAACCACAGGAACGGAAATCCAAAAAATGACAACAGAGCCTGTGGAGACACATTCAGTTACCAAAAGTGAAACACAAACTGAAGTATCAACTATAATTACTGAACAATTTTCTACACCTTCTGCCACATCATATATTGTCACTGAGGCAGGGGTAAAATATAATGCAACGAAGTCTGCAAGAACAGATACTTACACCCCTGTATCAACTGAAACAAGTATGCAGTATACAAGTGGACCACCTGGGACATATACCCCTACTATGAAACACATCACAGAAGGAAAAGAAGCAAGCATACATTACACAACTGGAACACCTAGCAAATATACGCCTACTACAATACATGTGACAGCAGAAACAGAAACAACGGTGCAGTATATTACTGGATCACCTTCGACACATCCTCCTACAGAACACGTCACAGAAGTAAGAGAAGTAAGTGTTCAGTTTCCACCTGTAACACATAGCACATATACTCCTAGTACAAAACGTATGACAACAGCCACAGAAGCAAGTGCACAGTACACAAATGGAACAACTAGTGTGTATACTCCTAAAACAAAACATGTTACAGAAGGAACTGAAGCAAGCGTACAGTATACAACTGGAACACCTAGCACATACACTCCCACTACCAAACATGTGACAACAGAAACGGAATCAAGTGTTCATTATATAAGTGTAACACCAGAAATATTATTTCCTGTTACTACAGAA
>Ga0123354_10005719_pt1 | contig 18189 bp, 6 predicted proteins | sample TergutLab28metaG_2_FD_97872 | JGI IMG/M metagenome (GOLD analysis project Ga0123354, IMG submission 97872) | Labiotermes labralis P4 segment gut microbial communities from Petit-Saut dam, French Guiana - Lab288 P4 | ecosystem: Host-associated > Arthropoda: Insects > Digestive system > Gut ...
GGCGGACGCTTGTGAGTGCGGTAATGAACCTTCGGGTTCCGTGAAATGCGGGGAATTTCTTGACTAGCTGCAAACCAGTTAGCTTCTCAAGAAGGACTTTGCACCATGGAGTAAGTAAGTATAAGCATGTTAAATATAGAGGTAGACCATCTGAAAATGTGGACTTGACCAAAACAAAATCCGCGTGATTGCCGTAATCATACTTCCCCCCTCCACTTGCTGACACGGAATGGAGAGCATCTTAGCGAAGGCGGAAGTATCCTATGCTTTCTTACACTGTCTTCCGAATGAGTAAAACATATTTCAGTTACATTCTTAACCGGAAACCCCCGTTATTTTCTAATACAGATATTCTGTTCATTCCACAGTTTGCATTCGAGTGTGTCTGGTCGCATATTACCAGTATGGTGGTTAATACACTGTCTTCATTGTACCGCAGATATGCCGGAACCAGTTACCTTGATGACATTTTTGGGTTTGTTAGGTGGTTTTTTTTTGCGACGATATATTATTTACTGAAGTCATGTATCGGTTAATAATACTGAGCAGGTTGATCGTTGTGATCGGCTAAACGTGAAGGATGGCCTGCTGTTTGTAGCCCATTGTAGGGTGTGATCGCTACGTCTGTGTTTGAGGACATGAAAACTTTTTTTTTATCAGGCTGGAAGGTTCCCGGCCTGCATTCGAATGAGAGTTAGTTGCGTTACTGCTATATCAGCCGTCTTGGTGGTTTTCTTTTGCTTTACCCTGATGTTCTTGTCCATACCACAAGTGTTTCGGCAAAATAAGTTGAAACCATTCTTATGTATACCGATGAAGTCTGATCTACCGATAATCAACACTGCTGTGATTGGCACACAAGTGGCTGCAGTGAAGTGTGACGTGTGTAGCAAAGGTAAAAATAAAGTCATCTTCTTGCTTATGTATGCACCACGCATGATGACTCAAGGTGGAGTGAAAGTATAGCTTCTAGCATTCGTAATCTTGGCCCTTGATGGAGGTTAGCCTCATGCCCTGATCACATAGTTCCCGTGGAAGTAGCTCCGGGTAAAAGGTAACAGGTGAAGTTCACCCTATAACGTGCAATGAAGGCACAAAGGACGAGTAGGGGTGTAGCTCTAATCGTTCTTTAACCTCGGCGCTAGGTGGGGATGGGTGGTTAACGCCACGCCCCGGCCGCTTTACTCTCGGGAATGACCCTTTGCGTGTTGTATGGGAGTCTGGGTGGGCCCTAGGGCCGGTCTGGGCCGGTGCGGAGAACGTTGCCCCTACTGGAATTCGATCCCCGTACCGTCCAGTCAGGAGCGAGTCGCTGTAGCGTCTACGCTGTCATGGCCCACGGCACTCCGGGTACCGTGGAATAGGAGGCTGGGTGGATTCCGGAGCCGGTTCGGATATAATGGTGAAAGAATATGAAATTCTGTGCGACTTTCGAAATTACTGATCTCAGAGGCATGTACGGGGTAGGATGCGTGCCCTGTATAAATGTCAGTGTCATTTGACAACGGAAGGTCATTCGTCGCAACGTGGTCGTCTCCAGCTGCTTATGCACGTGACCAGACTGTAGTGTCTTCATCTCGGCGTTCTCACTGCTCTTTAGGGTGGGTATTAAGCCAGCCTTACCCTTGAGTGGTTTAAACCGTTCGTTATATCCAGAACTCTGAGTCCGAATGAACATAATTCGTAGTGTGATAGTCTGGAAACACCAGTTATATTATCTGGTTTGCCTCGGCGGTCATCATCCTTTGTTTAAGTGCCGTTAGAAAAGTATAAACGCCCGAAATGTCTATTTCTTGCAGTATGCATTTTTTAAAGTTCATTGTGGAGGAAAGTAACAAGAAAAATATGTTGATGTACATTATCACAGATACAGGGCGGGTTTACCAGGTGAGTGCATTACAGAGTGTAAGAGGCATACGTGCATTGCGTCGTTAGGGCTCGAACCCATAATGTATTCTGACCATTACAGAGTGTATGTCTTTGGGAAGAAATGTTATAGGAATTGGCAGACCACTGCATGTAGAATGAAGGAAATGTCATCAGCGATATTTATATTAAGAGAGGTTAATTTTCAAGTGGTATTTTGACGTATTTAATAACCAGTGCTGTTGACTTCTTGTTAAACTCATAAACCTACGGATCTCGAAAACAGGTGGACCTATATGAGCTTCCGAATATCAAACATTTTTTTGCGCTCAGACCGCCCGTTGCTTTCTGATCGGCAAAGGAGCGTCAATCCAGTGAATGACTGGTTTGCCACATGCGCGGAATTCTTGCCCTCAGTTACTTGTTCATTTACAACACGTCTGAGCAAGTTTTGGTATTCACTGTATGCATGTGTGCTGTGCACTTTTTTGTAAACGTAACGTTGTCCCTGTGCACAACATGAAGATATGTGGAGGGGGGAGGGGTATAGCTCCACTCATTCTTTAACTTGGCACTAGATGGAGTGTGAATGGTCAACATTGCCCTTTGGCCACATTGTTCCCGGGGAAATAGTCCTCAGTGCACACTGGAAGAAAACTGCATTGTAGGCTACGCGTGCGTGTGAAGTGGGAACAGCACTAACGCAGAACATGATGGGTTCTTAAAATGCTGCGTAGTGCTAGATATTTTATAAGGTACGCAGCATGTATTTTGTAGCTGAAAATACTATAATAGGATCACTGCGTGAGATATATTGTGGTGATATCGTTTAAAGTTGATGTGCAAGAAATAAGCCCTTGTACTGTTATACCGTGCGTTCGGAAAGTCGCTGTGCACTTAGGCACAAGCAGATCTGCAGAAAATGTTTGCGAATAAAATTAAACGAGTTCAGGCCTGTATAGACACTCGTGGACATCACTTCAAACACCTTTTATAAGTGCACAGCGACTTCCGAACTCACCCTCTCGTGCGCCATCACATTTCATCTGGACTCTGCCGTAGCCTAAGTGCACAGCAACTTTCCGAACGTACTGTAGTATTCAGACGCATAAACTTGAATAATTACAACAGCGATTGTAATTTTTATGATTATGGAAGAAAATGTTCATTGTGCATCAGCATCATGCCATGTAGGCTCCGTGGAGGCAACTCAACTCATGCTGGGGTCGAGGTGAGAGGTATTACTGTGCGAGGTTTTAGGTTTCCGCTGCGGGGTAGTTGAAGCATTCGCTCTTCTGGGATGTTACGCGGCATAGGTTGGTAGTTGGTTACAGACGTTTCGGAACAACATACTTGCCCCATATGATCCTTGAAGATGGGACCGATAGGTTACCCCGCAACGCCGCGTAACATCCCAAAAGAGCGAAGGCCTCGAGAGGTATTACTGTTTGCAAAACTGTCTTCCATTTCATCTGCCCCTGGCTTTTTCATACACCGATCTTGGAGATGAACGAACCCACTTCACTTAATGAAGTTTTTCGTTGTTACATTTATGTTTAATTGGTCGTGAGTCTTGTATAATCAGAGAAGTTTAGTACGATATTCAAGCACGTTGTAGAATTCAAAGTTTTCGTTGCACATCTAGCGAGCTATTTTCATGGGCTTTTTTTTTTTAAAGAGGAAAATGCCATGTTTGATGACAATAGGTGGTCTGTGAGGATGTGTGGAGTGTACAGATGCACCGAGTCTCATGATGGCACGACTGAGGATTGTGGTGGGCGGGAAGGAGACGAGAAGAGAAGAGAAGAGAGGGACATACATACATCATCTGTATCCATAACCCTCAGTTCCCACATGATCTGGCCGCTAGTGGGTGTCTAGGGGATTCCCCTGCTATCCTGTCTCTTTCTTTCTCATCGGCACGTCTTCTGGGACCTCAACATTAACGAGCCTGATTGAATTAAGTCCAATCCCTCTGCACAAACATCAGCTGACAACCGAATAATGCCACGGTGGCTGAGGCTCCCTTCTCGTGCTCTTCAGTATGTTTTATTTAAGAGGATTGAATCGCGCGCGGCTTGTGTTGGTTGGGGGGGTGGGGGGCCTCCATTCTGCTCCTGCTTGCACTTGCCGCTGAGATGATGTAAGGGGGGACCAATCCGGTCCTTGTAATGCTGAAAGCTAAATGCCATTCTTGATTATGTCTTTCTGTATTGTGACACGAATGTATTTATTTGCTTCCCTAACGGTGAGATGCGGTCCAAGTTAGGTCATTTTATTAGTTATGCAGGCACGTTTCTGTTTAGTCTAATGTAAACAAACAAACTTGGGCTAATGATTCTCAGAAGATCTCTGACAGTCCTTGATTTCTTACACTGCGGTCATATTAGGTTTTTTTTTTTATTGAAGTCTATTCGGTATGCACAATGCTGACGGGGATTGGATATGCGCTGAAACTGAGACTTTCTCACCCATGCGCACCTTCAGTGGTTTTGATACGTTTTCGCAGGTTTGGGACGTTTCCGACAGGCGCCGGTAATAATTGAAACAGATACTGGCGTTGTGTCAGGAGAACATCCGTCTTTCAAAAAGCCGTATATGTTACATGTGCCTCAGACAGTGGTCGGTATCTGAAGTAATGACTTGTTTGCGTCGTCCTGCAAAAATGTGACTGACGTGGGAATAATACTTGACCGAGCAACTGTTAGGAAGAAGCTGTAGTAGCCTTATTCATTTTTGTATAACGGTTTGGTGTGATTGTTCCAAAATGTATAAGAAGCTGCATTGTTGGACGCCCGAAAACTTTTATTTGATTTATTCGTAATATGAAAGGAAGAAAGTAGAAACGAATTCTAGGATTGGAATGGTGAATGGTAATCGTTGAAATCAGGTTGTTTGTATCAGTAACTTGTCGCCACTGTGGATTAGCGCTGATTGACTTGTGTCATTGCCATTAACATCGCCCGTCGGCCATATCCATTTATGCCCTTGAGTGTAACGCCGTATGTGGCGGAGCTTCCATTCGTCTATTTATATGCTTATCCATGACTTAGAATCGTTTGTGTTGGCGATGAACGTATTTTTGTGAAATTTGGCGTGTAAAACATACTCAAGTGGGAGAGCGAAAGGCAGTTTCGGCCAGTAATGACTGATTGGACTTGGGGACTCAAAGAGCCCTTATACTGCGCCAAATAGTTATTAAATTTAGTCGGCAAAGGGTTTTGTAGAGTCAAGTGTGGTTAGCCTCACGCCTATTTCGAAGTCTGAAGTCCATGCATCCTTCGTTAGCTGCTAGCAAATGTTTATTCACTTCATACAATAATTGCAAGCTTGCTTGAGAAATTGAAAATATCGCTGTGCATAGAGTTCTGGTCTTCTGGGCGGTTAACGCTGTCAGGTTTATTGACTCCCGACGTACCTTCGAAACGTCCGGAATCAGTAACCCGGCTATTCAGCCTACCATTCCAGAAGACTAGAATACTAACTTTAACGCTGTGGAAACCTGAAATCTCGTGTTCTGCATAGATGTTATTAAAACTACGAAGTAAAACGTACGCAGGGGTAGTTCACACACACACACACACATACATACACATACACTTGTATGGGTGTGTCGGTGTGTGTATATATATATATATATATAGGGTGTGTATGTGTGTGTGTGTGTGTGTGTGTGAACTACCTCTGCGTACGTTTTACTTCGTAGTTTTAATTACATCTATGCAGAACACGAGATTTCAGGTTTCCACAGAGTTATATATATATATATATATATGCTAATTTTTTTGGTGGAAAAAGGGATTGTTTGGTGGCCAGTGTATGGCCGCCCAGGTCACCTGAATTAATCCTGCGATGTCCTCTGTAGCAATGGAACCGCGAACGTTTGAATCATTTTTTAGACGAAGGACCTCTCCGTACATGTATTTAAGCCTACTTTCCATGACCGAGTGTACCTGAAATGTTTCCCTTCGGTCGCAGCCACGCGTCATATCTAATGAACCATCGTTGCACATCGAAGTTGTATGACTTAAGCGAGCCGACGGGAAGTGACTAGCATCAGCTGTCAGGTAAAGTAATATCTCTGTACTTAAATTGAAGACGTATAAAGTAAGTAGGAGTGGAAGTTACTGTGCATAACAAGGAACAACTGATTTATACATTTCACTTAGCATTATTATTGTTATTATTGTTGTTGTTTTACATTTATTCTGGCCCGTTAGTTATTAGGAGGCGGTCTCCTGGTCAGTCCATATCTCAACAAGAAATCAAAGCGATTTATCCCAGCACTTTACGAATGATGTTTGCGGTGCTCATTAATGTGATCTTCTGCAGCTCTATGACCGACGGATGACCTGGGAGCAATTTAAGGTTCTGATGTAATCCCTTCTTAATTGTTCCTAATGCTCCAATTATAACGGGCACATTTCTTGTCCTCACTTCACATTCTGCTGACCTCGATCTCCAGGTCTTTTTACTAGCTTAGCGTTTTTCAGTGTCTTGTGTGTTGACATTATTATTATTATTATTATTATTATTAGAGGAGTGTAGTGGAGGAGGTTATGATGGGTTGGGCATGTATTAGATGTATGAAGTTAGAAATGCATAGCTGTACCATCACCCTGTTAAACTGCCCCGGAAGGAGAAGGCGATAGATCGTAATATTCATTTGAATCTTAAGAATGTATGTTGTTGGGATGCGCGTTGATTGAACTTGCTGAGTCGTACCGAATGTGGGAATTTTTTTGGCTGTATTTTTTCCTATAATTTAATGCAGGCGTGCATTTCGAGTGCAGACTGGTTTCAACTGCCGTGCCCTAATCATCCGTAGATAGTTCTGTTCGTTTGATGTCAGAATTATTTCTAAATCAGCCATTCAAATATAATTTTAATGGCATCAAATGCCAAGCCGAATGATCTTTTTTTTTGTAGGGAAAAAAATCTTGTAGATTTCAAAGCGGCGTGGGGTTTCTGTTATACAAAGGGTGTCTCCTCACCCCTCTGGTTTATGTTTTGACGAGGTGTGTATAAGGGTCATGGGGACACATGCAGCATGAGGGCGGGAGGCACTGCAGGGGTGACAGTTGGGTTAAGGGGGTGTTCTGTACTATGGTAGAGCACTTATGTCACAAGAGGGTGCCAGTGACAGTCTAGATAAGAGATTCTGCCGGTGTCGAATAGCCAGCGTATGATTGAGAATGAGACTGTTGTGCGTACATGAAAGCCATCTGTAGTCACAAAAATGTGACTCAGGAGAACGCAGTTTGAGGATTTTCAACATTGTTTAAATAAAAGAGCGTCGTATCCCTTTTCCTTCCTGACTCATACTTAAAAGAATGCGGATTTCTGAAGGCCAACACAGTACCGTCCTTGACACTGGAATATTGTCGCGTGGTGATTAACCCTTTTCCTTCATATTCTGGGTATTCCGTATTCAAATATGGTCCCAGAGGCTAGTTGTTCTCACTGAGGAAGTTGTAATTGTCAACCTCTGCGACGTTATTTCAAAATGGGCTACAATCGCTTCTCTCTCCATCGTCTGCAGTTCATTATTCACGGTCGTCTTGCCATTCGACGTCATTGTTCGGGTGCGTGAATGTACTCGTGTACATGACAGTGGCGGCTGCACAAGAGGCGTTATTTTTAATCCCTAGGCATTAAAAAGTATACACGTGAAACTGTCGCTATGAGCTGGACGATCCGGGGATAGAATTACGATGGGGGCGAGAATTTCCGCACCCGTCCAGACCGGCCCTGGGGCCCAACCAACCTCCTTTAAAAATGGTACCAGGTTCTTGCCCGGGGGAAAAGCGGCCGGGCCATGGCGTTAACCACCAACCTCCGTCTATCGCCGAGGTTAAAGAAAGAATATACCTATAATTCTACTCCCTTTCTGGGCCTTCATGACTTGTTATGGGTTGAAGTTTACCTATGTTTTTACTCACGAAGCTGATATTCTTGCTTGTCAGTCTCATTATGTGTTCTTTTAAAATGCAATATAAGTGCCAGTTCTGTATTAGGCCGTAGGGATCGTACGCATTTTCGAGCTGGTTTACCTTGTGGTTGTGTATCTGTCACGTGTGGAACATAACTGTCGCTTCGAATCCTGGATGGGATATTTTATGTCCAATAAAGAAGCCACGACTGCTTTTTCCTTCCGACGCCAAATATGGCCTGAAGTTTGTAGGATGTCATTGAGTAATATGCGAATCTACATATCGTCTTAGGTGGTGTATTTTCTTCCTTTGATCGTATGTAAACCCGCAAATGTGCAGCTTATGTGCCGCGAACTTGCTCTTGTTGCGTTGTTAGGTCATGCTGAAACACTGCCGTTGTCAAGCTGTGAATCCTATTACTGCGGTCACTTGTCTGGCTTATTAGCTGCTCGTATTTGCTTTGCTGACAGGGTATGCACCACCTCTGTTTGCAGTAGGATAGCTTACTGATTTGTGGTGTCCGTATGATCTGATTCGATCGACATATGGTACGTGCTGTGCCGATTGTACGTAAGGGATACACATACAGCAGAAACATATGGAACAAGTTAGGCAGAAGACCTGAACGCATAAGACCACTTGGGAAACCTAGACGTAGATGGGACGTTTATATTAAAATAAAGCGTCGGTAAATGCGCGGAAGTGTGAACTGGATTGGACTGGTTGACTGTAGGGTCTAGTACTGACCTTGCCTGAGCACGATGATGGGTTTCTGGTGTCTGACGCGGGAACAAATGTTTAGTGAAGAAAAGCGTTCTTAGTTAAGTGCATCGCAAAATTTCCCGTGTTAAAAGTCTCGCGTGAAAACCTAGTTATGTCACTGAAACACATTCATTTGCATTCAGTAGTGTAATGAAATAGTGAGTGGAATACATTGTCGCTGAAACGTACAGTTGAAGAGTCAGATCTTGTGGGATGTTACGCCGTATCGGCTGGTTAAGAATTATGGACGGTTCGAACGATCGTAATCCCTTCATATTGAGAGTCAAATTATCGTCATGTAGAATTGCTAGTCCATGGCTGCGTGACCCTTAAGATGAAGGCACTACGATCGTTTGCGAAGACGGTAACTGTTTATCAATCGACACGGCCCATGATTGAATGATGAGCAACAGCGCTCAGACAACCTCATCTCGTACCTCTGAGGTTGTTTCTTGTTACCTTGTAATTTGGTGGTTATCACCTTAATCCTCTTTCCACTGACATAAGAGGCAGGATTTTTTTTAATCTGGCTGAGCGACTGTGAGCTTGTCAAGCGGGACCGTGTTTCCTTGTGATGGTCGCTGTTACTGGTGCATTGTAAAAGGACTCTTGCAGGAGCATATCATAGCGAATGTTTGTGTATGGATTCTATGTTCCGTCATGACATGAAGATCCCGCTGACAGTTCTGCAAACTCTTCTTGTACCGCCTCTTTAGTCCTTTGAACCTAATGTGAAAGTAATTTTCTGTACAGTGCTCCCAGATATCCGAAAGAGCTTTGCTTTGTTTGAAGGTTTCCAAGCTTCTTCCGCCTGTCATCCTCATAGGAGTACTATTAAGGTGAAGTTGAGTATGGAACATTGGTGGAAACGATGCTAAGAAGGGAAACCCGATGAACCGAATTGAGTGTAATTAAATACTTAAATACTGGGTACCTGCCGCCTTCTTCTCCCTTGCAAACACCTGTTGTTTAGGGGGGAAAATAACTCGTCGCTTATTCTGCGAACCATACATAAGACATAAATACATTCGGTGGCGAAAATGTGGATTATTTTAATGTTAATGCCGGAGGTGAATGCCGGACCAGTTGCAATTTAAGGGGTTAATTTTCACGCTCGTAGGTCTCAGAGCACACGAGCGGAACCCCTGAACGAGGACAAGCGGTCATTCTGTTTTCTTTTAAGAAATGCCCTCAACACGACCCTCTCCCGACCTATAAAATTCTTCCGCGACTAGACCTACCTTTGTACGTCATATGTTTATAATGGCCTCGCGTTGGGCGCTATTTGCATGGTAGTCAGGTTCACCCATGTCGGAAGGTGAACCAAAATTTACGTTGTGCAAGTACGGCCTCTCAGCGCCTACAAACGCAGTGGGAAACTCATATTACCGTCTGTTAGGACTAAAATGTTGAGACCCGAATGGGGACGGAACCTTTCTCCGTTAAATGGAATTACGAGGTCGCGGTTTGTTCTTCATCGGATATTCATGGAACTGCATTTTCTTCGCACAGTTTTACAGCGCTCGTGGCCGTAGATTTCCTCATTTTGAGGTTTCGAAGTCACACTCGGATACATCACACTCGGTAGGACTCCTCTGGATTAGTGATTGGAATTGCATACAGGTACAATAAGTTCCGACCGAGGTTGTTACGTCATAACGTGCCTTGTATCTACAGACAGGGACCACTTGTTAGACGGCTTATGCAAAATGAATAAGGAACGCATTATGTTTTCATGTGTGTCCCTCTGTGATTTAACATCACCTAGCCGCCGGACAATATTTTTTTTATAGGTTGAAGGAATCCAACAAGAGCAACTATATGCAGATATTTATTTACTGCTAAATTACTCTACATGTTTCTGGCGTCCATCGCGCCCGTCATCGGGAGTACATAAAACTAGTTGCAGCCTCTGGTACAGATCATACTATCTAGGAAGCTTCCCAGATAGTATGATCTGTACCAGAGGCTGCAACTACAGTCGTATGTGCTCCTGATGATGGGCGCGATGGACGCCCGAAACACATAGAGTAATTTAGCAGTAAATAAATATCTGCATACAGTTACATCTTGTTGGATTCCTTCAACCTAGAATTACGATGCACGATTTCGTCATTCGGACCTTTCTCTAGACATTGTCATACATTTCAGATTTTCGTCATATTTATCGTAATAAAGTCTGCGGTACGTGACGTCTTGCGATCGCACGTGAACTTTTCGTTCAGGCTTTATCGTAAACCGCTAATAAGATTTCCGTGACATTCAGAACGAGCGCCGAATGCATGACTTTTTTCAGCCATTTTAAAGGTGTGCTGTATGTAAGGTCGATAAATGAACTAAGATTCAAGTCTTCTGGGATGTTACGCCGTGCATCGCTGCGTTAAATACCTCATCTGTCGTTGTCGTAATTGAACTGCATTATGTTAATCAGATTTGTGTTAATTTCAGTATGTGAAATCTCCGCGTGTTAATATTACTTATTTTCATATGTAGCCATATTGGCCGATGACAGAGCTTAATGTACATAAGGACATTAATTAATTTTTCCGGGTATGTGATGGAACGTTATTTACATTTTGGTGAAATTCTGTGTTCTGCATTATTATGCTGCTGAAATGTAAATTTTGCTTATTTCATCTTATAAATTTTGTGTTTTTTCTGAAATGTTTATGAACACGCCACATTTAACCTTAATAATCTCCAGTGATGCTGTATGTGCTATACCTCTTCAGTCTTGCTGCATAATTACTGCATGTCGAACGTTTGATTTGTCTTGCTGTATGACAGCTCATGTGTTTAGCTTCGGTTCAAGCTTGTAACATGACCCGAGATGCCGTCGATGAAGTGACAGGCTACAAGATGGTTAGCTGGGAATGCATTCCCGCAGAAGCAGGAACTTCCTTATCTACACCACGTGTAGGCCGGCTCTTGAACTGCACTCAGCCTTTTATATAATCTTTCCCAAAGTGTAAAGTGGCCGGGGCGTGAGGCTGGATACTCACATCCCTCCACTACCTGAGTCTAGTTTTGTGTTTTAGATATTTTTGCGTTATGCTGTGTTTTACAATCAAGTGTCAAAGTATCCGAGTTTCTTCCCTCATCTCATCCACCTCACACACGCTAAGTATTTCGGCAGTGTTCAGCCCTCAGGCGTAGTTTGCACACGTTATTGATTGTTATGCACTTGTTTCATTATTATAAAATACAGTTTCAATCTTGAAGTTGCCTATCGAATTAATGTCTGTTAGATACATCGGATTTATATAGGCTTAATTATATTAATTGAACGACCAACATTTATCCGAGTGGAAATTTAATATTTTAATCGTACGTTATGGAATTTTGTAATTTAGAAAGAAATACATTGCAAAAAGTCATGTGTAAACTACGCCTGATGAGGACAGCAAACTGCCGAAACATGTAGCGGAGTTGAGTGAGTATTCTCGTGAATACATACAAGCAGAGTTTCTTTGCAATGAGAGAATAAACTCAGACATGTCTCAACTACATTAACGCCTTACTTGCGTACTGCTTAGGCATTTGGACAAGTTTACTTTTACGTTAGAGACATACTGTTATTTAAATTGATTCCTCTCCTCCGTATGCAGTTGACAAATTGATGAGTTTGTTTTCCGTTTTGTGTAAATTATACAATCCTTTGGCGCGTGATTGCGCACTACTTTAGGAGTGCTCTATTGTACAGACGATTACACGCCAGCGACTTCGCATTTTGCACATCCCTTGGCTGCATCGTAGAGAGCAGAAGCATGAAGAGGCCCTAATGATGGCAATCCTGACCAACCGCAATATCGATAATGTGCAGGATGATGGATATCACTTCGTGTGCAAGGGGAAGCTTATCCTATTCTGTTGTAACCCTGTCGTGGAACTGTAGCTTTTATTAGTATGTCATTCATTCGTATAATCTCATAGGGATGTTGGTCGCGGTCTGCAAGTTATGTTTGCAGAATTTTTCTTTGTTGTTTTGTATAGATTGGTTTTGCTGACGTATTCGGCTGTACATGAAAAGTTGCTGGTAAGGGGAACGAGGACGATACGGATATTTAAATTTTCTGGCTCAAAAGTTTGGGCATAGATTGTTATGTACATCATGTGTCGAAAGTGGAATATGGAGACATCAGCATTACAACAGTAGTAAGGTCAGTGTGTAGAAGCATTAGCTGAGATAGTGAGATTTATTTAGTTTTCAGTTATTGAGTGACACGGTATTAGTTCAAGAGTTTGGGTCAGCATAGCGTTTGTTAATGAATGTGCACAGAGAAAATAGACGTTATTCAAGGAGATGGCCGTTCCTCTTTGAAGGTAGGGGAACCACATTAAGCCTTAGAAAGGATCGCGGATGACTGGGCCTGCATTCAAAGCAAGCACCTCGCGAATGCAAGTGTAGAGTTTTATATCTGCAGATTTTTCTAGTTAGCAGTTACTTCTTCGCCGTACTAAATAAACTTTATTATAAGATTTTGTTATAATGGAACTAAAAATGGTCGAGGTTTAATAGTCTTTGTGTTTTGGAAATGACAGATCTGGCATCTGGCCAGCACTGACTTGGCTGCACAATGAATTGGACTTCCCTCAGAGTTCACAGAAGTAGGTGATCGACAAAATCCCGCATCCCTTCAGCATTCAGCAGACTGCCAGGTTAGCTCTGCCGCCAAACTCCACGAGTAAACATTAAGGAAATTGCATTAAGAATGAGTTTGCGGTAGCTAGTTTTTTTTTTTTTTTATTATTTATACATAGAACTTTCCATTCGGCTTCTGCTTTAATGCAAAGATTGTATGAATAACATTCCCATCAGCCCCACTTGGAATATATATTGCTTCAGATCCGGATGCGCATGCTGCACGTCGCGGGAAATTGCGTCATATGTAGTGACTGAATAAATTCTTTTGTGAAGAGAATTTGTGAATTGATTAGATGATCACGTTCCGCGTTTTTAATAGATTTGCTTTACTTGTTTTTCCAAAACAATAGCCTTTCGGAAGAATGTGGTCGTTAGAGGGAAATATTAGAAAACGAATATTGTGCTCGATACTTTCCAAATGGAAATTTTCAAGTTTTACATACTTTCTTTAGTTTTCATACTCGTTTTTTTTTTTTTTACGGATGTAAATCTGTTGTTACGAAACTTCACACCGTTGCTTTTACACGTGTTGGTAAAGAGTGCCTTTCCTTTGTCTTTTGTTACGTACGTTCTGCACGTACATACTCATAGAGAACTGTTTGAAATAAAAACTGTAGACCGTAAAGAGATGTTTGTGTGTGTGTGTGTATATATATGTACAGGGTAATTTATGAGTCCCTCCGGAAATTCCGAACTCGGCTGCGCAACAACCAAGACAGACACAGCAGAAAGGAGCATATCAATAGGTATAGAATCTCTCAAGTTTTTTTTTGTACTAGGCGTCGTGGCGTACTTTCAGGTTTTACCGCTAGGGGGCATTCGTGACGAAACATGGCGTGGACAAGGAATAAGAAAGCGTTCTGTGTCTTGGAATTTGCAGGATTGACATCTGCCGCGTCACCAAGGTTGGACATGTCGAGCACCTGTAAGGTAGGACAGAAACTTGAAGTGTCTCTCCCTTTGTTGACATGCTCCCCTTCGGCGTGGCCATCCCGGCTACTGTACCGCAGAGGTCGGAAATCCCGGAGGGACTTTCGAATTACCCTGTGTGTATATATATATTGTCTAGGACCTTTGATCAATAAAAATTTTTAGAACAATTTCGGTTTGTGTTTTAGCCAGCTCTTCTTGTAGTCTCTAACTTAAGCGACAAAAGTTTAAACATTTAATGCGTTATGATGTCTGTGATTCGCTGTGGATCGAGTTTTATCCCCTACTGTTGTGTAAACTTGATCTTTGTTACTTCCATTCTGAGATGACTGTTCTGAAATAGGCCTGCCCAGGCCTTACCACCACATTGCAGAGCTTTCATTCCCGTCTTGTGGTTCCTGATAACACCACTTGTTTGCAGAAGTGTCTCGTAGTGGGGTTTGTTTTAAAATTGTCATTTTATTTCTGTGTATTTTCTATAATCCGAAATATGTATTAAATACCTGAGTTCTGAAATTAGTATTTAAACTTTATGTTTAACATACTCGTGTGTATTGTATTTTAGTCTATTTTCCATCCTAAACAGGGGAAGTAAGGCTTTTTAATTACAATATTGTGTGTGTTTGTGTGCGTGTAGTGAGTGTGTCTTTGTATCCTGCATTTAAACTTCTAATCCACATGGCCGATTTTCTCGCAAATTGGTATGAATATTATGCCTTTAACCTTTTTGGCGCCGGAACTATTTTCTTAAGTTTAGCACAGCCTGTATAAAAAACGTGAATAATACAGGAACCAAAGACGTTAGAATTATGAAACAAACTGCATTTTGAAGAGAAAGAAACGGAGAGTATATACCATGTTCAAAATATTCAGTACCTATATTTGTTGAATAAATATATAAAATGCAACTTTAGAGGTTAGCGGTGCGTTACGACCACTAAAGTTAACATTAGGCGTCAAAAGGTTAATATTTCTTTAACCTGTGGTCACTAATAACAGTATGGTGAGACCAGAAATTATAATGCGGGAATGCTACTAGTGCCACTTGGTTTTAGGTTCTGAAGTAACGTACAGTAATAGATCTTGGAAAATTATTTTTACTTTTGTTATGGTGATATTTCTGTAGAATTTTATATAAGAAGAAGGCTGCCTTATGCGAACTGCCTTGAGCTTTCTATTGGCTGCAATAATGAATCATTGGAGCTAGGTTTGTGAAATATGTCACAGAGAAGGCAGTAGGGCAGTATATCTGAGTTAGCCTCGGGCGTATTCTTATTATTTATCTATGTTATCCTATGGACACGTAATTTTGTGTTAGGGATATGAATTCTTTAGCAATAGGAGAGCGCGGGAAATAGCGTAATGCGGAAATTCATGACATGCATTTCTCTACAGACATGTATAATGACGTGTTATAGGAGTCGGTGTAAATTAGTCATCGTAGTCTGTCAACGGGCCAACGTGTTTGGCAGTAGCCATTGTGCCGTAATTTGTAATTTGTATTGCGATTCGTTTATTAGGATCTGATAATCTGCATTTGTAATAGTATGGTATTAATTTTTCGGGTAACTTAAAGATGTGTAATTGTGTGAAATGCCGAAAGGTCGATGTAGACCTGCTTTACAGAAGTTCGTACTAATCATCGTTAACCTTGAAGTTCTTTCCGTGTTTATGAAGCTGCAGTTTCTTCCCAGGAATCCCCTCATTTTCCCTTTCTGTCCTGTGATGTGTTGCAGATGCAGGCATTAATATTACATACATTATTCGGGAACGTTTGAGTGCACGTAGACTTAATTCCTTTGGAAACTTTACCATTTTGATTAACCCTTCATTTACGCTGCGATTTAAATTCCTACTGCTTCCCAGGTGTGACGTTACTAAATTTCCTGTACCCCTAAATGCATTCATGATCATATGGTGCACCGAGGCGGGTAGCATGTAAATAATTGATGGCTCTCAAGTACTTCTTAACCGTGAATACAGTGTCCTTACCACTGATCTGTTACGTGCGCGAGGCACTGTCTCCCTCCCCGCCGGGTTTATTGGAGTTCACCTAGTTTACACGTGCCAGGTGCGTCATTCGGACCATGATTCGAGTCAGCGTCTGTGGAAGTTTTCTAAAAGCTCTGTGAGTGTTGTACGTTATCCTGATTGACTTGGTCGTTCTGTTCTTTAGACAGGTGGTGAGCAGTGCGTGTTCAATTCGGAAATGATCAAGACTTCTTTCCAGCTGAGAGTCCAACAATAAGCATGAGGCTGACTGCTGATCCTTTTTCCGACACCTAAATAGCACAAACGATGATAACTGTATAGACTTAATTTACTGAATAGCACTTTCGTTGTTACCAGTAACAAAAATTAATTTAACACAGTAAACAAATGCGATTACATTTTGTATTTTTAATTTTGTGGGTAAAATAGTAGCAGCCAGAAATATGGCACTGTTTATTTAAAATTTATTAAAGACCAACAAGTGCACTTTGGTTTTATGATATAATTTTATTATGTAGTAACCACCGACATGTTTCGGCCACTCACGTGGCCATCTTCAGGGTGATAACTGCAAGAAAGCAAATATATTTATATTCATAGCGTGTCGGGTTCACTTTACAGTTAAAATCGTATGGTTTTGGTTAAAATTCCGATTAAGTCGTAACACAATAATGTATAAAATATTAGAAGTTAAAAATGGTTTTATGTAGTATGGTTCCGTGGAGTGATGTACGTCGAAGGCTTATGATTCTGACTGATGGATGATGGTATAGATTGCACAGTGGTCTACTCGGCACTGACTCCACAAAACCGTACTACAAACAACCATTTTTAACTTATCATATGGTTTTATGGAGTGGTGTACATAGAAGACTAATAATTCTGATTGGTGAAAATGGTATATATTGCACAGTGGTCTACTTGGAACTGACTCCACAAAAATCGTAATAAACCATTTTTAACTTATAATGTTTTACTCATCACTGTTTTACTACGTAACCGGAATTTTAACCAAAGCCATTTGATTTTAACTGTGGAGTGATCCCGACACACTATAAATATAAATATTTTGTGTGGCCGTATGAGTGGCCGAAACATGTTGGTGGCCTCTATGTAATAAAGTACATCATAAAACGAAAGTGCATGTGTTGATCTTCAACAAATTTTGTATCTAATTAATGCACGGAATACGGAACATATCAAAATGACACTGCTTGTTTGTCACCAACATCGCGGTGTTTGAGAAGTTGTTTTTTGAGGCATGCGTAGTTTAAGTTAAATTTTGTGCCAGCAACCGCGGTATTTGGGCGCAGTTGGAAATGTTCGGTTAAGTAATTACACTTGGGCTGTGATTTTATTCGTGGAAATCAATCAATTTTTCGTGACTTGACTCTGATGTTATTTGCTTTTATTGGGTAAAATATTTTTTGTTCCCCTTATGATTTTGTGGCCGTGAAGTTTTTTTTGTAGACTAAGAACACGTACCCTAGTACATGGGTAAATCAAGAAGTAAAGGCAGTATCCTTTTTACTGACCACACAGAAAGTGAAGTGTACATAACGGCTGTATTATTTTTCAACGTATTCTCCCAGCAGTTACACACACTTTTTGTATCTGTTCACAAGCTTCCTGATTCCATCGGAGAAGCAGGGTTTAGGTTGCTCCCGAATCCGTGTAAGCACCGCTTCTTTCACTTCTTCATCACTGCCGAACTGGCGACCAAGTAATGCCTCTTGAAGTGGACCAAGGGCATGACAGTCGCACGGTGCGAGGTCGAGACTGTAAGATAGTTGTGGCTGAACCTCGAACTTGAGGTTTCGAATTGTGTCTATTGTTGCAGCAACAAAATGGGGGAAAGCGCTGTCGTGGTGCAAGAGAACAGTTTTTGACAGCAGTTGGGAATTGCAGGTTTCAATTTGTCCCATATCTAGCATCTCAGCAACCTCAGACTCACTTATCCGACGGTCTTCTCGGATGATTGCATTAGCATGCTCGATGTGGTCTTGAGTGCGCGACGTTGATGGCCCCCCCCCCCCCCCCCCCCCCCCCGCTTTCCACAAA
>Ga0123354_10005720_pt1 | contig 18186 bp, 14 predicted proteins | sample TergutLab28metaG_2_FD_97872 | JGI IMG/M metagenome (GOLD analysis project Ga0123354, IMG submission 97872) | Labiotermes labralis P4 segment gut microbial communities from Petit-Saut dam, French Guiana - Lab288 P4 | ecosystem: Host-associated > Arthropoda: Insects > Digestive system > Gut ...
TATCACAATCAACTTCAAAGCAGGCGATATTGTTATTCTTAATAATATCCATTTTTTTCCCTGCTTCAGCGCTATGGAAAAACAAGGTCAATGTATTATTTTCAAAATCATAACCATAATTTAAGGGTATGATGTAAGGTATATTATTCTCCGACAAACCTATTCTGCATATTTTGCACTTTCCTACGATATTCAGTTTATCATTAACGGCTGTAATTTCTTTATCTTTTCTTCGCATGTTTTTTGAGATGTTTATACTCGTGACAAAGATAATCATTGTTTTCATGAAAGCAAAAGCGCAAAGAAATCACTTCTTTACGCTTTCGGAAAAAATCAACCATTGTATCCATTCAGCTCTCTCAATTTGGCTGATAATTTATTAGCATTGTTTTGCCATTTAGGTTTTGGTAAAATGAGTTTATATTTATCTTAAATCGAATGCAAAATAATAGCTAAATTCGGAATAACATGGTTAAACGCCTATTATTTTTAGGTTAAATTTATGTTAATAGTTTTTATGAAACGATTTCATTGAAAATCAGAATAAAAAACGTATCTTTGCAACCGCTTTTATAATGACAACATAATGTCTAACTATTAATTAAAATTTTTATTAAAAAAATGAGTGAAGAATTAAACAATGTAGAAACGGGCAATGCAGAAAATGGGAAAGAAACGACATTGCCGGTTGAAGAAAAAATAGTCGTTGAAGAATCGACTGTTGAAGAACCTGTTGCAGAAATGCCAATTGCAGAAGAACTTGTTGCAGAAATGCCAATCGTGGAAGAACCGGTTGCAGAAGCGCCGGTCACAGAAGAACCGGTTGCGGAAACACCAATCATGGAAGAACCGGTTGCAGAAGCGCCAATCGTTGAAGCGCCGGTAGCAGAAGTCTCGCCTGACGCAACCCCTACAAAATCACAAAAGACAAAAATTCTTGAAAATTTTGATTGGGATGCCTACGAGAAAGGCGATACTTATACCGAAGTAAGCAAAGAGCAATTGATTGAAACTTATGATCGATCACTAAGTAAGATTAACGATCGAGAAGTGGTAATCGGCACCGTACAATCCATGAATAAGCGGGAAGTGGTAATTAACATTGGCTACAAATCCGACGGCGTGGTTTCCATGACGGAATTTCGTTACAATCCGGACTTGAAAATAGGAGATGAAGTAGAAGTTTTCATTGAAAGTCAGGAAGATAAAAAAGGACAATTAATCCTTTCCCATAAAAAAGCGCGCACAAGCCGTTCATGGGATAGGGTAAATACTGCGCTTGAAAACGACGAAATTGTGAAAGGATACGTGAAATGCCGCACCAAAGGCGGTATGATTGTCGATATATTTGGCATCGAAGCGTTTTTGCCCGGCTCACAGATTGATGTTAAGCCGATTCGCGATTATGACGTATTTGTTGATAAAACCATGGAATTTAAAGTGGTAAAAATCAATCAGGAATTCAAAAACGTGGTAGTTTCTCATAAAGCGCTCATCGAGGCTGAATTGGAACAACAGAAAAAAGATATTATCGCCAAATTGGAAAAAGGTCAGGTTTTGGAAGGCGTGGTTAAAAACATTACAACTTACGGCGTATTCATCGATTTGGGTGGTGTGGATGGATTAATTCACATTACCGATTTAAGCTGGGGACGTGTGACCCATCCGGAAGAAGTTGTAAAATTGGATGAAAAAATCAACGTAGTGATTCTTGATTTTGACGACGAAAAGAAGCGAATAGCGCTTGGCTTGAAACAATTGACCCCACATCCTTGGGATGCTTTGAATGAATCCCTGAAAGTAGGTGATATTGTAAATGGAAAAGTAGTTGTAATGGCTGATTACGGTGCATTTATCGAAATTGCACCGGGTGTTGAAGGACTTATTCACGTTTCTGAAATGAGTTGGACACAACATCTACGGAGCGCTCAAGACTTTATGAAAGTAGGAGATGAGGTGGAAGCCGTTATTTTAACACTGGATCGCGATGAGCGTAAAATGTCATTGGGTATTAAACAATTAAGATCTGATCCTTGGGAAAATATTGAAGAAAAATATGCAATCGGAAGCAGACATATTGCTAAAGTTCGTAATTTCACTAACTTCGGCGTATTTGTTGAAATCGAAGAAGGCGTAGAAGGTTTGATTCATATTTCCGACCTTTCCTGGACAAAGAAAATCAAACATCCAAGCGAATTTACTTCTATTGGGGCTGAAATCGAAGTTCAAGTGTTGGAAATTGACAAGGAAAATCGTCGCTTGAGTTTAGGCCATAAACAATTAGAGGAAAATCCATGGGATGTGTTCGAAACTATCTTTACTGTAGGTTCCATTCATGAAGGAATCATTATCGAATTGCTGGACAAAGGTGCTGTCATTTCGCTTCCATACGGGATTGAAGGATTCGCTACTCCCAAACATTTGGTAAAAGAAGACGGTTCTCAAGCGCAGCCGGATGAAAAATTGAATTTCAAAGTTATCGAGTTCAATAAAGATTCCAAACGAATTATACTTTCCCACAGTCGTATTTTCGAAGATGAACAACGGGCTGAAGCAAAGAAAGAAAAAGAAACTATTGCAACAACTGCTCCTGCAGAAAAGAAGACCAGAAAATCCAAAAAAGATAAAAAAGAAGAGGAAACTGTTCAACAGCCGTCCATTGAAAAAACAACATTAGGCGATATTTCCGAATTAGCTGAGTTGAAAGAGAAAATGGAAAATAGCGATAAAAAAGAATAATTAAATTGTTCTAAATCTTGCTATCAAAAAAAGGGGGAATTGTTTTAACAGTTCCCCCTTTCTTATTTCTTATTCGTTATTGTAATATACAAGAGCAAACCAATAAAATAATCGTTATTAAACCGTATTTTTTCATTAAAATTGTTTTATTTTTCCTTTTTCCTTAGAGGTATTTGTAGTGAAAAATGTATTCCTATTCCGTAATCCGAAGAAATAAACGGGTGTATTCGCTTTGGAATAAAAATCGGGGTGTATTGGATTTCCACATTGCCGCAAATATAACGGTTTTTACCTAATTTGAAGCCTAACGCAGGATAAAAGTAGGCGTTAAAAGCGTTTGGCTTTTCAACTTGATTCCCGACAGCATCGGCATATTGATTCATTTGGTCATCAAGAAACTCGATTGTACTTTTTGTAGATACTAGCTTATTGACTACTGCTCCTACCTTTATATACGGTCTGAAAAATGTATCTTTATTTTCCAATACATAAGTAAATTCCAAGGGAATACCGAGATAATTATTATCTTGAGTTATTCTTATTATTTTCAAATAGTCTGTATAAATACCGTTTTCGTTGAATTGCCATAAAAAACAATTATTATACGGGATTATCAAAAAGTAAGCGGTCTTTCCGTGAATGGCTGATGAAAATTGAGTAAAGCGCAACCCTGCAGCAAATCCCATTCTTTTATCAAAAAAACACTGTTCATATTTTATTCCGATATAAGGAACATCGATGGTATTATTAAAAGAACTTCCGCTTTTTATGATGTCGCCTGCCCGAACCCGGTCGGGAACAACTGTCTTTCCAATAAATTCATTCACACCGAATTCAATTCCAATCCGGTTGATTAGTTTACTTTCTTGAGCCGTCAAACGACAAGAAACAAAAATCAAACCGCATACAATTGCTGTTTTTCTCCAGTTTTTCATAAGTAAATCCAATAATGTATATATATTACTGATGAAAAAAGTGATAAAAATGTTGCATGCCTGTATTAAATTTTCTTCAATTCCTCAATCTCTTTGAGCCACAAGTTTGCACAGGCATCGCTCGGCATACGCCAGTCGCCCCGCGGCGATAAATTAACGGAACCGATTTTCGGTCCGTCAGGGATGCAACTCCGCTTGAATTGCTGACTGAAAAAACGGCTAAAAAATACTTCCATCCATTTTAAAAGGATCGGATTTTCATAGATGTTGCGAAAAGCCTGTTGCGCCAGATAATAAATCTTTGTTGGCGAAAAACCGTAGCGTAACATATAAAAAAGAAAGAAATCATGCAATTCGTAAGGTCCGACAACGGTTTCGGTGAATTGGGACGTTTGGCCCAAAGAATCAACCGGGAGTAATTCGGGACTAACAGGTGTAAACAGAATATCCTCCAGCGTCTCTCTACTGCTTCCTTCTACTTGTGTTTCAGCTATCCACTTGACCAAATGTCGCACCAGCGTTTTAGGTATTCCAGCATTTATGCCATACATGGAAATATGGTCTCCATTATAAGTTGTCCATCCTAAAGCTAATTCCGACATATCGCCGGTCCCGACTACTAAGCCGTTCAGCCTGTTGGCTAAATCCATCAAAATTTGAGTTCGTTCACGCGCTTGTGTATTTTCGTACGTGACATCGTGAACAGAAGAGTCGTGACCAATATCTTTAAAATGTTGTTCGCAAGCTTCGACGATGGAAATTTCTTTCATTGTTATTCCTAAAGACTGCATTAACCGAACGGCATTGGTATAGGTGCGGTTGCTCGTCCCAAAACCAGGCATGGTTACTCCGCAAACCATTGAACGTGGTAGTTTTAATTTATCAACTGTTTTGACGCAAACTAACAGCGCCAAAGTAGAATCCAACCCTCCTGAAACACCAATCAGCAGTGATTTTGCTCCCGTATGAAGCAAGCGCTTGGCTAATCCCGCTACCTGAATAGAGAAGATTTCTTCGCATCTTTGATGAGTTTTATCTTTGGGTGGAATAAAAGGTGTGGGATTGATTGGACGGCAGAGCAACGCCGGTTTTCGATTTGAGTGATTATCCGATACGATGTTAATTCGTATATAATTACCATCCGGCCTACGATCGTCGAAAGTCGTATTTCGCCTTCTTTCAGCATCTAATAAATCCAAATCAACTTCGGAAACAATTAGTTGTTCATTAAATTGGAATCGTTCGGATTCGGCTAATAAATGCCCGTTTTCGTAAATAAAAGCATTTCCGGCATAAACCAAATCGGTAGTCGATTCGCCGAATCCGGCGGCTGCATACACATAAGCGGCATGGCATCGCGCCGATTGCTGGCTTATCAACGATTTTACATAATCCTGTTTACCAACCGTCTCATCACTTGCCGATAAATTAAAAATAATTTGAGCACCCGCAATCGCCTGATTCGAACTGGGAGGAATTACCGACCAAAGGTCTTCGCAAATTTCTAAAGCAAAATGAGCCGGATAAAGATCAAAAAGCAAATTTGTTCCAAAAGAAACTGTTTCGCCGGCATAATCAATCGTTATTTCCGGATTACTCAAAGGATAGGATTCAAACCATCGCTTTTCATAAAATTCCGAATAATTCGGAAGAAATGTTTTCGGTACAATCCCCTGAATTTTACCGCCTTTGCAAACAACGGCACAGTTATACAGTTTGGAAAGATACCTAACCGGAGCGCCAACAATAAAACAAATTGGTAGTTTTGCCGTTTCACTTAACAAATGTTGAAGTTCCTTTTCAGCTTCTTCAATCAAAGTTTGTTGATGGAATAAATCACCGCAGGTATAAGCAGTCAACGATAATTCAGGAAAACAAATCACTTCCACTTGCTGCTGATTGGCTTCAAGAATGAGTTTCTTGATTTGCAAAGCATTATACTCACAATCGGCAACTCTCAATTCCGGAATGGCCGTCGCTACTTTGAAAAACCCTGTATGTATCATAATTCGTTTAGATAACAGGACAAAAGTATAAAATAAATTTGAAATAAATAGAATATTCGAAAACAGTTTTAACAGAGCCTTGCAGCCGCAATGATGTCATTCTCGTGCTTATATAAATGTAAGTTACAAAAATATAAGTTACAAAAATATAAGTTACAATTTTGTTAGTTACAATTTTGTTAGTTATCTTTGCATCAAAATTTGAACATCATGGAAAGGTTACCATTTGTATTTGGGCGTATTGCTTTTAATAAAGAATTTATAAACAGAGAGAAAGAAATAGAACATTTGATTTCTAATTTCACGGGACTTGTCAACACAATTATTATCTCTCCACGTCGCTGGGGAAAAACTTCATTGATAAACCGGGTAGTCGAAAAACTCAAAACGGAAAAATCAGAACTAAAAGTTTGTCAAATTGATTTATTTACCACTCGGAAAGAAGAAGATTTTTATCTCACTTTAGCTAAGGGGGTATTGAAAATTACGTCTTCGAAATTGGACGATATTATGCAGAATGCAAAAATGTTTCTCTCGCGTTTAATGCCCAAAATCACCTTTTCGCCGGATATGCAAAACGAGCTTTCCTTCGGGTTGGATTGGGAAGAGATAAAAAGGAATCCGGATGAGATCCTTGACTTGGCGGAATCAATCGCTGCTGAGAAGAAAATCAGGGTGGTTATTTGTATCGATGAATTTCAAAATATTGGAGCGTTTGAAAATCCGATAGATTTTCAGAAAAGATTGCGCGCTCATTGGCAGCGACATCAACATGTATCCTATTGCTTGTATGGCAGTAAACGGCACATGTTGTTGGATGTTTTTACCAATTCTTCCATGCCGTTTTACAAATTTGGAGACATGATGTTTCTCGAAAAAATCGATACGGAACAATGGATGCGCTTTATAAAAAAACGATTCAAAGATACGGGAAAAACAATCACTTCTGCTGATGCCCGTTTGATAGCTTCTTTAGCGGATAATCATTCTTATTATGTGCAACAACTGGCGCAACAGGTTTGGTTACGGACACCGGATAATTGCAATATTGAGATTGTAAAAGATGCACTCGATAATCTGGTAAATCAATTGAGCTTGCTTTTCATCAATATCATTGAATCGATTTCAACCACTCAAATCAATTTTCTCAAAGCGCTTTTGAGTAAAGAAATGCAACTCAGTTCGCAGGAAACATTGAAAAAATACAAATTAGGAACTTCTGCCAATGTCATTCGTATAAAAAAGGCGCTTTTAGAACGCGAAATTATTGATATAACAGGCGACAAAATCAACATTCAAGACCCAATGTTTAGTCATTGGCTCCGAAAATATTATTTCAAAATATGAATGATCCGTGTGTATATCAACCGGTTGTTTTCGATTTATTTTACCGTCAGTTTCTTCGTCAACCGAATATCGTCCGAAGAAGCGCCAATCATTAGATTAACGGTTCCGGGTTCGACAATAAAAGTGTCTTTATCGTTGTCCCAATAAGCCAAGTCGCTTGCTTTGAGTTCAAATGTTACTGTCCGGCTTTCACCTTTCGGTATCATGATCCTTTTGAAACCTTTTAGTTGTTTAATTGGCCGTATAACTTTCGAATCAGGAAATGAAACGTAAAACTGAACGACTTCTTCTCCATCCCTGCCACCTGTGTTTTTAATATTTACCGATAGATTTTCCGATTCATCCTTGCCGATAGAAGGTGCGGAAAGCGTAAGCCCCGAATAAGCGAATTGCGTATAACTGAGCCCGTAACCAAACGGATAAAGCGGTTTTACTTTTGCATACATATAGGTTCTTCCGTTGCGTATATCATAATCCATCATCGGCGGCAAATCGGCAATACTTTTCACCCAAGTTTGAGTTGTCCTTCCGGCAGGATTGTAATCGCCGAAAATCACATCGGCCAAACCATTACCCAATTCCTGACTGTTATTGGTGATATGAAGAATTGCCGGCAAATTTTCCTGCGACCAGTTGATAGCGAACGGAAAACTGCTGACCAAAACCAGCACCGTATTCGGATTGGCTTTGTATACCAATTGAGCAATGTCTTCTTGCTCCAACGAGAGTGCTTTACGATCGATAGCTTCGCGTCCGTCGCTCGGAACCGGCGAATACAGCCATTTCGGGTCTGTGCCGTAAACATGATTACCTATGCAAACAAAGGCAATGTCCGCCTTTTTTGCAGCGATAACGGCTTTGTCCATATCGTCATTGGGTTCGAAATACACTTTCACATCGTTGCCCACTGCATTCCGGATGCCTTGCAGGATGCTTACCGCGTAAGGTGGCGTTCCGCTGTACCAGTCCAGAAGAACTTCATCAGCACGTGGACCAATGACGGCGATAGACTTAATTTTACTTTTGTCCACCGGAAGAATTTTTTTATCATTCTTTAGTAATACAACCGATTTGGCTGTCACCAGCCGTACAAAATCATGAACTTCTTTTTTGCTCCATGGCGCTATGGTATCGGTAACTCCAATCCCTGCATAAGGCAACTTTGTTTGATTACCATCAAGTAAACCCAACCGGAGAGCAACATAGAAGTTGCCTCTAATCGCTTTATCAATGTCTTTTTCGGTAAGTAAACCCTGTTTCAACGCTTCATAAATATAGGGTTTGAAAGTATCGAGGAACTGCCCTACACCTGCTTTAACAACAGCAGCAGCGCCTTCAGTGTGAGTAGGATAAGCTTTGTGTGCAGTAATCAATAAATTCAATGCGCCTCCGTCGGTACAGATAATACCTTTCATATTCCATTCCTTACGAATTTTTTCCAACACGGGATTGACTGCCATCGGCGTACCGTTCCAAGCATTGTAAGAAGCCATAAATGCCTGTGAACCGCCTTTTTCTATTCCCTTATGAAAAGTATAGGAATAATATTCATGGAACAAGCGGTTGTCGAAATCGGAAGACGTGGAATCGCGCCCGTCTTCGTTGCTGTTAGCGAGAAAATGCTTCATCAACGACGCCGCTTTCCAGTATTTCGGGTTATCGCCTTGCAATCCTTTGACAAATGCTACTACCATTTCCGATGTGAGAAAAGGGTCTTCGCCATAACTTTCTTCGGTGCGTCCCCAGCGTGGATCGCGTGCCAAATCGGCATTTGGAGCCCGCATCACCAAACCGCCTCTTTTATACTTATCGTTTTGCGTATAAAAACGGACATCGGTAGCTTCCGTATCGGCTACTTTTTGTACCAATTCAGGATCCCAAGTTTCACCAAGACCATAAGCTTGCGGGAATATAGTTGTTGGATATGCGTCGGGAACACGCTGTCCGTTAACTATTTTAAAACCGCCCCAACCGGCAGGACCTCCCAGCGCCATACCGTGTAATCCTTCGGAATGTCCGGTATTTCTTATCCCGAGACGTGGTACCCCCAAGTCTGTTGACAGTGCATTGACTTTTTCGTCGATTGTCATTAGCGACAATAAATTATCCAAGCGTTCATCATCGCTCAATGCCGGATTCTGAAACGGATAAACGTATTGGGCGAAAAGATGAGTATTCGCCGGCAGAATTAAAAAGAGGATTATTACAAGTTTTCTCATAAGATATCGAATTAAAACTTTCATTAAATTTACAACATGGGAGCCACAAACAATTTCTTTAATCCTAATTCTTCACGATCTAAACCTACCGCAAATCCAATTGCTTGCGTAATATACAGAACAGGGATTTTCGTTTTACGACCTAAATAGCTATCAATGTGATTCCGGCGCATATCAAGGTTCGACTGGCACATTGGACACGCGACAATAATCGCTTCAGCGCCTCTGTCTTCAGCATCCTGTACAATTCTGCTTGACAATTTGGCTACAACATCGGTGCGTGAGACCGAAAGTCCTCCTCCGCAACATTCGGTTTTAAATCCCCAATCAAGAGGCTTTGCGCCTGTTTTTCGCATTATTTCTTCCATCGATTGCGGGTCTTCTACACGATCGAATTGCAGGATGGAATGCGGACGAACCAAAAGACATCCATAATAACATACTATTTTCCGATCATAAGGATGAATAACTTTTTCTTCTATTTTGTTGACAATATATTTATCAATAAATTGCATGACATTCAGTATTTTGCATGGTCTGTTTAGAGGCATTCCGATAATTTCTGAAACACGAGTTTTTAATGCAGAATCTCCATTCCACTCGTGTTGCGCTACACTCAGCCGGTTATAACAAGCTGCACAGGGAACGACAATTTCATTCATCCCTTGTTTTTCAGCCAAAGCCAATATACGGGCAGGCAAAGCCAAAGCAAGCTCTCTGTTAAGATTATGGGCAGCTGTCGCGCCGCAACAATTCCAATCTTCAATTTCTTTAAAATGAATGTCGAACGCATTTGCCAGCGCTAAAGTTGATTGTGCATATTCCGAAGAGGTGCCTTTCAGAGAACAGCCCGGATAAAATCCTATATCCATAATTATTTTATTATTATTCGATAATTGTTATTGTTGTGCATTCTTGAAAATATCACCGATTTGTTTTTTACCTTTCACCATTTCCGGCACAATCGGAAGTTTTCCTTTGGTAAACATTTTCGGCGCTACATCCATATCTTGAAGAATTTCAAATGTCCGCATTTTATAATCCGCAACCAAACCGATTTCGTATAACCGTCCGGTATATTTCACCGAATCTAAAAATGCCCGATGGAACGACAGAATATTTTTTGATTTTTTATTAACAGTTTTTCCCTGTAGCGATTTTCCCCGCAAATAGTCCATTAACTGCGGAATATCAATTTCCATCGGACAACGTGTTAAACAATTCTGACAGGACACACACAACCAAATGGATTCGGAAGACAATATTTTCCGATAATTTTCGATATTGTTGGTTTGAAGCATTCGTATGACACGACTCGGCGGATAATCCATTTCTTCTACGACTGCACACCCTGCCGAACATTTGCCACATTGATAACAACGATCGACATTAACATTCGTATTTGATTTTATTTCAGAAATATACCCTTTCTTTTCCATATCAATTTATTAAAATATGATAAATAGCTCAGGACAAAATTACTATTATTTATTTGAATTTGGAAATTTGATGAATTGAAATTACAAACTGTTTACTTATTCTCTTTGAAAGCATCTAAGGCTTTCTTCACCGAACCGTATTTGAGAAGTATTTCTCGGGCTTTTTCTGTGGAAACTTGTAGCTCATCTACAACCATTCGAGTTCCACGCTCAATTAGTTTCTTGTTTGTCAACTGCATATTCACCATTTTGTTGCCTTTGACCCGACCTAATTTAATCATTATCGTTGTGGAAAGCATATTCAGAATTAACTTTTGTGCTGTTCCGGCTTTTAAACGAGTGCTACCGGTGACAAATTCAGGGCCGACCACTGCTTCAATCGGATATTCGGATATTTGAGCCAGCGGAGAATTCGGATTACAGGTGATGCCCCCGGTCAGCAGACCGTTTTCACGCGCTTTTTGCACTCCCCCGATAACATACGGAGTCGTTCCGGAAGCTGCAATTCCAATAACCGTATCCAACGGATTGATTTGGAAAGCCTGCAAATCTTCCCAAGCTTTATCCGGATTATCCTCTGCTCCTTCTACTGCAGTTCTTAAGGCAGTATCGCCGCCTGCAATCAATCCGATCACAATCCCCGGAGAAACGCCGAAAGTAGGAGGTAGTTCGGAAGCATCCAACACGCCTAAGCGCCCGCTTGTTCCTGCGCCCAAATAAAAAATTCTTCCCCCTGCTTGCATTCGTTTCAATATTTGTTCAATAAGCGCTTCTATTTGTGGAATCACTTTTTCAACAGCCAAATGGATTTTTGCGTCTTCCTGATTGATATCGGTCAGAATTTCATGTACCGACATCTGATCTAACTGTTGAAATTGTGATGGAGACTCTGTAATACTTATCATATTTTCATTTTTTATACCACAAAAATACAATTTATTGATGGATTTAGCAACTTATATTAAAATACATAATCGTCTATTTAGGGCTATTTAATTAAAGAAGGCTGCCTTCAATAACAAGACAGCCTTTCCTCCTCCGTACAAAACTTGGGATAAATCCCTCATTCTTTAGCAACTACCAATCATTCGCAATGAAGAATAAATACGAGCTTTCCATTCACAGCGCGTATTTCCCACCACGATTTTCCACCATAGGTGTTTTCTAATTCGTCTTTGCTTAACTCAACTCCATGCACTTTTTCTTTTTGTTCCATAATTAAGTTTTTTTATTTGATTAAACACGCTACAAAGAAAATCGTTTTTTTTCAGATAATATGTTAATTAAATGTTAAATTTATGTTATTTCTTTGTAGAATTATTAAAAAACCGTAACTTTGTTTCATTGAATCTATATATTATTTGAATTATTACCATGAAATTGTTTAACCTTTTACTTTTATTCACAATCGCATTAATATGTTTGTTTTCCCTACAGGCAGTATGGTTGTATTATACTTACCGGTTACATTTGCAAAGCATGGAAGAGTCAATTGATTCAATTTTTAGTCAAGCCGTTGAACAGGAATTGGATCAGCGATTTCTTGAGTTACAAAAAAATGTAAAAGAAAATCTACCGGACGCAAATGTTTATGTCACTTCTTTCGACATTGATTATAATGATAAGGGGAATAATAATGTTATCTCTCAACAATTCGCTATGATTCAACACTTAGTGGAAACAAACAATATTCACTTCAATATGAACGGATTTGATAGTATTTTTCATTCACTCTTGAAATCAAATCTATATCCTTTCCATTGCCAAATAAACCACGTAGATTCTTTGGATAAGATAATAGAAACTTCAGGCATGTTTGTTAATACAGGATTCAAAACAACTGCTTTGCCGATTATTAACGGAGAAAATATTTATGCAATTGTTAAGATTTCATCGCCCTCCGTTTTTAAAACAATGTTAGTCATTTTAGGAGTCTCAATCTTGATTGTTTTACTCATCATGACCTGTATAATTTATGGTATAAAATTACTCTTTAATCAATATCAATTAAATCGGCTTCGGGAAAATTTTTCACATGCTTTAACTCATGATATGAAAACCCCTCTGGCAACAATCCACTCGGTTTTTATTCAATTGAAAAGCGGAATTCTCGATAATAATCCGGATATGCAGCAAAAGTTTTACACGATTGCTCTCGATCAAGTGATTAGTTTACAAGAAATAGTTAATCAGATTTTAACGCTGTCTGCTATTGAAAAGAGACAGTTGTCATTGCACAAGCAATTGATTGATTTGCCGGTAATGATTCAGTCCCTAATTGACAAATTTACGATTAATACAGGTAAAATTATTGTGTTTCATACCTCTTACAATTTAAAAAATAATTATGTTTTTGCCGATCCGCTTTATTTAAATAATGTTATTAGCAATTTGATTGATAATGCTATAAAATATTCCGGCGATCCGGTGGAGATTAAAATTGAATGTGCAAGTATTGAAAAAAAAACTAATATTCATGTGAAAGACAATGGATTTGGAATTTCTAAAATAGATCAATTAAAAATATTTAAACGATTCGAGCGGGGCGCTGAAATAAAACGAAATCATATCAGCGGGTTCGGTATTGGACTCAATTATGTGCAGCAAATTATTGAAGTTCATGGTGGAACAGTCGCACTATCCAGTCAGGAAGGCATTGGGAGTGAATTCATCATTACTTTACCCGGTTATTAAAAATATATAACTTTAAAATATTTTACTATGGGAACAATTAAAATGCTTTTTGTGGAAGATGATACTTCTTTTGCATTTATTGTCAAAGGCAGTTTGGAATTGACGAAAATTTACCAAGTACAAACGGCTTTTAACGGAAAAGAAGGTTTGGAGGCCTACCGCTCATTCAACCCGGATGTCATTGTCGCAGATATTGAAATGCCTATCATGGACGGAATGGAAATGGTTTCTCAAATCCGAAAAACAAATGAATTAATTCCGATTTTATTCGCAACGGGACATACGAACGCCCGGCTCGTGCTGGACGGGTATAAATTAAATGTGGACAATTTTATTAAAAAGCCTTTTTTGCCGGAAGAGTTAGACGCTCATATCCAAGCTGTTTTAAGACGAACTCGAATGTTTTCGAAGGTAAATAACGAGGAAAATATTTATCTGGGAGAAATCATTTTTAACACGGATAAACAATACCTCCAGTATAAAAACACAAAATATAAACTTACTGCTCGAGAATCCAAAATTTTACGTAAGCTATTCGAAAACAAAGGAAATGTAGTTAAGCGAGATGAACTCTTGAACGAAATATGGGGAATGAGTGATTTCTTTACATCAAGAAGTCTGGATGTATATATCAACTCGTTACGCAAATATCTGTCTATTGAGTCGAAAATCAATATTGAAACGATTCGAGGTAAAGGATTGGTACTTAATATAGCATAAGCGTATTTCAGGGCTTAATCAGCTATTAATTTACGATAACGTACCCGTTTGGGCTCAACATTGCCTAAGCGTAGTTTTTTATTTTCTTCGTATTCCGAATAAGAGCCTTCGAAGTAAAAGACTTGCGAATCGCCTTCAAATGATAGAATATGCGTACATATCCTATCGAGAAACCAGCGGTCGTGGGAAATCACTACAGCGCAACCGGCGAAGTTTTCCAATCCTTCCTCCAATGCGCGTAAGGTATTGACGTCGATATCGTTGGTTGGTTCATCCAATAAAAGCACGTTCGCTTCCGATTTCAGTGTTAATGCTAAGTGCAACCTGTTTCTTTCTCCGCCGGAAAGTACGCCGCATTTCTTTTCCTGATCGGCTCCGGTAAAATTAAATCGCCCAAGGTAAGCCCGGGCATTGACTTCTTTCCCGCCGACGCGGATAAATTCCGTGCCTCCGGATACTACCTGAAAGACCGTTTTTTCAGGATCGATATCCGTGTGGCTTTGATCAATATAGCCGATCTTAACGGTTTCACCAACTTCAAATATTCCTTTATCCGGTTTTTCCATATCCATAATCAACCGGAAAAGTGTTGTTTTTCCGGCTCCATTGGGTCCGATAACACCGACAATACCGTTGGGCGGCAACATAAAATTCAAATCCTCATATAACAATTTATCTCCAAAAGCTTTGGCTACATGAATCGATTCAATGACTTTATTCCCCAGCCGCGGACCGTTCGGAATGAAAATTTCCAACTTCTCTTCCCGCTCTTTCGTGTCTTGATTCAATAATTGCTCATACGAATTTAAGCGTGCTTTTCCTTTGGCGTGACGGGCTTTAGGCGCCATGTGCGACCATTCCAATTCGCGTTCCAACGTTTTCCGGCGTTTGCTCGCCTGTTTTTCTTCCTGCGCCATCCGGAGCGTTTTTTGCTCTAACCAGGAAGTATAGTTTCCTTTCCATGGGATTCCTTCGCCTCTATCCAATTCAAGAATCCATCCTGCAACATGATCCAGAAAATAGCGGTCGTGAGTGATGCAAATCACCGTTCCGGCATATTGTTGCAAATGCTGTTCCAACCAGTCGATGGATTCCGCATCCAAATGGTTGGTTGGCTCATCGAGTAAAAGAATATCCGGTTGCTGCAACAACAAACGGCAAAGAGCCACCCGCCGCCTCTCTCCTCCTGAAAGCGTTCCGACGATTTGTTCTTCAGGTGGACAGCGTAAGGCATCCATAGCACGTTCCAATTTACTGTCGATATTCCATGCATCGGTAGCATCAATTTTATCCTGCAACTCGGCTTGGCGGGAAAAAAGCTTATCCATCTTTTCGGCATCTTCATAATATTCAGGTAAACCGAATCTTTCGTTAATTGCTTCATATTCTTTCAGTATATCCATAATCTCCTGTACGCCTTCCTGCACAATTTCCTTTACCGTTTTTGCATTATCCAACAGCGGTTCCTGCTCCAAAAGTCCAATCGAATAGCTCGGTGAAAAAACAACTTCTCCTTGATATTCCTTTTCAACACCGGCTATAACCTTCAGTAAAGTTGATTTTCCAGAGCCGTTCAGACCGATGATTCCAATCTTCGCTCCGTAATAAAAAGAAAGATAAATATCTTTAAGAACTTGTTTATGGGGAAGAAAAGTTTTATTTACCCCTACCATTGAAAAAATGATTTTCTTATCGTCAGCCATAATTCGTCAATTGATTTAAATTTATTTGCAAAGATAAAAAAAAATTTCTACCTTTGCACCCACGTTTTAAAAACGGCACAAAAGATTCATTAGCTCAGCAGGTAGAGCACATCCCTTTTAAGGATGGGGTCCTGGGTTCGAGCCCCAGATGGATCACTCTCTACGAATAAACCGGCAAAACAATTTTTCGCCGGCCTCCCGAAATTATGGATAACAATAAAAATAGTTGTAAAGCCTATTTTGCCTCCGGATGTTTCTGGGGAACTGAATACTGGTTTATGAAAGCGACAGGCGTTAAAGCCACTACTGTTGGCTTCATGGGAGGAAACGTAGATAATCCTATCTATCCACAAGTCAAGACGGGAACAACCGGTCATTTGGAATGCGTTGAAGTGGAATATGACGCGGGTAAAACAAATTATAAAAATTTGCTAACACTGTTCTTTGAAACACACGATTTTACGCAAACCGATGGTCAAGGTCCGGATGTTGGCTCACAATACTTGTCTTGCATTTTTTATACAAATGAATCTGAAAAAGCGGAGGCTGAAAACTATATCCAACAGTTGGAAAGTATGGGATATCGTGTAGCAACCCAACTGCGTCCGGCTTCAACTTTCTGGATTGCCGAAAACTATCACCAGCAATATTACGAACACAAGGGAACAAAACCGTATTGCCACAGTTACAGAAAAATATTTTAAGACCTTTGTGATTACCATAATTAATTCTAATTTTTTTATTTTTTAATTCTTGTTCCGGTTCTTTTAATATTTTTTGTAATAAAATACACATATATGAGAAATACATATTATCTTTGCACAAAAAAATATGTATGGCGGAAATTTCCCCAACTATCAAAGGCCGATATGAGGAATTTTAATTTTGTTTTGTATGGAATATATGTACGTTTTTACACCTATTTCTATAATAACAGAATCTCTGACGACTATTATAATAGTGCTGGTGACAATTCATTCGCTATGTAGAAGACAATGACAATGATGTAAATAATTATCAATATGAGAAATATAAAAGCAAAAACAATCAATGAAATTATCAGGCAATCATCCGGTAATATAAATTCGGTGAACTATCTGATGAAGTTACTTTCTATAAGTAGAGAAACTGCTTACAGACGGCTAAGAAATATAAACTCGTTTTCAGTAAAAGAAATAATTGCTATTGCAAAAGACCTCAATATTTCGATTGACCGGCTGCTTGATTTAAAAGTCAATAATAATAAACTTCTCATCAATGGATTCAATTTTGATCGTGAACATGTTGATATTTATTCAGGTTTGCTGCAAAGTAACATTGAATTTATGGAAAAACTGCTTGCTTCAACCAGCACAAAAATTACTGCTATAAAAAACAGTTTACCCTTCCGCTTGCTGCCTTTCAAATCGCTGTTCAAGTTCGATTATTGCCGTTACATGTATTCGGCCGGAAAAATTCCATTGACGACGCGGTATTCCGATATAGTCATTCCTCCTCAAATAAACGAATTATACGAACAATGCGTTTCTCGTTTTAGCCGGCTAACCAATATCACCTGCATTATTGACAATAAGCTATTCTCCGGTATTATTGAAAAAATACAGTATTATTACCGGTTAAGATTCATTTCCGCCGAAGATTTGCAAATCCTGCAAGCTGAGCTTTTTAAATTCTTGGAGGGGTATGAGTGTTTACTGCGAAGCGGTAAAAACAGCGCCGGTTCAGATTACGTTTTCTATTATTCATTGTTTAACATAGAATCAGACATTGTTTTTTACGAATATGACAATAATTCTTTATTACAAATCCGGATTTTTCCCGAAAGTCCGATCGTGATAAAGAACGATAATTTGATAAATGCTATTCAGCTAAAATGGATCGATACGAATATAAGAAATTCATTGCTAATAACTAAAACAGCCGATATCCATCAAGTTGAAATGCTTAGAAGCGTATATCAGCAGATTTCGGACTTGAAGCCCTGATCAGTATTTTTTTATCACATGCGATTTTCTTCATGTTCCTCCGATTGACGAAAAAAAAATATCGTCTTAACACAAAACGAGTTAAGTGGTTTGTCTTAAATTAAATCAGTAAAAGTTTTGCAGAGTAGTGAAAAAGGTAGTACCTTTGTGTCCGCTTTCCGAAAAAAGACGGGGATAAAGCGAGTGGTCTTTGATAAATTTTCATAGCAATGTAGTACAATAAAGAGGGAAAGAGCGTCAATTAGAGAAAAGACAGTAGAGCGAAGGAAAAAACGAAAAAAAAATATTTTGACAGAGAAGAGTTTGATCCTGGCTCAGGATGAACGCTAGCGATAGGCTTAACACATGCAAGTCGCGGGGCAGCGCTTCGGGCGGCGACCGGCGAACGGGTGAGTAACA
>Ga0123354_10005721_pt1 | contig 18185 bp, 21 predicted proteins | sample TergutLab28metaG_2_FD_97872 | JGI IMG/M metagenome (GOLD analysis project Ga0123354, IMG submission 97872) | Labiotermes labralis P4 segment gut microbial communities from Petit-Saut dam, French Guiana - Lab288 P4 | ecosystem: Host-associated > Arthropoda: Insects > Digestive system > Gut ...
CAGCTGTACCGCGTCCGGCGGCGCGCCCGCCGCCGCCAGGCCCTGGCGCAGCGCGGCGACAATGGCGCGGTTCGACGATAAAGCGCTCGACGAGCCATTCAGCAGTACCGCGTTGCCGGCCTTCAGACAGATCCCGGCCGCATCGGCCGTTACATTCGGGCGCGCCTCGTAGATCACCCCGATCACCCCGAACGGCACCCGCACCTGTGCGATACGCACCCCGTTCGGCAGCGTCCAGCCGCGCACCACCTGCCCCACCGGGTCGGCCAGGGCGGCAATGTCGCGCAGGCCGTCGGCCATTGATTGCAGACGGCTGTCGTCGAGCGCCAGCCGGTCGATGATTGCCTCGTCGGTGCCAGCCGCCCTGGCACAAAGCACATCGTCGGTATTGGCCATCAGTATCTGGCCGGCATCGTGCAAAAGGGCGTCTGCCATCGCGCGCAGCGCCGCGTCCTTGCCGTCGCAGGTCATTGTGGAAAAAACCCTGGCGGCGAGCCGGGCAGAACCTGCTTGGGTGCGCATGGTCATGCCTTAAGATTACCGCTGCTAGCCATACAGGAGGCCCCACCACAAACGCCTGGTTGAATGCTGGCTGACAATGCTCAAGCATATTTCATACATATGGCCACCGTCAATCGTAAATGTCAAGTGCGGGCCGGCCACACCGGCCCCACCCCGTGACGGCGCAGCAACAGCCAGACCAGCACGAAGGCGTTGCAGGTGCCGGTCACGACCGCCGAGATGATGGTGCCGGGGTCAAGGATCATGATGGCCCATGTGCCCCAGATGATCTCGTTGCTCAGCTGCAGCACCCACGATCCAACGGACACCCCCGTGACCTCGCGTTCGCGCATGATGCGCACGCCCTGGTGCAGCTTGACAATGGCCACCGGCGTGACAACCGTGGCCCCGAACGCCGCCGAGCTGACGCCCCAGTCGAGGTACACCAGCAGGCCGGCGAAGGCGAGCCCGAGCGGTATCAGCCACAGGCTGGGCAGCTTGCCCGCCTTGTGCAGGTAATACAGCGAGACGGCTGTGACGACGGCGCTGACGGCATTGGCGACGATGATAAACCCCTGCCCGAGGTGGATGCCGTGCGAGATCCAGCCGAGCGTGACGCCGATGAACGCCACCCACATGGGCCACGCCATGCCCTTCGTGTCGCCGGTGCGCAGCAGCGCCACCAGTTGCGGTATCAGCATGAAAGTGGCGGTGGCGCCGCCCAGCCAGCCGATTGCGGTGATCACTGGCGGGCCTTCTTCATCAACACCATATCGTCGCGGTGTATCACCTCTGGGCCGAAGCGCTGCCCCAGCGATGCCGCCAGTTCAACTGAGCTGCTGCCGACGATGCCCCTGGCCACCACGTGGCCGTCGGGTGCCAGCACGTCGACCGGGTCGCCCGCCTCGAAGATACCCTCGACGCCGACCACCCCGGCGGCCAGCAGCGACGCCGACCCGCCGGTCAGCGCGTTGACGGCGCCCTGGTCGATTTGCAGACGCCCCTGCGCCACGCTGGCGTCTGCCAACCACAGCAGGCGCCGCGGGCGCTTTACCGGGCTGGGGGCGAAGGCCGTGCCGGTGTCGCCGCCGTCCAGTGCCTCCCCGGCGTTGGCGCAGGCCGCCACCACGACGGGAATCCCGGCAGCGGCCGCCAGTCGGGCCGCCTCAATCTTCGAGCGCATGCCGCCGCTGCCAACTCCCGAACCGGTGCGGTGCACGTCGGCCGTCAGATCGGCCGCCTTGGCCACGAACGGCACCCGCGTGGCGCCCGGCTCGTCCGGGTGGGCGGTGTAAAGGGCGTCGACGTCGCTCAGCAACACCAGCGCGCTGGCCCGCACCATCTCGGCTACCAGGGCAGCCAGCCGGTCGTTGTCGCCGAAGCGGATCTCGCGGGTGGCAACCGTGTCGTTCTCGTTGACGATGGGGGTGACGCCAAGCCTTGTCAGCGCGCCGAACGTGCGCAGGGCGTTCGTGTAACTGGTGCGCCGCGCGATGTCACCGACGGTGACAAGCACCTGCGCCACCGTGATGCCGTGGGAAGCGAAGGCGGCCGTGTAGCGGGCGATCAACAGGCCCTGGCCGACGGCGGCGGCGGCCTGCTGCTGCGCCAGATCGGTCGGGCGGCGCGACATGCCCAGCGGCTCGCAGCCGGCGGCGATGGCCCCCGATGTCACAAGTACGATCTCACGGCCCTGGACGCGCCGGGCCGCCAGGGCGTCGACCAGCCTTACAAGCGCCAGCTCGTCGAGCCCGCCCTGCGGCGACGCGAGTGACGACGAGCCCACCTTGACCACGACGCGGCGCGCCGACGCCACCATCTGGCGCGTTGCCCGCTCATCGACGACGGTCTGCTCGCCGCTCATTCGCCCGCCTCTTCGTCGCCATCGTCCTGCTCGACGGTGCGGCGGCGCACGGTGCGCCAGTCGTCGTGACCGGCGTCGGCCATCATGTCGGCGCGCTGCCGCTTGTAGTCGGCGTCCATCTCGCGGCGCCGCTTGCTGGACGGCCGCTGCTGCACCAGCCGGGAGTCCTCGCCGCGGCGCGCCAGCGGGATGGCGCCCATGTCAATCTGGGGCAGGAAGTCGAACACCACGGCGTCGTCGCCGGGGCCGATTGCCACGGTGTCGCCCTGCTCGGCGCCGAGCGCCAGCAGCTGATCGTCGACACCAAGGCGGGCCAGCCTGTCGGCCAGGTAGCCGACGGCCTCGTCGTTGCCGAAGTCGGTCTGCGCCACCCAGTGCTGCGGCTTGGCGCCAAGCACCCGCCACACGTCGCCCTGCCGGGTGACGGTGAAGCCGTCGTCCACCGGATGCGGCACCAGGGTGATCACCGGCCGCGGCGGCGGGGTCAGCCGCTGCTGGCTGACGATGGCCGCCATGGCGAATTCCAGCGCGTTCAACCCCTCGCCGGTGGCGGCGGAGACCGGGAACACCTTGAGGCCGCGCTTTTCGATTTCTGGACGCGCCATCTCGGCGATCACACGGGCATCGGGCACATCGATCTTGTTCAGGGCCACCAGCCGGACGCGGTCTTCCAGGCCGCCATACGCCGCCAGCTCGGCCTCGATCACGTCGAGGTCGCTGATGGGGTCGCGACCCGGCAGATAGGTGGCGCAGTCGAGCACGTGCACGAGGGCGGCACAGCGTTCGATGTGGCGCAAGAAATCGTGGCCAAGGCCCCGGCCGTCGGCCGCGCCCTCGATCAGGCCCGGCACGTCTGCCACCGTGAAGGTGACGTCGCCGGCGCGCACGACGCCGAGGTTCGGCACCAGTGTGGTGAATGGGTAATCGGCCACCTTCGGGCGGGCGGCTGACATGGCGGCGATCAGGGAAGACTTGCCGGCGCTGGGAAAACCAACCAGGCCGATGTCTGCCACCACTTTGAGCTCAAGGGCGATGCGGCGGGCCTCGCCGGCCTCGCCGAGCAGCGCGAACCCGGGGGCCTTGCGCGACGCCGTCGCCAGCGCCGCATTGCCCAGCCCGCCCCGGCCGCCGCGGGCCACGACGGCTTCGCCGTCGACCAGGTCGGCCAGTTGCTCGCCGGTGTCCTCGTCGGCCACCGCCGTACCGGGTGGCACCGGCAGCACGATGTCGGCGCCGTCGGCGCCATTGCGGTTGCTGCCCTGGCCCGGCGCGCCGTTCTGGGCGCGCCGCTGCGATTGCCGGTGATAGTCGACGAGCGTCGTCAATCCCGGGTCAACGCGTAGGATTACTGAGCCACCGCGCCCGCCGTTGCCGCCGTCGGGCCCTCCGAGGGGTTTGAACTTCTCACGGTGCACGCTGGCACAGCCATTGCCACCATGCCCGGCTGATACAGCCAGCGTGACACGATCGACGAACGAGGGTATGGCCATTAGCGGCCCTTGAACAGCTAGTCCGCGGGGGTGACGTTGATCACGCGCCGCCCGCGCTTGACGCCGAATTCAACAGCGCCAGGCACCAGTGCGAACAGCGTGTCGTCCTTGCCGCGCCCGACGCCATCGCCGGGGTGGAAGTGGGTGCCGCGCTGGCGCACGATGATCTCGCCGGCGCTGACCTGCTGGCCGCCATAGCGCTTGACGCCGAGGCGCTGCGCGTTGGAGTCGCGGCCGTTACGGGAGCTAGAAGCGCCTTTCTTGTGTGCCATGGTTAACCTCTCAGCCCTTGATTCCGGTGATCTTCACCCGGGTGTACTTCTGACGGTGACCCTGGCGCTTGATGTGGCCTGTCTTGTTCTTGAACTTCAGGATGTGGATCTTCGGGCCGCGCGACGGGCCTTCCACCTCTGCTGTCACCGACGCCTTGGCCAGTTTGGCGGCGTCGTAAATGACCTTGTCGTCGTCTACCAGCATGATGGCTTGCAGCGAGATGCTGTCGCCGGGCTGGGCGGCCTGGTCAATGTCGATGACATCGCCGACGGCCACCTTGTGCTGTCGCGAGCCACTGCGCACGATAGCGTACACGTCGTCACCTCTCGTTTGGTCGAATGGGCGTAAGCCAAGCAGACGCCTGGCCGCTGAATAGCGCCAACTATCTATGCTACTTCAACGGTCAGGCCTGGTCAAACAGTCGTTGGCCTTACTGCTGCGAGCCCTTGTAGCTCTGCGACACCATGACACCCTTCTGATAGACGATGCACTGCACGTCTGTCGTGTCTGTGGTGGTCGAATTGGAATGGATGTACGTCACTTGCAGCTGCGAATCATTCCAGTCGATGCCGATGTAGTCCTGGAACTGGGCTGTGCAGTAGGCTTCCAGCGAGTCGGTGTCGTTCGGCAGCGAAGTGCCGATCGCGTAGACCTCTGCCTCATGCTCTGAGCTGCACGGCGCTACTTGCAGCTTGCCGATCTGAGCCGACTGGTCTGAGATGCTAACGATGCAGTCGCCCACCTGCAAAGCCGTGCTGTTGATCGATGCCGTGGCCGTCACCAAGCCCTCGGGATCACGGTACTGCGGGCCCATGAAGATGCTGCAGGCACTAGCGCTGATAACGAGCCCCCCAGCAACGACAGCCATGACGATTCGTGGTAAGAGTTTGTATGTCATGGCGTCAGTTTATCATTCCAGCCGGTGCCGCTCACAGAGGCGGTACCAAGAACGCCAGAACGATCATTGCCAAACCGGCAGCACCGGTCAAGGCGGCGTCCCAAATCCGGCTGCGTACCACTAGCAGGCCGGCCATCTCTTCCGGCAGCACCAGCCGCAGCAACCCGGCCAGGCCACAAGCACCGCCGATCATCATGGCGCCCCGCTTCCAATGCAGCTCGATGATCAGGTAGACACCGATGCCAATGCACACGATCACAACCAGCAGCGGCCACTGGCGCAGCAACGCCTTCGGCCAGCCGCGGAAAAACCGCGACCAGCCGGTGCGGAAGCGGCCCATCGGGGTGGGCGCTATCTCAACTGACACGCCCGGCCACCGCCTTCTCGGCCGCGTCGACCAGGTTGGCCAGCAGCATCGCCCGCGTCATGGGGCCAACCCCGCCGGGGTTCGGCGCCAGGTAACCGGCCACTTCGGCGACCTCAGGCGCCACGTCGCCGACCGGCTTGCCGTCAACCCTTGTCACGCCGACGTCGACGACCACTGCACCGGGTTTAACCATGTCGGCGGTCAGCATGTGCGGGCGCCCGGTGGCCATCACAACGATGTCGGCCCGGCGGGTGTGCCCGGCCAGGTCTTGGGTGGCCGAGTGGCATTGCGTCACCGTGGCGTCGACCCCGTGCTTGGTCAGCAATACAGCGAGGGGGCGTCCCACAGTCAAGCCGCGCCCGACGACGCACACCTCTGCGCCACGCAGGCTGACGTCGTAGCGGTGCAGCAGTTCGACGATGCCGCGCGGGGTGCACGGCGTGATACCCGGCGCGCCTGCCATGAGGCGCCCGAGGTTGACCGGAGTCAGGCCGTCGACGTCCTTGTCGGCGTTCACGCTGGCCAGCAGCGCATCGGCGTCGAGGTGGGCGGGCAGCGGCAGTTGCACAATGAAACCGGTGCAGGCTGGGTCAGCATTGAGGCGGGCGATCGCGGCGGCCACTTCGTCGCGCGACGCCGTCGCCGGCAGCGCCACCTGGATCGATTCGATGCCGGTCTCGGCGCAGTCACGGTGCTTGCCGGCGACGTAGATGGCGCTGGCCGGGTCGTCGCCCACCAGGATGGTGCCAAGCCCGGGATGCACCCCCGCGGCCTTCAGCTGGGTGACCCGCTGGGCCAACTCGGATTTGATGGCAGCGGCCGTAGCCTTGCCGTCCAGACGGATCGCGGTCATGAGTCGATCCTACCGCCGGTGTCAGGCGACGATCACCGTCACCCGCCGGTCGAGCAGATAAGGCGCCAGGTCTGTCACGTCGCGGGTGTTGACAGCGACGTCGAGCAGTACGCCGCCGTCAGCGGTCGCCACCGGCGGGAACACCACCCAGGCGGTCACCAGCAAGGCTGGCTCGTCCTCTGCTTCCGGCGCCGGCAGGCCGATCAGGATCACGAGGGCGCCACCGGGCAGCGCCACATCCGGGATTTGCGACGCCCCGAGCAGCAACGATAACTGTTCTGTGCCGTCTGGTGGGCGTGGGGTGCCGTAACCGCCCTTGTCAAGCAGCGATCCGGGCTGCAGGGTGTAAGCGGCCCGTTGCCCGACGACCTGGGGCTTGTCCGCCGCCGGCACGAAGCGCACCCCGGGCGCGACGATTTCGGCGATGGCCAGGTCGGCTGACTCGATGACTTGGCCCTGCAACACAGTGCGGGCCACGACGAGCACAGGGGTCGCGGGGTCGCCGCCGGCGGTGACCGCCGCGCCGAGCCCGCCGAGGCAAGCTGCCAGCACGGTGGCCGCCGCAAGCCAGGCCCCGGTGATTCGCGGTGCGATAGACATGATGAGCCCTCCAGGTAAACCATCATCGCACGCGGAAGTGGGTGTGTGACCGGGTGAAGACCAGATCTGTGGATAACTTGGCTACGCAAGCCCGTGGCGGGCGAACACGTGCACCGGGTCGGGGTCGGCGCCACGGAAGCGGCGGTAAGCCGTCATCACGTCCTCCGAGCCGCCGCGCGACAGCACCTGAGACCGGAACCAGTCGCCGTTTTGCCTTGTCAGGCCACCGTTCTCGGCGAACCAGGCGACGGTGTCCGCGTCCATCACCTCTGCCCACAGATAGCCGTAGTAGCTGGCCGCGTAATCGGAGCCGCCCCAGATGTGGCTGAAGTAGCAGCTCTTGTAGCGCGGCGGGATCAACGGGTTGTCCATGCCGAACCGCTCAAGCGCCGCCTGCTCGAACGCGTCGATGTCATCGACGGTGGCGGGCAGTTGGTCCAGCGGCGTCTGGTGCCACACCTGGTCGAGCAGCATCGCGGCGTACGACTCGAACGAGTTGAAACCCTCGCCGAAGTGCCTGGACGCCAGCAGCATGTCGCACATCTCCGCCGGCATCGGCTCGCCGGTGCCGACGTGGGTGGCGAACCCGGCGATGACTGACGGCTCCCACGACCACATCTCGTTGACCTGGCTGGGAAACTCGACGAAGTCACGCGGCGTCTGCGTGCCAGACAAGCTGGGATACCGCGTGGCCGCCAGCAACCCGTGCAGGTCGTGGCCGAATTCGTGGAACAAGGTTGTGACCTGGTCCCAGTCCATTAGCGACGGCTGGCCAGGTTGCGGGCAGGTCTGGTTGCAGTTGTTCGTCACCACCGGCAGCGCCGGCTCAAGCTGCGATTGCGGGGTCAGCGACGTCATCCAGGCGCCGCCTTGTTTGGACGCCCGGGCGTAAGGGTCGAACAGCACCAGCCCCATCGCCGAGCCGTCGCCGTCGCGCACCTCGTACGCCCGGCACTGGTTCGTGTAGCCGGCGACGCCATCGATGCGGTGGAACGTCAGCCCGTACAACCGCCCGGCGGCGGCGAACACACCGCGCTCGAGCACCGCTTCGAACTCCAGGTACTGGCTGAGCTCCGCCTCGTCGAGGTCGAACTCGGTACGGCGCGTCTTCTCAGCCAGCCATGCCCAGTCCCACGGCTCCAGCGTCGCCCCCGGCGACACCGCGTCGAGTTGCGCCTGCAACTGCTGCGCCTCCTGCGCGGCGTTGGCCGCCGCCGCCGACGCCGCCTTGGTCAAAAGACTCATGACGGCGTCGCTGGTTTTAGCGCACCCGTCGTCGGCAATGTAAGCGGCGTAGGTGTCGAAACCAAGCAGCTGCGCCTTTTCGACGCGCAGCCGGATTAGCTCAAGTATCGTCTCGCGCGTGTCGAACGCGCCCTTGCCCCGATTGACAGACGCCTCGAACACCGCCCGCCTTGTCTCGCGGTTGTCCAGCGAAGCCAGTATTGGCTGACGGGTGGTGTTGACCAGCTCGATGACCCAGCCCGATTGGCCCCGCTGCTCGGCCGCCCGCTTGGCCTCAGCGACCTGGTCATCGGACAGCCCGGCCAGCAACTGGGCGTCGTCAATCACCACCGCCGCCGCTCCCCTGCCCTTGACCACCAGGCTGGAGTACGTGGTGACGCACGCGGCGATCTGCTCGTTGACCGCGCGCAGCCTCGCCTTGGAAGCCTCGTCGAGCTCAATGCCGTTGCGGCGGAACAGGCGCAGCTTCTCGGACAGCCACCAGCGGTCCTGTTCGTCGGCTGGAACCTCGCCGGCGTCGATGCGCGCCTGCAGCGCCACCAGGCGGTCGTACAGCCGCCGGTCTAGCCAGGTGGCGTCCTCGTGCGCTGCCAGCTTGGGCGATACGACCGCCTCTGTCTGGTCGCGCAAGTCATTGGTGTCGGCGTCTTTCAGCGTCCAGAAGGCGCAGCTGACGGCGGTCAGGTAATCGTCTGACAGCTCCCAGTCGTGAATCAGGCTAAGGTCGGGCGGGGTGGCGTCGGTGGCCAACCGCTCGAGCTCGGCGCGCTGGGCGGCCATCGCGTCGTCGAACGCGCCGGCCCAGTGGTCGTCTGCAATGTGGGCAAAGTCGGGCAGCCGAAAGCCGCCCGCGCGCAGTGCGAATAGCTGCGGGATCATGGTGTGTTCCTAACTAGTGGAAGAAATGCCGTGTGCCGGTGAGATACATCGTAACGCCGGCGGCGTTTGCCGCCTCAATGGTCTCCTGGTCGCGGATCGAACCGCCGGGCTGCACGATGGCAGCCACGCCAGCGTCGAGAAGCACCTGGGGGCCGTCGTTGAACGGGAAGAAAGCGTCGGACGCCGCCACGCTGCCCCGGGCCCGCTCGGAATCACCGAGGGTGTTGGCGCGCTCGACGGCCAGCTTGCACGAGTCAACCCGGTTGACCTGCCCCATGCCGACGCCGACACTTGCCTGGTCGTGGGCCAGCAGGATCGCGTTCGACTTGACGGCCCGCACCGCCCGCCACGCGAACACCAGGTCGCACAGCATGGCGTCGTCGGCCGGCGCGCCGGCCACCAGCGTCCAGTTCACCGGGTCGTCGCCGGCAGCGTCGATGCGGTCGATGTCTTGCAGCAGCACTCCCCCGCTGATGGTCTTGACGTCGAAGTCGCGCGGCGCGTACGGCGGCACCACCAGCAGCCGGACGTTCTTCTTGGCGGTCAGGATCTCAAGCGCTGCCGGCTCGAAGGCCGGCGCCAGCACCACCTCGGTGAAGATGTCGCGCAACTGGGTTGCCATCGCCGCGCTGACCTCGCGGTTCGACGCCACGACGCCGCCGTAAGCGCTCTGCGGGTCGCAGGCGTGCGCTTTGCGGTGGGCCTCGGCTATGTCGTCGCCAATCGCGATGCCGCAGGGGTTCGCGTGCTTGATGATGGCGACGCACGGCGCCCCGAAATCGAAGCACGCCCGGTAGGCCGCCTCGCCGTCCGTGTAGTTGTTGTAGCTCATCGCCTTGCCGTGCAGCACTTGCGCCTGGGCCAGCCCGGCCGGTACCGCGGCGTCGGTGTATAACGCGGCGCGCTGGTGCGAGTTCTCGCCGTAGCGCAGCCCCGCCAGCTTGCTCCATGACGCCCCGGCGAACGCCGGCCAGCCGTCGTCCGGGGTGGTGGCCAGTTCGCGGGCCATCCATGTGGCCACCGCAGTGTCGTAGGCGGCCGTGTGGGCGAAGGCCGCCGCCGCCAGGTCGCGCTTCTGCTGATCGGTGAAACCACCGGCCGCCAGGGCCTCAATCAGCATCGGGTATTGGCCGGGGCTTGTGATCACAGCCACCCAGGCGTGGTTCTTGGCCGCCGCCCGCACCATCGACGGACCGCCGATGTCGATCTGCTCGACGCACTCCGCGGGCGCCGCGCCTGACGCCACTGTCTGCTGGAACGGGTACAGGTTTGACACCACCAAGTCGAACGGCTCAATGCCCAGTTGCTGCAATTGGTCGACGTGCGACTCCAGCGAGCGGTTGGCCAGCAGCCCGGCGTGGACGGCCGGGTGCAGGGTTTTCACCCGCCCGTCGAGGCACTCAGGGAAGCCGGTGACCTGCTCGACAGGCGTCACCGGCACGCCGGCGGCAGCCAGCGTGGCGGCGGTCGAGCCGGTGCTCACGATCTCGACGCCGGCCGCGGCCAGCGACTTGCCCACTTCGACCAGGCCAGTCTTGTCGTAGCAGCTGACGAGTGCCCGTTTGATATTCATGTTGTTTGCCCTTTCGGTTTACTGTTTTCTTGCCGCAACCAGGGTTGCGGCGGCGGCGTTGGCTGGTCCGGCGGCTCGGCCGGCTTGGGGGCTGCCGGTTTCTCGGTTGGCGACGGCGGGCGCGGGGGCTCGGGTGGCTTGGGGGCGTCCGGCTTCTTGATTGGCGACGGCGGCGACGGCGGGCGCGGCGGCTCGACCGGCTTGGTGACGTCGGGCTTGGCGACGTCCAGTTTCTTGGTGCTGGGTGGCGCCGGTTCGGCTGGGCGCGGGCGTCTCAAAGTCAGAACCAGACCCATGACGCCGCCGCTGACACCTAGCACGGCCGGCACCAGTAGCACCATGTTTGTCAGCACCGGGCCCAGGCCGACAAGGCGGTTCGTGCCGAGATCGCCCCGGCTGATGGCGGCGATCACCGTGGCGGCCAGCGCGGTGGTGACTCCGGCGGCGACGCCGATCGCGGTGCCCGTCTCGAGGCGCATTTCGCCAGCTTGCGCTATCTGCGCCCGCACGGCCACCCAGGCGGCAGCGACGCCGGCGCCGACCGGAATCACCAGCCAGAGGAACATTGCCGGCGGTGGCGCGCCGATGGGCGGCACGGCGCCGAAGATGGGCAACGACGGCAGTATGCCCAGTTGCACAGAGAACGGCGACACGAGGGTCTCGGCGCCAAGGGCGAACCCGGCACCAGTGGCCCAGGCAGCACCCCAAATGATCATGGTCGGAGCCCAGAACGCCTGCCCGACCGCCAGCATCACCAGGCCGAGGGTGCCCGGCGCCAACCCGGCCTCAAGGGCGGCCACCCGGTCGTGCGATGAAATCAGCGCCACGCACATCACAAGCGCGCCGCCGGCGCCCAACACGCCGAGACCGGCCCCACAGGCCCGCGGCCAAGCCCGCACCCACACCGGGGTGGCCTTCGGCCACGGCATGTGCCAACCGGCCAGCGGCGCTATCGCGAGGCAACCGGTGATAAAGCCGATCACAACGCCGCCCAACAGAGTGCTGAACGCCGAACCAGCCTGCGTCACCCCGGCCAGCCCGGCGGCACCAAGCCCATAGGCAGCCGCAGCGACGCCAGCGAAACCGGCGACCCGCCCCGTCGAGTCGGCGGGCGCCTCGTCGAAGCTGTGCCGGGCGGCCACTCGCAGCAGGCCGACGCCGGTGGCGGCGATGCCGAGCGTCAGCAGCAGCGGCATGATTGACACCGTCACCCCTGCCACGACGACGCGGCAGCCGTTGGCCAACAGGAACAGGCTGGTGGCCAACCCGAGGGGGGCGTCGAGGGGTTGGCTGACGTCACCCAGCCAACCGACAAGCGCGAATGCCGCGCAGATGAGCCAGCCCGCCAGAGCCCACAACAGGGCGGCGACGATGGCCGCGATGGGCCAAGGCACCAGCCGTCGCCAATCCGGCGCGGCAGTCGTGCCCTTGTGGCGACGGCGACGCTTGCTCACGGTGTCTCCTTTACAGCGTCACGATACCGGGCAACCCCCGGCAGCGGCGGTAAGGCGCACCGGCATCACGCGATGTGGCGCAGAGTCAGGCCTGCCTGTAAAGACGTCATGGTGAAAGCGCCTGTCCAACCGGGGCCGTTCCACAGCAGCGAATCGTCCGACTGACCGGTGATCGTGAAGCCCATATCTGGCAGGTATTTCGCCAGGTAATCGTGCACGATGGGGCCGTCCGCGCCGTCGTAAATCACGTTGATCAGATCGGGGATGTTGTAACCGGTCACCATTTTCGCGGCGGCCGGCACCGAAAACGACGGCGGCGCTTCCGTGAAACCGAGGTCGGTCAGGAACACCCCGCCGGGCGGCAGCGACGGCGCGGTGGTCGTCGGCGTGGCCGACGGCGGCATCATGTTGCCGGCCGCCGAGCAGGCGCTGCCCCCGGCGATGATCAGGGCAGCGGCGATCAGCGCCAAACCCGCCCGTGTCATATCCAGTCCTTACGCCGCATCACGATGAATAGGGTCACAGCCGCCCCGACGATCAGCACAGACGAGACGATGAACCCCGCCGTGTCGCTGAACCCGAAGTACGGCACGTTCATGCCGAAGTAGCCGGTGATCAGCGTTGGCACGGCGATGATCGCCGCCCAGCCGGCCAGCTTTTTCATCACCTGGTTCATGCGGTTGTCGTTCAGCGCCAGGTTGGTCTCGAAGATGCTTGACACCAGGTCGCGCAGGCTGTCGAGCCATTCAGTGGCGCGCATCACATGATCGTTGAGGTCCTCGTAATAACTGATCATTTCCATGGTCCAGGCGCGCTCGGCCTCGCCGGCCCTGATCAATGTGGCGATCACGTCGCGCATGGGTGGCACGACGCGGCGCAGCTCGACCAGCTCGCGACGCAGGTTGAACGTCTGCTGCTGCAGGCCCCGCAGGTCAGGGTTGTCGACGAACATCTTGGCGATCACTGCCTCCGCGTCGTCGTCGAGGCCCTGCAGCACCTCGAATTGCTGGTCGACGGCCACGTCAAGCAAGCCCTGCAGCAGGCCGTCCACCCCGAACTGCGCCAGCTTGGCGTCTGCCCGCCAGAGCTCGACCACCGGCGATAAGTCGAACTGCTTATCGCGGCGGATGGTCAGCAGGCAGGTGGGCAACGTGTAGACGCCGATGTGCGACAGCCGCACGCGGCGGTGGGTGGCTGGCCCGCGGCTGAGCGACGCCCCGTAGACGGTGGCGAAGCTGTAACCGTCGAAGCGGTAGGCCTTGGCGCGCTCGCGGGGCGTGACGGCGTCTTCAATCGAATGAGCGTCAAGGCCGAATTGATGGGCGACGCCCGCCAGCTCGGCGTCGGTGGCGGCGCAGATGTCGAGCCAGCACAGGCTCGGGGCGTCGGCCAATTGCTTGAGTGAGCCGAAATCAGCTGTTGTCGTTGAGGGTGAGCCGTCTTGCCAGACCATCGCCGTCACTTCGCTCACCCGCCCAACTTTAGTCCTCGTCTGAACCCACCGGAATGCGCTATCGCGCCACCAGCTGGGTGCTTTGCCTTGGCACAGAGGTCACAAAGAACTGACGATCTGGTCGCGCGACAGTTTTGTGGCCCCCAACACGATCGCAATGGCGGCGGCGATAACGGCGATCGCTACCCCGATGCCGCCGATGACGATCAGCGATGCGCCGGTACGACCCAAAACGACGACCACCAACACCACGATCAGCTGGGGCAGGACGGCGATGAGGGTCACGATAGCGCCGGTGCCGTGAGCGATGCCACGGGCGTTCGCGGAAGCTAGTTTAGGGTTCATCAGCGTGATGCCGATGGAAGCCGCTACGCCGGCAAGACCCAGCAACAGCGGCAGTAACAGGCAAAACAGCACGTAAGGCAGGTTCACCGGTAGGGGCCCCGCCGGCAATGCGGCGAGGATACCGAAAAACGCGCCGCCGATGACAATAAGCATCACCCAAATCGCCAACAACCCGGCCACCGCTGCCTTGACCAGACCAGCAGCTATGGCGCGAGGCCCGAGCCGGCTAAGCCACAACTCGAAACTCCCCGATGTGATCTCCGACCCTAACAACGACTGAGCGCACAAGCCGCCGCCCATGCCGAGGCCGACCAAGAACATCATGGGCAGCAACATCAACCCAGCCATCTGGCCAGTGCTGGTGATCGGCACGCCAAGCACCGACTCGCCTGCCGAGGTGCTGCTTCCGGGACCAGACGCCATCGACGCGATCACCGTGATCACCCCGAATAACACCGCCAGCACCGCGGGCGTCACGAAAATGGAGGAGAATCCTTCTTTGCGGGCCCGCCAGATCAGCGCCGAAGTCAACGTCGTGCTGCTCGTCACATTCGCTTTCATGATGCGTCCTTCTCCAACGACCGGTATAGCTGCGTCAAGTCATCAACCGCCGGAGCCAGTTCGAACACCGGGACGCCGCGTTCGACCAGGCCCTTGTTCAACGCGGCCACGGCATCGTCATCGGTGAGACTCACCTCAATCGCGTCGCCCACCGGTGTGGCACCGACGCCCAACGCGGCGAGCGCATCGGCCAAGCCAGCCCCACCGCGAATGCGCCACCGGGCGCTTTGGGCAGGGACGGCTGTGCGCATCAGGTCATGGGCGGTGCCCTGGCCGATCACCTGCCCGTCCCGCAGGGCGATCACCTCGCCAGGCATCTGACTCAACTCGGCCAGTTGGTGGGTGGACACTATGACGCACGTGCCCGCCTCGCCCAACGCCTGGAACAATGTCAGCAGCTTCTGCGTTCCAGACGGATCGACCCCGGATAACGGCTCATCGAGCAACAGGACCGACGGTTTCGACAGCAACGCCCGGGCCACAGCCAACCGTTGTGCCTGGCCCCGGCTGACATCAGATGTCTTCTGGTTCGCCTGATTCGCCAACGCCGTGTATGCCATCACCTCGTCCACGCGGGTGCCGACCCCGCCGCCAAAGAACTTTGCCCAATACTCAAGGTTTTGGCGCACGGTCAGCCGCGTCGATAGCGCGGAACGGTGCATCACGTACCCGATCGAGCCCTCGTCGCGCAGGACAATAGTGCCCGACATGGGCACGATCACCCCGCCGATGACCCGGAAAAGCGTGGTCTTGCCGGCGCCGTTCGGCCCCATCACAATATGAAAACCCGACCCCAACGTCAGCGACACGTCTTTCAGCACAGGCGTGCCCCGATAGCCGCAAGTGACATGCGTCAATGTCACGACCGTGTCGCTCACAGCCGGCCTTTCACTGCCAACCCGATCAGCACGATCACCAGAACAATCCCGATGGCGATGAGCCAACCTTGCCACGTCTGTGGCCACCCCACGCCCATGCCAGTAATGCGTTGCCGGAACCACGGTTTGCGCTGGCTGTCGCTTGCCATCGCCGGCTGAACTGGATCTTCCTCAATGGGATTGCGTGGATCAATATCAGACATTGCCTCTGCCTCTTTCCTGGCATACGCCGTCGGTGCCCGCGAAGCCGAGGTCATTCTTGAGGACGCTATCGTACGACTATCCGCGGTTATTGAGTCTAGCCGGTAGTCACTCAGAGAGCTCCAGGATCACATTGTTCTCACAGGGAAGCGACTTGGGTGCTTGACGACGCCCCCATCTGCCAACAGGCCGTCACCGGCCACCAAGTGGCCAAATCTGGCGCGACATGGCTTATGGGGCGGTCATATACTCGAAAAGTCGAGCGAAAGAGGCCCCATGAAAGTCGAGATCCAGCCGGGATGCGATGACACCAGCGTGGTCATCCGCTGCCCTGAGGTGACGGCCGACGTCGAGGCACTGGCAGCAAAGCTGCGGGCCGACGACGACCGGCTGCCCGGGGTGCGTGACGGCGTCACCCATCTGATCGCCCCGGATGACGTGTTGTACTTCGAGTCGGTTGACAAGCGCACGTTCATCTACACCACCGGCGCCGTCTACGAGACGCCGCTGCGGCTGTACGAGATCGAGCAGCGCCTCGGCCCGGGCTTCTTCCGCAGCTCGAAGGCGCAGATCGTCAACATCGCCCAGATCGTCTGGCTGTGCCCCGACTTTGGCGGACGCCTCGAAGTGGGCCTGCCGAACGACGAGCGGCTGATCATATCGCGGCATTATGCCAAGCAGTTAAAAGAAAGGTTGGTGGCCAGATGAACAAGTTCATGGCCTTTGTGATGCCGGCGAAATCGCTGGCTGGTTTGATCTTCTCGGGCCTGATGGTCCTGTACGTCGTCGCCGGGTACATCGTGCCCGCCATACAAAAGGCGCCGTTCGACTTCACAGTGCCGTTCATCTTCGTCATCGAGGCCGTGGTGCTGTCCATCGCCATCGCGGCGGCCTGGCAGGCGCTGTTCGCCACGGCCCGGCGGTGGCGCTTCCTGCCCCGGCTGGCGGTGTTCTGCCTGATACTAGTGGTGCTGATGGCGCTCTCAGTGCTGGTGTTCTTCGGCTGGCACACCGACTGGGCAAAGCTGTGGTGGATAGTGATCGCCGCCGTCATGGCCGGCATCGTCGTGATCGCCGTCGCGGGCGAGATCTACTACAAGGTGACGGGCCAGCGCTACACCGAGTTGCTGCACGCCTACCAGGCGAAAGCTGATCCAGCCTTGTCGTAGGCTGGAAGCAGGATCAACGCAAGGAGCACCCTCATGGCTGCAAAGTTCTACCGCTCGCACGACGACAAGGTTATCGGCGGTGTCTGCGGCGGCATCGCGAAGTATTTCCACTTCGACCCGACGATCGTGCGCCTGGTGGCCGCGGCCAGTGTGCTACTCGGCGGCGTCGGTATCGTGGGGTACGTCTTGCTCTGGCTGTTCACACCAGATTCCGCTACGGGCGACCTCGGCGCCGACAACGTGATCAGCTTCTACGAAGCCCATCGCGACCGCTCGGCCACCCCGCCCCGGGGCTAATTGATCACTCCCATTCAATGGTGGCCGGCGGCTTTGTGGTCACGTCGAGCACCACGCGGTTGACCCCAGCGCACTCGTTTGTAATGCGCTTGCTGATTCGCTCTACCAACTCGAATGGCAGACGCCCCCAGTCGGCCGTCATGGCGTCGGTGCTGGTGATGGGGCGCAGCACAATCGGGTTGCCGTAGGTTCGCGCGTCGCCGTCGACACCAGTCGAGTGGACGTCTGCCAGCAAAATCACGGGAAACTGCCAGATGGTGCGCTCCAAACCGGCGGCCGCCAGCTCCTGGCGCGCGATCAGGTCGGCCGTCCGCAGCGTGTCCAACCGCTCGCGGGTCACCTCGCCGACCACGCGGATCGACAGGCCCGGCCCCGGGAACGGCTGGCGCCACACCATGGCGGCAGGCAGCCCCAGCGCCTCGCCTACCATGCGCACGCCCGGCTTGAACAGCAGGCGCACCGGCTCGATCAGCTTGAACTGCAAGTCTGCCGGCAGCCCACCGACGTTGTGGTGGCTCTTGATCGACGGCGACTCGACGACGTCCGGGAAGATGGTGCCCTGGGCAAGGAAGTCGATCTGCTTTGCGGCGCTGATCTCGCGGGCGGCGTCCTCGAAGACGCGGATGAACGTGGCGCCGACGATCTTGCGCTTCTGCTCCGGGTCGGTGACGCCGGCCAAGGCGTCGAGGAAGCGGTCGGCCTCGTCGCGATAGACCAGCTCAACGCCGGTGGCGGCGACAAAGTCTTGCCTGACCTGCTCGATCTCGCCCGCGCGCAACAGCCCGTGGTTGACGAAGACGCATACCAGCTGGGCGCCGATCGCCCGCTGCAGCAGGGCGGCCGTCACCGCCGAGTCGACGCCGCCCGAAAGCGCGCACAGCACCCGGCCGTCGCCAACCGTCTGTTTAATCTGTGCCACCTGTGCCTCGATGAAGCTAAGGGCGGCGGCGTTGTCATTGATGTTCACGGGGGTTTCCATTCGCCCCAGTTTACTGTCTCGCCGTGCGCCGGGCTGCGCAGACACGTAAAGTTACCATCTATGACCTATCACCCGGACACAATCGCGGTGCACGCCGGCCAGGAGACCACCGACCCGGCCACCCACGCCTTTGCCACCCCGATTTACCAGACTGTTGCCTTCGACCTGGGCTCGACGCAGCACGCGGCGGACATCTTCGCCTTGCGCGAGCCGGGCAACATCTACGGGCGCATCATGAACCCGACAGCAGAGGTTTTCGAGGCGCGCGTCAACGCCCTCGAAGGCGGCGTCGGGGCGCTGGCGAC
>Ga0123354_10005722_pt1 | contig 18184 bp, 8 predicted proteins | sample TergutLab28metaG_2_FD_97872 | JGI IMG/M metagenome (GOLD analysis project Ga0123354, IMG submission 97872) | Labiotermes labralis P4 segment gut microbial communities from Petit-Saut dam, French Guiana - Lab288 P4 | ecosystem: Host-associated > Arthropoda: Insects > Digestive system > Gut ...
ACATTATCTCATAAACGGCACACTTAGGGCAAAAAATATACAGGCATATATATATATATATATATATATATATATATATACCAAACATGAAATGTGTTTTAATTTTCTCTACAACTTTTGTCTCAAACATTTTTCATTCTAAGAAGAAATGAGCGAGATCTGATCACAAATGTATAATGGGCTTCAAGTAAATTATCCGTTATTCTTGCAAGATTTTAATGAAACTTGAATTATGTAGATAGATTTTCGAAAAATATTCAAATATCACATTTCATAAAAATCCGTCCAGTGGGAGCCGAGTTGTTCCGTGCGGACACACAGGCATGACAAAGCTAACAGGGTCGCTTTTCACAATTTTTCGAACGCGTCTGAAAACCGGAAAATCCAACAGCCGAGACAGAAGCTGCTGAAAACAAGTCAGAAGCGTTACCAACTGAGCCAGCCCGCTCGAAGGCCACTTACAGGCACTTTACAGGAGCTGTGATGCTAATAAGCAGAATGGATTTCCGTATTATTACTAATTATTAGTAAAATAAAGTAATAATTGAAAACACCGTACGTTTCGTTCTACTAAGCCTACAAATGAAGACAGCAATCAGCTACAGGTTTAGCGATCAGAGTACGACTCGGCAAGGGTACATATTTGCACCTTCTCCACAGCATCCTGACCGGCTCTGGAGTCCATCCTGCCTATCCGATGTGCACACAAAGTTCTTTAGCTGGAGCTAAAGCGTCCGCAACATGACTGTAACTCACATCCGTCTGGTGTCACAGACGTTTACCTTCTCATTACCATACGTATTCACAACGCGTGGCGCTGAGTCATAATTTGAAAATCACGTATTATTCGTGACAGTGATTTCCATAATCTCTAGAGAACAGATGTCGCCAATTCAGTGCCCTATTCAGCACAGCCTCACGATATCAAGAATGGACAGCAGACACGGCTAAAAATCGGACCCGTTAGATTGCGTAATCTTGTGTGTGGGGGGGAGGGAGTTCATTTAGCGCCACTGTCAGTATCTAAGTGTCAAGATCGGGTCACACTGGGAAGGTTTAGAATTAGAAGGTCAAAGTTGTCGCCCCGGACCCCAGTTTAACACAAAATGCACACACACACACACACACACATATATATATACATATATATATATATATATATATGAGAGGCGTTCTTTTTAACTCCGTAAAATGCTAGGACTACACATCGTCGATGGCAAATTGACCAAATCTGAGTACGAAGCAATGGTAGAGTAATATACTGGCAGGGAAAATTTTAGGTACTCGGAGGAAACCTGTATCAGTGGAAATTTGTTCACAAATCCCACATAAAATTGCACGGGACTGAACCCGACGCTCTGTAGTGACAGGCCGGCGACTAACAGCTGAAAGATGTAAAGCGAGGCTTGAAACTAGGTGACAGCATTTAGGTAGATGAACACTGAATATCTAATAAACAAACATAACAGAATGAAGATTCAGGGCCCTTTTCTTTTTTGGACTCTCGAAACACCTGAAAGAGTTCCACGAGCCGCTAACGGAATACAATTTCTATAGGTCAGTTTCTATAAGGTCGTTATTTTTCTGGCAATTATCTGGCTGATTTATCGTACTAACGTAGCTCCTACCGTCAGCTCGAGCGGCTGAGTAGCAGCGGCCGAGTAGCAGCGGTGACAAACAAAAGTTGTCAGATAAAATAAGGACCAAGCGTCTAATGATGAATAATAAATAAGAGGAAAGGTTATGGTGGGTAGAGATCGTGAAATAAACTGAGGTAGGTATCTGCAGAGAATCCTATTCACGTTACACCCTGTCTCCGGACTGATATTTGAACCCGGGAAGTCTCGCATGCGGACCCTTAAACGTCCCATTAAACAAGTTACCCAAAACATGGGTTCTTGCAAACATTAAACAGAAGAACAATGACTGAACTGTGTGGTTCCGGCTTGTTTCCGAAATTGTAAGTAGGTCACAGCTGATGTCCCATATGGGCTTATCATTAAGCTTTTGCTTACCTTAGTGTCTGGTTAACTGCACAACGCTGAAGGGTGGCGGAACAAAAGACTGCAATTAAACACGACCATGGAAACATACGGACCATTTCACTGTTTTTATCGATTCTAAAACAACCTTTTGTTTTACATCAATACAACATTATGTGTCCGAACACAATGGAAAGAACGGCTTTCCACTGGCACGCCACACAATTAGAAATTTCAGCTACCACACAAACCATACCGTATTTACACATTGCACAAGCTAATATAGAATATGTATTCATGTTTGCACGTTCTGGAGTGTTCGCAAAGAAAATCTGTAAAATGCGCCTATTAGCTGTACCATGTCTGTCTGTCCAGAACAGCTAGACAGATTTTCGTGACAGACTAAAATGTTTCAACAAATATCACCGACGTTTAAAATCTGACATAAAAAAGGTCGCTACATACGTTTCTGTATGCATTTGGAGTCTCATTTATTTAATATTTATTGGAGAGAAAAATGTTCAGAATATCAAGTTTTATACGTCGTCTGTGGACGGCCAGGAGCGAGTGTCACTTGTACATCAGCACAAATGCCCTGCTCTCGCCAAGTCACGTAAAGAGCAGATTCGTCCGCTGGGCTTTTCACCGATCAGGAACTAGCAAATGACCCACGAAAAAAATGAAACACGCGACTGATGTCCAATAAAACTCTCTGCACATCTCACTCTTTTCGAGATAATACAACAGATGTTACAGAAAGGGCCACAACTGTGAACCACTTTCACCCCCAGAAGCCAAATTGTAAAATTAGACAGCATACGCTTAAAATGCACATTCGGCAGAGAAATTAGAGGAGCTTTACGACAGGGCAAAACCACTGAGATATACTCGAATGTCCCAGCGTACTTCACCTCAGCCCACAGTAACTTCGTGTTAGTGACGTACAACTCGTCCGGAACATTTTCGTCTACATCCAATTAACACAAGCTGTTAACTCTCATTCAACACTGAAGGCTAATAACCCCAAACCATACACACATCGCCAGGCCGAAGATCACAGACAAGGAGTTGGTAATTACATCTGCTAAGTATTAGATAAGTCGCGAGTTCAAACGTCAGTCAGGAAACAGATTTCACTCGGATTATTTGTGTCCTTTAGTCCACACAAGCAAATACCAGGTACGGTGAAGTTATACTTCTTATTTTAGAAAAACATAATAGAAGATTACGGACAAGCGGAGGAGGTACGGCTCCACGCATTGTTAACTTCGGTATTAGATAGGAGTGAGTGGTCAGATTCCCGTTGAACAAACCCCCGAAATCTATCCAGATACGAGGCTGTGTGGGCCCCAAGTCCGAACTGTACATTGCAGAGAAGCAAAATTCCTGTCCCTGTTGGAATCAAATGCCGAGAGTCCAGCGATCCTTGTTACACATTCACTGAAAATGTGGACTTAAAATTTGAATGTCAAATGATAAACGGCAACAAGTACTAGGACTTACGTCCTGCGCCGACATAAGTTTCTCATGAAAATCACTCATCTATTACAACGATGTACTCTTTTGTCTTCTGAGCACACGATCTGGACACTGTGCAACGGTTCTTTTAATCTTCAGATTGTTTTGTGGTGTACCTTACAACGGCATCCTACACCATAAACTGTCAAATCTTGTGGTCAGTAATGACCAATAAACTGGAAAGGACTTCGATGAAAGAGATCATGCTCTAATCGCGGTAATAACACGGCATTTGTTGGACGGATGAACCGAAAAAGTAGTCCCACGTTTCGGCAAATTGTGCACACTCTCAGGGCATTTAACTTTAACGTGACACATCCGCGTTGTACTTTCAGTCACATATATAATCAGTGCACCGCCATACACTACTTTAAAAGTTAATCAGGCAACTCGTTTCGGCTTTATCTTTCAAGCCATCATCAAACTTAAATTAAGGCCTGATGATGGCTTGAAAGATAAGCCGAAACATGTTGCCTGATTTGCTTGTATAGTAGAGTTGTAAATGGCGGTGAAGTAAATATACAGTACAGGGCATTTGTCTGGAGGATGAACGGATAAAGTTGTCCCACATTTAGACAAACCGTGCTTATCACGTAGGACCATTGCATTTGCGGATATACTTTTATATTTCCGCTGGTGCCATTAATACGATATACATGACACACTGGCAGACATAATACTTCCGTTTTAAAAAAGGTGGGGGAGGGGGAGCGACCTGGCTAATTTCCAAATTGTCTCTTCCTCGTCTACTACGACGGACGTTTTTACTTTCTTGTCTCGTTCAGTTCCCGTCGTCTCACCAGACTTCCCCGCTCACGATTACGTAACTTAGGTTCATAACTCAAAATAATTTAACCTTACGGGATATTCGTACCGTACAGTCAACGAAGTAAACCCAGCACATATTCACACGGCACGTTTACAAAAATTCAAATTACAAGTTTCTCTATATTCACTCACTACCCTATCTAACAACCAGCAGTTTAAAACATACTAAGATAGGTAATGTACGTATAACCAAATATTCTGGCAGTAGTAACAATAATGCATTCTGTGTATGTTGTTAGTTACATGTCACTGCCAACTATACAAAAATAATGCATGTTGCATAACAATGCTTTTACGGTAAATTCATTTCACCAACAATAATGCAAATTATACTTACAAGTTTTTGAACGAAATCATATTTCAACGAATTTGCACCCTTTCACACGTTACATATACACGCTGCATTGATAACAGAGGAGCGTTAGTTTGCTCATACCTTATTTAGACACACAATTTAGAAAAACAGATCGCAAATAATTCGTTGCGTAGTTTCTCAGTTTCCGTAAATGCTGCAGTAAAACACTTTACGAGATCATACGGAATTAATCACTTATGAAGCAATTAGTATTAAATATTCTAAGTGTATGTCTGTAGCCTCAATTATCCAGCATGCAAAGCGCAAGCGCCGTTTTATATTGTCATCTGTGGCCCGTCTGGTTCTACCATATTTCTCCACATTCTCTCACAAATGGAACGATTTTCGGGAAAAAGTTATTGAATATAAAAAGTGTGTTCTGATTTTCTCTACAACCTTTGCTGAAACACTTCTCTTTCTAAGAAGAATTCAGCGAGATACTGTCATGAATGCACACAGGTCTTCAACTAAAGTAACCGTTCTTCTGGTACGGATTTAATAGAACTTGAATTTCCTCGACAGGTTTTCGAAAAATACTCGAATACCAAATTTCAGGAAAATCCGTCCAGTAGGAGCCGAGTCATTCCACGCGGACGGGCGGGCGGATGGACAGACGTAACGAACACTAGTATCAGTAAACTGCAGTCAAACACAACTTTAAAAGTTGTGTTTAACTGCACTTGACTAGTACTAGTGATCCCATCAACGCAACGGGGATGACTCACCTGAAAATTAGACGTAACGAAGCAAATAGTCGTTTTTGGCAAATTTTTCGGACGCGCCTAAAAACTACAATTCTACCGGCTCTCACGTGAAGTAATGAATATGAATTTAATGCGTTTGAGGGCAGAATTCTGGGGAGTACATATCGATCAAAGGGGGCGGAAGTAACAGGACAATGAATAAAAGTAAAAAGAGGGAGAGACGAGCGGGTAAGAATTTTTATTTCGACAACCTCACGGAAAGAAACGATTTGGAAATCTTAGACGAAGGTGGGAGGATAATATTCAAAGGGATATTAGAATAAACTGGGTAGCAATGTGTGCACCTGATGCACCTGGTTCAAGATGGAGCCCTGGGAACGCGGCAGTGAAATTCCAGGCCAAACGCAGAGAAGGCTTTGTTCACCTGAGCAACACTAGTCTATCATGGATACAGCTCAGTGGAGAGGGCAGGAAGTCCAGACCTATCTTTATGCACTGCTCCAGCTCTAACTCTTCGCTTCGTACGTGCCACTCCCATATTTTCCTTATTTATGAATGCTGAAAAGCACCTTCATTTAGAGCGCTTGTTTCTAACATTTAAATTAAAACAATGATTACCGATTTTTCATAATGGTATGACATCACGCAATGGAAGTGCCGACTCCACAGGCATCGATCCAGCTGGACGCCAGGAGACGCAGACAGACGCCGAACACGTGATCAGGGGTGCCACCCTAACGCAACAGGCTGGCTCAATCTGTTTGGAAAACACTATACCCTGTCACAATGAGCACCTAAAGATACTGGCAGAGGAAGTCCAACGGCCCTGGGATTATTTCCGGGTGTAACGCGACACGAGCATGGAGCTGGCCGTTATGTGAGTCAAGTGCCAAGGCAAAGAATGTGTAGGGCAAGGGCGTCCGACCCGTTTTGGCAAGGGCCACAATCGTTATTTTAGGTTTGTCTGCGGGCCACAAGCGTAAAAATCACAATAAATGATGTATCTAAGCACTTAAGTTGGTCTATATTTTATGTAATAATAATAATAATAATAAATGCACGTATTTGCAGACCGCACAACACAACCTGCCGGACCGCAGGTTGGAACCCATGGTGTAGGGCATTACCTCCACTTCGTCGTACGTCGTCACTTCGTTATGCTGAATCACATGACAGCGTTACCTTGTTCTTTGCTGTTATTATTATTATGATTATCATCATCATTTGCGGCCACGCACAATTCGTAACTCTGCCACGATATGTATACAATTACATTATTTTTGTACACCTACAATTTACTTTAAGCACTGGTTAATGACTGGACGTCTTCGCTAATTTCCAGTCGACATGGATTCTATATTTTAACATAGCAACAGACCTAGAACAAAGCTAGACCTACGAAAAATTGTTAGGCAATGTAAGCACAGCGCAACAAATATGGCGTGTTTGTTCATTTCAGCTGTGCTAACATCAAGCCACATGGCCTTGTTTAATGAAGCTTGAGGTAACATTGCATAGGACACAAAATGTTTACTTCGTTGGTTTCTACAACTGCCGTCCAATTCATGTTTTTTTGTTCCCATAAATATTCAGTCACTTACGCGCCAGATGAACCCAGACGCAAGCAGGTCTTCATGTAAAGTGTCCGTTTATTAAGAGGCCAATTTAGTAACAATGGGACTCGTCGACAAATTCCGGTATAATTCTTGAATTTGAAACTTCATTTTAAAAAATTCGTTCAGTGGTACTCTGTTACGTTGTAACGAATGGGCGGACAAGGCAAACAAGTGGTGTATTTTCACCTTGAATCGCCTCCGTATGGTGTCGGCGAATATACACCGAAGATCACGTAGCCGCACCAGCAAATCATCCTCATCACCCGAACCAACACACGACCCTTCCATACCGGCGACCTCATACCGGACTTCACCTCGCTCCGGGGATTTTGCAACCATGATTCGTAACTCGAAAACAGGGGATGAAACCAACTTACGGCGAGCAAGTGGGGGTGTTGGGAATAGCTGCCAATAACCTACTTAGGCGAAAACACAAAGGGATTATGTTCTCAATACCCCACCCCTGCAATTTTCCAGCACCCGCTGCACTTCCATGACGGAGCTTAATGAGGTAAGCATCACAATGTGACAGGTGAGCAGTTCCGATCAATACAGACGCTGGTCCTCAAACTTACTTCATACTACACACAGTACAGTCCACACGACAGAATAAGCAGATCCATTGTCGTATTTGTTTACTGACGTTTCAGGACCGCTGTCCCGAAACGTCAGTAAACAAATACCAACCAACGCAGATTGGTAACCCAGAAGAGCCACAACCTCATTTATACAACGGCGGAAGCCTGAAATCACGCATTAAGGAATTGCTTTTATAATGTAGCCGATCATTTTTAGTATAGTTTTTCTTAGGATTGCTGGCGTCAGTTACAGACGGTTCATGGCCATACGTTGTAAGTTAATCTGGCAACGTATATTCAGGACCGTTGGTGATAGGTAGGAGGGGAGAGATTTAAATGAGAAAACGTTAGTTGCTGATAGCGTACGCTAGCAGTCCAGTAAGGAAGTCAGTCGAGTACGATTGTGGTGTAGGTAGGAGTACAGAAAAGTGACTGAGTCAGTTTCCTAGAAATTATCTAGTTGTTTTACTGAATATAGTGTTCCATTACTTCATATCAAGACTAAATTAACTAAATAAAATAACAAATAAGTAATTAAAACTATATGTGATTCGGTAAACCACACCCGTTTCCCGAAAGAGGATCACCTACCAGACTGGGTGCGTCGGGACAACAAAGTTACGAAGGGTGATCATGTAGAATAAATAAGGTCTGCCATTGTTTCTGTCAGGTACAAATTTCAAGTACAGTATTTGTGACATGAATTCATTGCTTCAAAGTGTTAAGAGGTGTTAGTAAGGCGAAGAACGCCAACACTGTCGACAGTTAAGGACTGCAAAACAATTATGTAAACAAATCTTTTAAGTCAAATCTAGTTACCAAATTTATGCGAAAACACATACACATATGCAGCATGGCCTATCTCTGGCAACGCAACAACAGGATGGAAATGGGGAGTGGGCGGACTTCCTCCACTGGGTCCTGCTCCTTTTCAAATGCTACAGCCCAACGCAAGACAGGTTGTACTCCATAAGATTCGCTCTACGCTATCTACAGCCTTCCCTTCGATATGCAGACACGTATCGAACATAAGCACAGTAAACGCAATTTACATGAATTTTACATCATTCTAGGCGCCAAGGGGCGTAGAAGAGGAGGAGGGGAACTGCCAAAACAGTACAGACAACTGTTCACCGCGCAGTCCCGGGTCCAATTCCAAGAGCAGTTTATGTGGAATACGAGATGGCCAGAGCAGCAACATTCAGACAGATCTAAAGCTTTTTAGACTTTAAAGCATATGGTACATATAAACATTGCCCTTAAAATCGGTTTAAACCAGTTCACAGTTTCAAAGAACCCAAAATACAGAAGGGGCAAATGAAAGTAAATAAAGACATTTCTTGGCACAGTCCTCACACATAATGGGGTTAAAACGGTATGTCATGTTATAAAGGAAGATACTGTTCGGTTAGTCTAAACAAATATCTAAGATAAGCAGCTAACGATAAGTAGCCTGAAAATGTATTTAGGCATTCCTCTAAATAAAGGGTCCATATTCTTTAATTTGAACTCAAATTTCATAGTCACAAAGTGTGGCGAAGACTTTAGACCGGAATTTACGCAACAGTGTCGTCGTTCTGAACAGTGTTGTACATGTAAAGACGGACGAAATGAAAGTCGAGGCGAGACAATTATGGAGTAAACTCACAAGCTGCATCTGACAAATGAAGAGACCAATTACCGTTCTGAAGCAGAAAGACAGACAGAGGGGGAACGTGCCAGACCGACGGCTTGGTAGGTTCGTTTTGTGTATGGATGTTATATAGAGCCACAGCAATGTTCACGGGGTGCATACATCATAGGCCTGATTAGCCTGCGTCTTCGTGCAAACGATCTGCTAATTCACGTTCAGTCGGAAGTAGGTAAAGAGGGAAGTTATACCCTGAAAGGGTGCCGAGTGCCAGCAGGTTCGTTTGAGGCCTTGGTACCAGGCTAAGAAACTTCGCAGGTGGGCGTCTGCTAGCGTGGTCAGGATGGAACTGACCATCCATGCTGACCACGCTAGCAGACGCCAACAGAACTAGCATGACAAATACCTACTGCGTGTATACAGTGTTGAGATACTCCTGATGATGGACAGTGGACCTGACCGAAACGTGTAGAGTACTTTATCAAATAAATTTGAGAAACTGTGCACCTCGTTGGCTTTGATTATAAAAAATTATCCATGTTTAAGGCAGAATTCAGAACCCTTTAATGTTAAAGGAGGCGGTCCACATATTATCATCGCCCTACGAGGGAATAAAACCATACTGCAATAGACGCAAGGAGGCTACGTGTAGACACAGTTTGCAGTTTATTTGTTGCGATCTGCCAGAGACCGAAGGCATGCACCCAGCCTGATCGACTGAGAAATGACCCCATAGGTCAGCAGATAAAATGCATAGATAAAAGAATGACGAAGGATCATATGTAAGTATAATACAGTGGAAGCGTCACAGACACACAGCAACCAGCATCAATTACGTGAAGTGTCATCCGTTTAACGAACCGTACTTGTTAGGCTACAGTTTACTTTCAGGCAGTAGTGGTGTCGCGTTCCGGTACCGCAACTTCGCGACATTAAAATATCGCACGCAAACTCAAATACCTATTCATGTGTATGTCGGCTCACGATAGGAACAAGCGGTCGGGCCCTTGTGAACACGATAATTAACTTTCGGGTTCCCTAAACGGTGGATTTCTTGAGTAGCTCCACACTCAGGAATGACGCTGCTTCAACAGTTTATATGGGGTCTGAAATATAAATATACAATGATGTATCTTTATATATGTGTTAAACACTTCGGGATGGCAGACATTAAAAATGGGGTCTGAAACCTGACTTCTAGCCGCACAAGAAGAACACAAAGTTTACGTGAAGTTTTGAAGCGAATATTCGAAACAAAGACGGAGGAAGCAACAGGACTATGAAAAAGATGCTGAAAGAAGAGCTTATCAATTCGTATTCTTCATACTCTCCACCGAATATCATCAGGGTGATCACATAAAGGATGGTAAGGGCAGATATGGAAGGGAACGAGGCACAAATACAGAACGTGTCTGGAAACCGGAGGCATAACTTCGAAGACCTAGACACAGATTTTAGAAGAACCACCCGAGATCGACCTTAAGGAAATGAGCTTTTAAGATGTAGACCGGTTTACATGTGTCTCAGAATAGGGTCCAGTGTCGGGTTGTTGTGAACACGGTCATGAATCATCGAGTTCCGTTGAAGGCAGGAGAATTACGGGCAGAAGAATGACCACTAACCGGTCAGCTCCATGAAATTAGTCTCTACGCAGGATGCGAATAATCAAAACATTTATTTTCGTATGTTGGGCTGGGGGGGAGGGGGGGACCATGGGTTAAATCACACATACCACTAGATTTAAATAAAATAAAATAAAAAACCCTTGGCGAATTTAGTTGCGCATCAGGAGATATCGCAAGGGGTTGCTGGCAACGTCTATTGATCCAGGAAATTTTCCAGCCTTTGTGCGCACTGCACTTGGTATACTATTCGACATACAAACATGTATCAGTCTCTGTAGTAACCGTGACGAGATTTCAAAACGAACACGAAACTGGATTATGACAGTCCGTGCAATATTAAGTTTACATAGCACACAAGTTTATAACTGAAGAACCTATGCTGACTGCCTGTAACACGGTAAATCGACCCCGTGTAATTACCATGTTTCCAGCGCTGAAGCAAAATATTAGAGGTCACAAATCTGACGACGGTCGCGAAGTGGGGATTATGTTGTGATGGCTGATAACACGGGACACACACTTCTGCCAATGCAGAAAAGAAGAACTCGTCACACGATATGACGTCACAGCTGTGGCGACGACTATGTGGAGTCGTACAATCACGTCCGAACTGTTCTTTGGAGGTAAAAATAAAGACACCAAAATATATATCTACAATGTAAAATCATTTTACAACGCACAAGGGTTACTGTAGCTTAAGCCACGGATACACAAATCCCGGGTGACAGGTCGCCCGGATTACTGAATCTAGTATGGTGGCGGCTAATATTTGTGGGTCCTCAATAGGTAACTTGCTTCATGTCACCCTTGTGACACCTAGAATTTTGAGGCGACTTTTAGATTTTTAGAAAAAGGGTGTGCACCTGGCCTCTGTGTCACTTGATTTCTACAGTGCCAAGCTCCATTTTACCTTGCCAGGTTCTCGACTTCATGAGTCAATAACACCATCTATAAAGCGTCCTCCGGAATTCGAATGTAGGAGCAATCTTCTCTCCCAGTGCGTCGTGGCTATGTAGTTCAGTAAAATGCACGTGTCAACAAGCTGTCAGATACAGCAGTTTTTGTACAGGTCCGAGTTTTCTACGCTTGACAATCGCAGGTTTAACCCCTAGCACTTTTCCCTTGGCTGTATACATTTCAATTCCCACAATCAACAGCGATTATTTCCGCAAAGAGCATTAACAGGTTGGTCTTCTTAACGAATACGCAGTGCGTTCTGTGTACACACCGACAATTATGTCACAGACTCGCATTACGCGAATCAGGCGTAAGAACTTGGTCAACCCTCCTAAACTTAACATTCACATATCCACAAATTCAGTACCTACGTCAGAGAAAACATACTGCGAGTACAACAGAAAAATGTTCAGGAAATTATCGCTAGTAATTATGACCATCCATGAAACATCCGCTGTGGGTAAAATGTAGGTTTTGCAGAAGCACAGGCAGCTGTCGTTGTGTTGTAGGTGTAGGTACACTACTGTTTCACTCACCTTTCACTGAATACAGACGGCGATCATAAATAAAGGTTCAGCCGAAGTCGCGTTCCGTTCGTCTTTTGTTTAAATGGGTGGACAATGTCGGTATTGTTAAAGCGCACCTGTACTTTGATTTACAGTTTTGGGACTTCAGCTTGAAACTAGTCCACCAAGTGAGTTTATGCTATAGTTTAACGATCTAAAGGGTTTTGACACGTCTCACTGTCGTATGTACAAATAAAATACACTGGTGCATTGGAACATTTATTTTTGAAACGTCTGTTTACGGAACCTTGTATCATCACCACGCTCTCTGTATACGTGCACATAGAGGTGTATCAGTTTCAGCGAATAGGTTAGCAGATACAGAAGTTTATCTGGTGTCGACAGGTCCAACTCGCGTACAATTCGGCAGTTCCGACGCTCAGGAAAGGCTATTCCCATTTATTCGGCCTTATCTGTGCATATTTCATAATGAACCACTACTGTCTGTCCCCTTGCCTACAGGGTATTCAACACGTACCTAAAACCTCATAACGTAAACAAAATATATTTATAGCTTATTATTTATTTATTTATTATCCAAACCAACAAATGCATAACACATATATATAAACAATATTTTATATATCGTAAATACTTATCAAGATTCCCTGGAGATGATGCAGATGCATCGAAAAATGTAGGAGTACTTATGATATATATATATATATATATATATATTGTGCAATTGTTGGTCTGGATAATAAACTGTACCAGATGCACGCTACATACATAAAAATAAAATATATTTAAAGCCTTCATAACGACTGAATGGAAGGGAGTCTCGGGATATGAGTCACTTTAACACGCAGAGAATTTAAAAGCTGTCGGAGTCTGCGAGGTTTTTAGGTTTTCAGAGCGGTTATGTTTGAGAAGTCCGTTCTGGGATACGGACCTGCGTCGCAGGCTAATCGGTTCCTAACGTTTTAAACGAACGTGATGCCTACAGGCGTTTTAACTTACAGCACCGTAGCCTGGTACTGTACGTGGTTACCAGCGATGCCTAGAAACTTGCTGCATCCAGCTTCAGAATATTAACCCTTTAAAGACCGAATTAAATCCCATCTGCCATTTGCTGACATTATTAAGAGCTCACCATATTCTCCACGTTAGCAGGATAAGAGTTAATCCTACTCCGCAGCTGGAGGCAACAAGTTCCACTCGAATTACCACCTATGACAACACACGGCACCATAATCTAGAAAGCTGAAACCTCACAAGTCGGTCGCCGACAGTCTACATCAAATGTTATCACGGGCTTCCAATTCATTCATTTTTCATAAAGCCAGAAATAAGCCAGGAATATCGATATAAATATGTGCACAATGGCTTGGGTAATAATATTATACCAAAACTGAACACAACACACATGGCCTATATGGTCTAGTTGCCATGCTACGGAATGGACGACCGGGAAATCAGAGTTCGAATACGGCAGAAATCTTCCTTTTTTGTATAACGTCCAGACTGGCTCTGGTACCCACCCAGCAGCCTAAGAAATTGGTACCGGGGGCTCCGTTCCTTTGATTTAAACTGCCCGGTGAGCAGGTAGAGGCGTTCATCAATATCTCAGTTCCATTTGGTTACGAATGTTGCACAGCTACAGATTTTCATTATCTCACGCTGTGTGAACGGTTAGTTAGTCTAGACTTTCTTGCTTTTAGACGAATGTTCGCAGCGTCACATTTTGAAAACGCCGTGCATCTTCGATCCACTGAGCCCCGACCCAACGCAGTGGTACGCAATTCGTGCGTGGGGTCATTTTACCTTCACGCTCTCAAATGCGCCTAACCCAGGCTCTGACGGGCCCAATTCTAACTGCATGGGGCAAGGTCCTTCTCTGAGAAGCCAATCACTGCTCAGCTAGTCACGAAATTCCTAGCACTTCACACAACCCGAAGGCTCTGTTGCGTGTTCATAACAGACCACGAACTGTTCCTACTATGAACCCAAGTAATCCAAGCCACATTCCTATTTCGTTAAGCTCCATTTTAATATTATGCTCCCATCTGCCCCTAGGTCTTTTAAGCTGTCTCTTTCCTTCGAATTTCCCTACCAGAACCCTCTAATCATTTCTCTTCCACGCCATGCGTGCCACACGACCCACCCATCTCATCCTCCGTCATCTGTTCACCCGAATAACGTTTATTGAGGAGTAAAAATTATGAAGCCCATCATTATGCAATTTTCTCCACCCTCCGGTTACTTCCTGCCTTTAAATCCGAACTTTCTCCACATCGCCCTCCGTATCTGTTCGTCCTGTAATGTGGCAGCTGACACGAAAAAAAAATTATAATTTTGTATATTAAAATTGTCATGTTTCTAAACAACGAACAGGAAGGTATTCTGAACTCAGTGGTAGCGAACCCGGCCCGAATTTAATCTGCTCCTATTTCTACGTAAACAGATTAAGATTTATCAATGTTGCTCCCAAACACTTTACTGCTGTTGGTTACTCAAAAGGTGAATTAGCTATCCCCATGTTGCCATTTTATCCTGCACTGTAGTGACGAGTCATGCTAATAATACTGACTTTTCTCAGCACTTATTTCCAGACCATCAACCAGGTTAACAGAGCTTAGTCTAAAGAAAAGACACAAAAGAAATACTGGTCGAATGGGCCACACCACGTTTCTGGGAACTGTTAGAATTTAACCAGTATGAGAAGTTTTGCCGCTCCGCCCTCATTCCAGTCCACAAACAGCAGCAGACCAATTCGGTTCGGACCTTTACACACCTCCTGCCTGAAAAGACTTACGGATAACAAAGCAAAGAGACCCATACACTTCCTAACTGCTTCTACGGACTCGGACCCGCAAGGATCAACCGTTCCTGAATACTTCAGCAACAGTCGCTCGACCGCTCCAGAAATCTCCCGCCTTTTACAGAACACACGACTGTTCATTACAAGGTTCACAAAAGCTATTAGTCCTCATCCTAAGAGAGATAAATCAATGTGTGATTCGAAATTATTGGGCAGGGTACTAAGATCACTGTCCTTCCGGATTTGAGAAGTGAAATCCTACCCTGAATACAGAGATAACTCCTCTAAAACGTCTGCGAATTTCTACCAGACTACAAGGCGTCACATCTCAGAAGACGGTATCCTTTGGTCGGTTCAAGTTACGCATAATTATATTGAATTTCCACAAAAAAATAAAATCTCCTAAAGAGTGCCGTTCCCAAATGCATTTCTGAATGCCGCATTCCGTCCATTTCACCCTCCACTTAGTCCATCGACCCAACAATGTTCTGTGAACAGTACAAATCGTAAGGCTTCTCATTATACAATTTTCTCCATTCTCTACAACTCCCTGCCTCTTTGGTCCAAACAGCCTCCTCAGCATCCTGTTCTAAACACAACCACCTCCCCGCCCCCACCATCTCTGAGATGGCGGGAGGGGGGATATAAAAACATCTCGCAAAATTAACCTGTAAACTAGTCTTTAGCATAACTGCATTCCTAAGAACGAAATGCAGGCACCGCTCCAAAAATTCTTTGCGTAATTACGAAATGGAGGCGAATGGTCTGTATATTTTACAGACGGAGAAACAGCCACAGATACCAAATAGTACAGGTTGGGTGGCCCCGTGATAAGATCCGGACTCATGTAGACGAAAGAATCTCTGTTCCTTCCAGGAATCGAATCCCGCTCCCTCGGTCTACTATAGTCACTATACTATCTCTGAAGTCCCAACACAACAATATAGATTGGGGAGATTAAGTGTCCTGTATTCAATGAAAATGGAACCGTCAAGTTCTGAATTAACATGAGCTAATTCTATGGACAAATTGTGCAAGACATCAGTTGTTAACACTGTGTGTATGTAAAGAGCCTTCCACTTTCCGTAACACTTATTAGTTTTATTTGTAACTGAAAGGCATACCCACAATTTCGACCAAGGTTTCGAATAAACCTGCTGCCTCCACGCATTTATGCCCTGAAAAAAGGAGGCAACAGGCTCATCCGAAACACTTTTAATCACAGAATGAAGTTAAACTATGCCATAATCCACAAAACCGCTCTCTTCAACATTTACTGACGTGAGAACCCCAAATATCGGCGTATTCATTCGACAATTCTTTGTACCAGTCGGTAATCAATAATGTTCGCTCTAGCATGTTTCTAAAACCTGAGCCTCAACAACATACCACGTATCCTGTGAAGACTGTGAACATTAATATCTACAATAAAAAAAAAAACATGAAAGAGTAATACTCACTGGCATTCGTTCATGATTTCCTCCTGGGTTCGAACCTGGACCGGTGCTAATTTCTCCACAGACTCATCATAATTACAGAAACATCGCGTAATCTTGTCGTCGAATGTATTAACAAGATCTTCCAATGATCCTGAAAAGGTCTCCGTGAAATTATCAGCTACTGATGACACCTCTGATCCACTACCACCACCGACCAAATGTGGAGGATGCCCAACAATATTTTGTTGCTGCTGATTCTGAACTGTTGGTTGTTGCTCTGGAGCAGACAACTGTTGACCAGTTTGTAACACCGCGTCATTGTCATTCAATTGTTGTGGTGGCAACACTACTATGCCGTTGTTTGTTGCTGACAACAACGCAGTCTCCTTGCTGAAGTTATTGAAATTTCGAGCATCCTGATGAATGAAATTATCTTCGCCGCCAATTATAGATGTAGCTGTTATCTGGTGTTGCTGGAATTCACCTGGCATTACTCCCCAGTCTTCTGTTTCTTCAAATTGCGCCAACGGAGCTTCGAACGTCAGCTCGGCCATTTTGCTAACCATGTCACGCATTATCGGCTGCACTTTCCTCCGGCTTGCGCTACTGCGCCTGCCTGTCTGTGAATGGCAAGAGAATTGAACGTAGTCGCTTGCCACCAGCGGTAGAGTGGGGGGACTTGTGTCTCGTGCTGAGCGAGACGCAATTCTCGTTGATTACGAGAAACTGTTGTGGTCTTGTCGTCTGCTTACGGTTCACCTTTTGTCAATGTGTTCCCCTTTTTTACAATCTTCTATCACAGACCAAATCAAGCGTTCCTTCAGATCTGTAACAAAGTAAACCGTATATGTAGCATTCTGATATTGCATAATGCACACAAGTAACACGCCAACATCTATAGTGAAATCACAAGTAAACTTCCATTAAACCCTTCAAATCACAAGAGCGGTTAAGTGTGTATACAGCCAACTTTAACAATATAAACTCTGCATTGCCTACGCACTGTATTTACGTGCCACGTATGATTCTCACAATAAACGTTAATTATTTCCCCAGGCAACATTAACATGTTCGTCTTTGTAATTGAAACGCGGTGTGTTTAATATGAGGTAGGAAATTGACTTTTATGTAGAATTTGGATGAAAATGAGGCTTCAAATTCCTTCATGGGCGGCCACGTATTATCCATTCACATGCAGCTTTTAATTTCAGATAATGAAGACTTTTGCGCAAGCTGTTCTTTTCTCGTCCCTTTCAAAACTAGATAGTATGTTTTCAACACTGTTAAATCGACAGAATTAACTTGGACGGATTGCGTAAAATGATTAAAAAAAATCTCAGAATGGTCAGCCTCTTTTCCAAGCATCGAACTGTTACCTCAAGAGACACAAGCACTGGCGTTGTTTAACCTTTCATCATCATCATCATGTTCCTGAAGGGTTAGGTGTGTTTCCTGTTCCTTGATCCTCAAGCTGAAGTTGGTCCCTCCATCTCTCCCTCGGTCGTCCTATGTTCCTTCGTCCTTTTGGTTTATATTGTAGTGCTTGTTTTGGTAGTCTGTTTGTGTCCATCCTCTGTAAGTGTTGTAGCCACTTTTTCTGGTACTGTTTTATTTCCTTTACTATG
>Ga0123354_10005723_pt1 | contig 18183 bp, 9 predicted proteins | sample TergutLab28metaG_2_FD_97872 | JGI IMG/M metagenome (GOLD analysis project Ga0123354, IMG submission 97872) | Labiotermes labralis P4 segment gut microbial communities from Petit-Saut dam, French Guiana - Lab288 P4 | ecosystem: Host-associated > Arthropoda: Insects > Digestive system > Gut ...
AGGGGAGGAGCGGAGAAGTAAGTAACAACAATTGTAAAAAAGGCAATGAAAAAGAAAAGGGAAAAAAAAATAAAAAAAAAAAAAAAAAAAAAAAAAAAAAAAAAAAAAAAAAAAAAAAAAAAAAAAAAAAAAAAAAAAAAATAAAAGAAAAATTCTTCACACAAGGGGGGGGGGGGGGGGGGGGGGTACAACGTAACATTCAAGCGTGTTTGGATCTTTGCATCCTGAACACTTCTCAGATCATGGTCACAGCTTTGTTACTAACGTTCACGATATCAATAATATTATTGGGGTCTCCTATTATACTGCATTTCTTAGAAGAACTTATTATTTATACGTCGAAGTGAATTTTGATACGTTAAATTTTTCGTTCAAGTCGTTCCCGTTCGTCCTTCCCGCAAAGGCCAGATAACAGGCGGTAGGCAGTTTTCCAGCAGGCGAGAGATGTTCTGCAGTGGCTGTTTTTGGGGCTGAGTTTTGACAACAGTACTGAGAGGCCAGTATTGTGCTGGCCTATCGATACCGTTATGAGAGGTGCGGTGGGGCGTAATCAGGGGAGGGGCGAGTGGGGTGGCACAATCCAAGGAGCGGCAAAGCAGGCATAAAATGCGTATTTTGAATTAAAAAGTATTCTATGTGCTCAAGAAATTTTGAATTATTGAGTGAAGTAGAAGGAAATTCAACATATAATTGTTAAGAAATTCGTAGATTAGCAAAGTGAATGCAAGGTCAAACAGACATACACGTGGTTAAAAGTCGTAAAGATGGAAAATGGATTAAAATGGTTCGAGACAGATATCAATGACAGGATCCGGTGACGACGATAATGATGATTTTGATGATGACGACGACGGTGATGATGATGATGATGATGATGTATGGCGGGTGGGTTCTTAATTAGCTGATTAGTCCTTATACTCTAAGTTCAGGTACTAGTAATTTTTTCCCCCGCGCGGTCTAAGGCGTGGGTCTGCTGCCGCTCGCTTGCTGGGAGGACATGAATGTCTGTGTGTTGTCAGGTAGAGGTCTCCATAAAAAGCCATTCAAACGTCCAGAGGAGTCCTACCGAGTGTGATCGAGGACTATCATGGAGAAGGCCTAGGGTCATAAGGGCTGTCGAACCATGATAAAAAGAACTAGTCATTCTGCAACAGACAGTCTGTGTCATGACCACATCTTCACAGTCATAGCCACTTTGGGGCGACCTGACTACAGCCCGGTGTCGTGGTCTTTATCAGGTACAAGGAACTGACTCCGAGTCGTGTCCAGTAGCGACGTTGGCATCAGCGATGATGAACCTTCGGCTGCTGTTGTACCAGAGAGTTGGCCATAATACCAGCTTTGGTACTAAGAGCGTTCTTGAACTAGAAAGTTGGCTAATTATCGAAACTTGTTAACAGAACACCGTTCAAGCATATAAAAAAATTCCGACTAGGCAATGTGTACATCATGCCTCAACACCATCGGGGTACATAAGGAAAACATACGGCCAGCCGATAGACAGTTTATAAGTGACGAAAGGCTGCAGAATCTGCAGCAAACAAGACCATCATATCTGATACAGAGTTGAAGAAATCTTCCGAAACGTTCTATTTACAAAACTGGCGCAGGGAGGGCATCATCATGTCTTTGAAGAGCCTTGTTACTCCGCCAGTTCCCCTTCCAACAAGCGGTGAAAGGAAAAGCGGACAGGCATACCGAACATGCGTGTGCAAGACGACCGCAAGGATTTTGTGTTAGTCTCGACCAAACCGACCGATAATGTAGCAATTTATGAACATCAGTTCTTTCTTTTTTGTTTTTTGCTACAATGTTGAAAAGCCGCCAGTGCGAGTAATACACATAGTTGTAATATAGTAACAGCAAATTTATAGGAACTGTTCACAAACTGGGGATCGCAAGAACACCCAAGCGATGTATATTCCAGGTTACGCGTCTAGTTGTTCGATAATATATTAAAAACTTCACCTAAAAAAAACAAGATTACTGCTTTAAGAAGATTAAAAAAAACTCTGCAATAGGAAAATCTTAGCAATTAAATACGTGACTACGTAATGAATTTCAGTTATTTAAACCACAGTATATTAAGGGGAATGAGATGGGAACGGTATGTGGCACATCTGGGGGAAAAGAGAAATGCAGACAGTTTGGTTGGGAAACCTGAAGGAAAAAAGACAACCTGGAAGACATAGGTGTAGATGGAAAACTAATATTAAAACACATTTTAAAGAAATTGGATGTGAGGGCGTGGAATGGATTCATCTGGCTCAGGATGGGGACAAATGGGGGGAATTTGTGAATATGATAATAATCCTTAGGGTTCCATAAAACGCGAGCAATTTCTTCACTAGCTGAGACACTGCTGGCTTCACAAGAAGAAATTTACTTCATGGAGTCAATAAGCGAATAAGTCAGTCAGTCAGTTAGCTAGTTGTTTCGTTAATTAGAACGCAGTACGAGATATGAGAAACGACACTCATGCAGTCCAAGTACAGGGGTGCTGATAAATCCTTAGCCCGACCAGGAAGGAAACAAGCTAATGTTTCTGTCAGAATGGCGTGAGTTTCCTTCGGCGCCTTGTCTTGCAGAAAAAAAAAAACATGATGACAGCTCGCTTCTCGATGTTGTTGAAATCGCACGCGTCCCTGAGATGCTTCCGAGCTTGTTTCCTTCCTGGTCGGGCTAAGGACTTATCATCACCGGGGTATTCTTGTACTGCTTGATCCTGATAATGAAGGTACTGTTATATTTCGAAAAGTCGGAAACTACTCGCACAACACGCCCCAGAAAACTTGAATTTTAGTGTAAAACTGTTATAAATATCCACTAATATTACAAGTGGTACTAAGACCACAATGTACAGTTCTTTACCCAAGGGACAGTGCTTCATACAGAAGGCACTGCTATCATTCGACTACAACAAAATATGATATGCTCAGTTCTCACTGAACAACCCAGCCTGTTTCTGAGATACAATGCATGTTCATATGACTACACTTTGTTGTGCAAGTATCGGTTAACAATTTATAATTATATGTACGTCTGGAGAAATCCCGAAGTCACTGTTAATGGACTATGCCTACAACCGAAGACCTCCAGCAAGGCCTTGTTGTGAGAGGTCAGACGCAGTCAATTACTCTAAGGGTCACTAGACAGATCGCTATAGGCCACTGTGTGCCGAAAGCAGGGTGATTGGGCTTGTTCTGAAACTTGTTACGATACACAACAAGGATTCGTTGGTCGTTTAGCGATTTTGTATCATTCATAACGGTTAATTAGCACCGGTAAAACGGGTGGGTGTGTATGCTGATATGGACCGGGAACGGGGCGGTCATGAAACGCTCCACTACGCAGTTTTCAACCTTCATAAATGTGTCGCCCTTTGAATCGAAACACTGGAGTCGGATGTCCACAGACAGCACAGTCGAATAAGTGAAAATGATGTTGTGTTGCCATTTCTTTTTAGGATGATAAGTTGCTGAAACAGTACCTTAACTTTCCGACACGTATCGATAAGAGATTTCACTTTATGTAAAATAACTGTACCTATTAATTAAACTAATCAAAAGAGATTTCAATTAAATAAATTAACCTTTCAAATTTTATGTTTACGTTCCCTGCATCGCTGATCTATATTAATAATTGTCCAACGACATGCAACACAAAGCAGTCTATTTATTAATCTGCAAGTTCACTCTACATGTTTCGGGTGTCCACCACACCCATCATCAGGAGTACACAAAACTGTAACTACAGCCTCCGGTACTGTGCAGCTGCCTCCTTCCAACGTGGCCAGACTAGCTTGGCCATGTTGGAGGGAGGTAGCTGCACAGTACCGGAGGCTGTAGTTACAGTTTTGTGTACTCCTGATGATGGGTGTGGTTTACACCCGAAACATGTACATTGAACTTGCAGAATAATAAATAGACTGCTTTGCGTTGAAACCTTTCAAAAGTCAGACAACAATAAAGAACAATTTGCAGGATTTATTAGTAATCGATCTTTCAACACCTCTACAATTACATTCTAACAAATGTCCCTTTTTTCGTGTCTCCACTTAAGGCAGCTTTGTCGCATAGAAGGCCTGTATCCGCAGAGACAGCCTGTGGTAGCCGCCGCACGCACGGACACCATAAACGGAACACTTGCATTACAATAAAAATAGTCTTAACTTGAAGGTGGCGCAATGCCTCTCCAATATTTTTTACCTAAGAATAGTTTTCTTGGCTACTGAGTTGAAGAGGGAAGAGTAAAAAAAAAAAAAAGGGTAGAGATTGGGGGGAAAGGGGTGTATGTATATTAAGGACTGGTTCAAACCCATATTCCCTCAATTTAAAATTAAATTCCTCCCCCCCCCCATGTTGCTAGCCAAGTTACGCCTGTGACAATAAACACACATGCTATATAATTTCAAGCGCATAGGGGCCCCGCAAGTTTAAAAAGCACCGGCCTACAGAAACTTGAGAAAAATAATAAAGTATTTGAGTCACTATAGCCACTGCTGCGGGCCAAGAATTAATATATATATTTTTTTTTTAGTTTGTCTGATGACATTGTCACAGTTGTGTGACCTAAGAGCCCTGAAATTACTTTTACAACGCCATATTTGTAACGGTAGATATTTCGCGTTGTTGTCGACGGACAATTTCTGTGTCAAACTTTATCTCTCCCAATTATAAGACTCAATAACGTGGAAACATCTTATGATGATGAACTTTGTATTTAAAAAAGGCTTCCTCCTAATGTAACACGGTTCACGCAAGTTCATTCGGCTTTTTAAAACTATATTTATTTATGTATTATCATTTATCATCTCTTCATTCTTTCTCTTATTTTATTTCATGTTTCACTTTAAAAAAAATTCACCCACATAGCACATAGGTCGCTTATCTTCCTGGCAGTGTTTCAATGTTAGATTCAATAAGCGAAAGGGGTAAATATACATACATATACACATGCATATTTGAAAATATAGTCCTCTCTCTTTCTCCATCTCCTTCTGAACATTCACGTTTGTAGTGAAGGTGAGCAAGAGAGGAATAAGATGAGCTTAGAGTTATTAGCGAAGCACCTGCCGGACACTGCTGTTGAGTTGCAGTAATTGTCTGTTACGGTATGGATTATTATTAACCAAATTACACCTTCGCGATGCAGCACGAAACGTGACGTAAAGGTGTTTGGTGATTCGTTTACATGCTGGAAACACACCCTAAAGATAAAACTATGTTACGAAGCTACAAGGACGGGCTTTTATAATATCATCAAGAAAGCAATGTGTTTATTATTTCCAAAATTAAATTACTAACTTCTCTAGTTCTTATTATTCACTCTTTATGGTTGCACCTTAACTTCTGTCTCACCGGCAGCCAGCCTTTTATGAGAATGGAGGAAAAATTATGAGTATTGGCACAATATTCGTTTCATTGTACGGGTGTAAAATATGGTAACAACCCATCTTACAAATTAACAACCAAGTTACAAGCACGTTCTTCACGTATTTACGCAGTTCGAAGTATCCTGCGTTATGGAAGTCTCTCTGAAGGAAGACACGGCTGTGCAAGATGACGTTATATCGTGTCATCGTATAATCATCATCATCATCAAATCGTAATCGTTACAGTAACTGGAAGTACGAGTGACTATATTACAGAATTTAATTCACTTAGAAAAACCATGCTTGAACATTTAAAACTCTGTGGCAAATATATGTACCACAATGATATATTCTGTATTCGCACACAGTTCACTTACGCACTCTGTGTGATTCCCACAATAAATACCGTTTCGTTGTGCAACAATACGAGGCTAGTATTTCTAATGGACAGAGGCTGCGTTGTCTGGGAAATATGAAGTCAGTTTTTATGCATATTATTGATGAATGGCAGTCTTTGAAGACTGACATTCGACACTAAGACCTACATATAAACTATATTTATAGAATTCAACTATTATTTTTTACCGATCGGAACTTTGTTTCGTGTGCAGAAAAGAAATCCCAGGCTGCCATTTACCAGTTAAATATTACAATGTAATAAATAAATAAATACAATATAGTAAAAAATTGAATTTGTATAAAATAACCCAGGAAAGCAACGCTTCTTTTAGATATACATTACCTTGCCTTGTAAGATAGACAATGATATTAACACACGAGCGAACGCATAGCAGTACGTCTATTCCATGTGTTGAAGCTTCAGTGATTCGTTGTATAATTTGCATTCTACTATCATATATCAAGTAACGAATGTTTCACACAATATTCTACTAGAATTAGTGGATCTTTTTCAAGACACAGTGGCAACTATTTGTACCACCCACTATAACATTTAAAAGAACTCTGCCGTTATCTCGCACAGCGTATTTACTGTTTCCGTATAATTCTCAGAACAAAACAGCTGTTAGATCCCTACATGACATTACGACGTTTATCTTTGTAAGACGCTGTGTTTTTCATGAAAAGTTGACCTAAATATAATTTATGAACTCAACGCGTTCTGTACATCGGCCTTGTTGTGTCACGGTCGGAGACATCAGAAACCAGCACAAGATGCCCAATAAATAAATCGGAGGAAATACTCGAAAATTTATAAAAAAAAATTCAGAAAAGTTCACAGACTCTCGAAGTTGCTCCGGCAAAAATGAACATAAATGGGACATGTGACGTAGAAGTGGAAGTGTTTAAAATCTTGATAAAGGTACAGGTGACAAAACAGCCTATCCTGATAGTCGTGTATGGACACACGTACAGGTCCTTAGGCTGTTCATATATTGCAGCTCGGGGTGCAAATCCCTCTCAGTGACGGATGCCAGTATCTTTATATTTTACGCGTAACGCACTATCAGTAAAATGCCCCGCAGATTACAAAGAAAATCGACAAGTTACCATACTCTGTTATCGTCCGGTGATTGAGACTGACTATTTATGAGCCAAACGGTACGAAATTTCATACCTGACAATGAGAACATAACCCATTATCTGCAATGTCGTGTTGGATAAACCCAAGATACAGACACTGGCCAATACAAGGGTCGTGTTGCTGTGATGTAACACCATCAACAACATTAAGACCGACCTTAAAGATCAAAATTATAGAGAGAAGTTTGACGTCTTCTGAAATGCTGCACAGTATCGACTGGCGGATAGTTACCGACGTTTAGAAGGAAGGTAATGTCTTCAATTGCAAAGCCAAGCAGCGCTCTTCTTGGAATGCTTACTCCTGAAGATTAAGGCTACACTTTCGTCCGAAACGGCTGTAACTTCTTGCCAAGCGAAACAGACTAATATCTTAGAAGTCTAGAGTCTTCAGCAACGCGGCCTTCAGAACATCAAATCTCACAGAATTACAGGCAACTGGCCGACTGCGGCACAACTCTGTACAGTGAATATGTAGCCACATTGGTTAATTCCAAATCCGCATGTCAAAGTGGCCGAGAATATTTTCTGACGGTCAACATAAAGAATTCAATACAACTAATTTCACGAAGCAGTCGTCTATGTCAAACTTACAGTAGCTGGACCTGTCAAGACATTCCTCCACACCCTTAATGGTACCCAAAATTTCTTAACAGAATACACAAGAGTCAGCCACCGGGCCCTCCTCTAACTTATCTGAATCCTTTCCACATCATCATAAATATTTCATTACACCGTATAAAATATTACTCTGTAATCTTATCAAACGATTTTACTAGTACGACAATTTCTCTACAGCAAACATGCTACAGAGTCATAATTCGATTTTCTTAACCAGATACGCTTCGTGAAACTTTGGAAATATTGTAAAAATCAGGACACACAGAAGTTACAAGTCTGTTCACCTCCCACCAGATACTTCGTGCATGCTTTGCTTAACTCGCAGCATCGAATAATTTGCGACAGAAGCCGAGACATTTTTGGAACAGGTGTGAATCACTTGTGACTGATGGTTCCTCTCGTTCTGCCTACCAACCATTCTGGATCCTAATGATGCAAGTTCGCAGATATTACAGATTAAGATGTGCAAGAGATGAAAGCAAATCTTGGCATCGAGCTCTGTCACAGACCACCTACATACAGGGGTGTACAGTCTCCCATCTACTGTCCATGCTACCTCTTTGAGTGCAGGCTTCCTAAAATCATGAGTCTCTAAACACTCTCAATAAATTTCCTTAACCCTTTTAAAAGTACAACGGTCATTACATGCAACACATGTTTAAAGTTAAAATGCACACCGCTTTAATAGCAATCCAATCCACATAAAACACAACACCTGAATGATAAACTTTCTTTCATTATAACACTAGAACAACGAAATAATGTTGCCCAAATTCGTTGCAGCCCAAACTAATCATTTTGCTCACGCAGTGAATTCATGCGTTTTGATTCTCACAATAAACACTACGTCCTCACACAGTATTAACAGGCTGGTCTTCCTGCCTTCTCTTTGAGAAAGAAACTGAGGTTGCATCTATGTACATTTTAGACGGCTTTTAGTCTAAGAAAGACATCTAACACTGTGAGATACAACGAAAACAAATACACAATATATGTACTATTTTGTCCTGTAATTCAATTCATTAGTGCCTTGCATGAATATGTAATTTAATTACTAATAAAGTTACACCACACATACTAGGCAGACGTTAGGTTATTGACATCTTTTGTTTGCCAAACTGCTGTAAGGAAGTCGGTATGTATCCTGGACATACTGAGGCCAGCCATCTCGAAAAGGATCATTCTTGGTACTACTCCATTTTCAAGAAAATATTTAGACGGCCCTTAAGTTCCAAACTGCCACAGAATTTTCTCTTGCAGCCACCCCATCCCTCTCAAATTCATCAAAATTAATCAATTTTCTTTAAAGACAACAAAATTATCCTTACACATTATGGATTGTAGCATCACTCTGAAAACTGAAACTCCACGACCCTTATTTCAAGACATCCGGCTATTTCTCACAACCATTACGTCGTCTTTTTCAGATTACTTGTGTCTGTCCAGTGGCAGCCGCGGCCATACAGACGGAAAGATAGACAGACAGACAAATGGGCATCATGAAAATAATAGGCGCTCTTCTGGGATTTGTGAATGCGCCTACGAGTCATCAACAGTATAAATTTCACAGACCGTAGCCAATATTCTTGAACGCTCTGTATTTCGTCTATTGAAACCATTCCTCTCTCTCTCTCTGTCTCTTGCTTTCACATCAACCTTATTTATAGCTTATTGATTTATAATGAGCGGTAAGAGCGTCAGACAAGTCTGATTCACAGTCGATTTCAAACCAAGAAATGAAGACAACCAGCACAGCGCCGGTCCTCCTCTTCTTCACAAAAGATGACGGCGAAACTCCCTCCCCTCTCCCTTCCGCACTTGCTTCTGTGACGATGGTGCGGAGATCAAGGAACAGAAAAGCAGCTTACGTGCTCAGAACTGGAGGCGTTGTGCAGGAAGCTATAAGAAGGTGCAGCAATAGAGCCGATATATATTACACGGACCTCTGACCCAATATAAGGAAAACATATACTGTATACGAAGAAAAGAAACCGACGTAGTCTCAAAGAAGGGCAGTATCAATAGAAACCACAGCACGAGGAAATTTGGTAGAGCCTTCCGGCTGAGTGGAAAACCATCGCTGTCACAAAACAGGTTTATCACACTGCTGCTTTACGTTGTCGGTTACGTAACTGCCCGTGTGCTGCGTTTTCTATTCCATATGCTCTATAATGGCTTAAACTGAGTTATTTAACAATGCTAATTAATCAGTTACGTTACAAGGGGGTCAAGCAGTAAAGAACTGAAAAAGGATGAAGTTTTCCTTACACAAACCATGAAGGCATACAGAGGGAGCGGAGGTACAGTCCCACTCGTTCTCCCCGCCAGCACTCGATGGAGATGAGAGATCAACGTCACGCCCTGGCCGCATTAATCCCCGGGCAGGAGCGCCGGTATCCATGAAACAGAAGGCTGGGTAGGCCCCGGAATTGTTCTGAACATTTTGAATAAGAGGTAAATGTATTTCGCCCGCCGGAATTCGAACCCCTTATCGTCCAGCCTATAGGCTAGTCACTATACTGGCTACGCCATACACGGTTCACGCATAAAGTAGTAGGTCGCCGGAAATATGAAAATAACATACGTTGAAACTAGCAAAAGTTACATGTTTTAAGACAGTACCTCAATATTTGAACAGGAATTAAAGCGAAAGATTAGAAGCCTTCAGGAATTAGGGTGTAGGGGTATGGAATGGATGGAGCTGGCTCGGGAGAAGGACAGGTGGCGGGCACTTGTGTATGCGGTAATGAACCTCCGGGTTCCCTCAAATGCGGGGAATTTCTTGACTAGCTGAGAACCGGTTAGCTTCTCAAGAAGGACTCTGTTCCATGGAGTAAGTAAGTAAGTAATAATAGAAGCCTCAGCATAGTCAGTCTTAGGGTCGATATTTAAATCCGGGACCTCCCATATACAAAGCAGTAATACTATGCACAACGGCACGGACTGCTCAGATCTAGAATTACAACGAGTTACTGTTTGGTGGGAGAGCAAAATGGAGGTTCGTAAGTTATTTTGGTTGTTGGGCGAACAGAACCTAAACTACGATAAAATGCCGAGTCGTGGCGTATTTCTGGTTAATATTTCTGGTCTTTACCTAAACGAAGTGAAGAAATACATGTCATGGTAGACGATACTTCGGCTGAGGATCGAACCAGCTGCACCTGCTCAGAGCAAGTCAGACAAATTACGGCTGGATACAGAAGATGTTAAGGAACATTACGGACCTGAAGGCGAATTTCGTGACCTATTTCCGCACACTCCATCTGCAGGAACCTATAAATCACTACGAGTCAGGTAATATTTTTTTTTTTTTGGAAACAGCAAGTAAGTGCAGAAGGAACAGTGTGAAAGAACACACTGCGGTCCTACAAAACGCTGGTGACAATTTACCAGTCGCCATAGCGTGACACCTCGGAAGACCTGAATATTCAACAACACCGGGGAGAGAAACTCCTATCTCGGAGGCTTCGGAACTGAATGAGCAGCAAGTCTTAAGCACACTACAGCTTCTTTTGAAATCCGTGAATACTCGCCGTGTATTGGCATCCTGTTATCTCATTCGAAGCTTCTACTGAAACAATGTCATTCAGAAACCGAATAACCTGCCAAACTAACCTTCTGCATCTGAACCAAATACTCCTAATAATCAGACCATTGTCATGTTTACTCTCCGGTGGCACTGTAGACGTTGAGTACTCCATGGAGTACAGTCCTTCTTCAAAAGCTAACATTTCCTCACTTCGTCAGGAAACTCATCAAATGTTTGGAAACAACAGGTGCATCACCATGGTCACAGCAGTCCGTCACTTGTCCGTATTCTGAGCCAGATTAATCCAGTACACGCATTCCATCCTGTTTCTTTCAGGTACAGTTTAATATTATCATTTCACCTGCCCCTAGGTCCTCCAAGTGGTCTCTTCCCTGCAGTCTGATGCAGCTGAGTACCACACATAAAAGAACAAGAAGACCATTTAGGATAAGCGGGTGTAGACAGGATAATACTAAAATGAATTGTAAAGAAACAGAGTGTGAAGTTGTGGGTCGTGAGGTTTCGTAACGCACACCACTGGCGATCATCTGTCTGTACGATAACATACCACTGAAAAGGCGAGGAGAAATTTTGTGACCACTCGATGAATACGAGCTCCTTCAGAATCAGTCTGCACCATGCAGTTCGTTGAAAGAACGAGAACAGATGTTATTTCTGTTTATGTGGCCTGTCTCGATGGCCTTAGAATTGATAGGTTACCTTACAAACACGGATCCCAGCGACAACACTTCTAGTAACTCGAAATGCCAATATGGTAGCCGCATTAAGCCTCAATAAGCGAGGCACCCCCAGGACTAAGGGGCCAGCGTGGGGGGTGGGAGAGGGGGAGATGTCAAGACACAACACGCACAAACACAATGTCAACTGCAAAGGCACGGATACAATACATTTTGGTGAGTTTTTCGGTTTTATGGCAGTAAGAGCTTAGACTGTGATCTTGTAAGTTGTAGCAGGGGGAAGTATTTTAGGTGGATATCAGGCTTCCGTTGTACAATTAGTTCGTATTTGTGTAATTAGTTGTTTATGTTTAATTAGTTGTTATTTGTGTTGTTCTGTTGTTGTGTTGCTCTATGTATTGTTTGTGTGTAAATGTGAACTGTAATACTGCCACCGGGTGACAACCTAATTTCAGTTAACAAATATATCATATCAATATCCAACATACTGCCACCGTCTTCAGGGCTTAAGTGTGGGAGATGAGCGTGTTGTCTGGTTTTACGGGTGCATACATTTCAAAGTACGTGACCAATATGATTGTCCATCTTCGCTGCAACGTGCTACGGCTGGTATGATTGGCCACTTTTCCTCCAACGCGCCTACGGCTGGTATGTTTCGCCACTTTCCTTGCAACATGCCAATGGCTGGTATGATTGGCCACCTTCCCTGTAATATGCAATGGCTGCTATGACTGGTCACCTTCCCTGCAACGTGCCTATGGCTTGTATGACGGGCCACCTTCCCTGCAACGTGCCAATGGCTGGTATGATTGGCCACCTTCCCTCCAAAGTGCCTATGGCTGGTATGATTGGCCACCTTCCCCGTAACATGCCAATGGCTGATATGATTGGCCACATTCCTTGCAACCCACATACATAACCTGACAGAATCCACACCTCACTCACTTCGACCTTGAAGATGGAGGCAGCATGTTCCGCCGAACGGGTCAATACGTTTCCTTGAATTTTTATTTCGAAATCATAAAACTGATTCTTGTGGTGCCTTTCGAGGCTGCTCAATTTCACGACATTCCAGTAGCTAATTCTTTAGTATATATAAATGCATGTATCACTAAACTAATAACTTGTAACAAAAGCCAAACGTGCAGCAGACACCTTCACTGCACAAGACACAAAACGTTCCGAACTTCAAAACGTATTTCCGTAACTTTCATTTCCTTACGCTCAATATCAACAGTATCCCACTTCTTTCTCGGGCGTCCAAGCTGCATGTCCAATCCAGTGAAACTAATCTGATCGGCAGTAAAACGCATGAGTTTGTCATCAAATAATACAATTTATCCTAATTTATCTTGCTTACTTGGGGGCCTAGGTTTAGTTTTACAACCTCTACCACTAACAGCACTACTAACATACGCCCGAGGAGCCCATCCAGGCAGCTACTCGCTGGTAACAAGGCTAAATAACCGAGAAATGTAGGTACCATTGCATAAAAGGTAAAACGCAAATTGTAAAACGAGCCGAAGGAAACAGAAATCAGATCGGAAGAAGAATAAGAACTAATTTTTATGTAAGATCAGCAGGCTGTAAAACGGGAGACAAAAATTCATAGCTTTGACCTAAAATCAAAAGTCAGAACGACAGCTGAAAACTAAAACAAATGTATGTGGGCGGAATAATAGAGAATTTAAGATTAGCCTTACATTAATAACGTAGAACTCAATGCTAATATAATAATAAGAATGTGGACTGCAGAACGGTTGGTGTTAGCTGGCACACCATTACTCTCTAATGTGACTCAGAAAAAAATAATCTAACCTACCTACTTACCTACCTACCCACCTACCCATCTATCTAATCTAATCTAATCCAGTCCAGTCCATCCATCCATCCACCCACCCACCCATCATCTATCTATCTACCTATATCTACATCTATCTATCTATCTATCTATATATATAATCATACCGATAACAGGACTCAATTCATCTCTATTAGATATAAACACTTCTCAGATCACTTTACTTCGAAAGGTTTACAGACTTTCTGTTCCGCTCTTGAAATGTAAGGTCACAATTCACAATCACATAGAACAAGCCCTACGATGTATTTTAAGGAGCACAATTCTTGCAAAGCAAGTCGTGGCGGCGCACTGTAATATCCCATCCTTCCCTACGTGGTATTTCTCTACCTCAAGACAACAGGTGTAGTGACGGGTATTGTGAAAAATAATTCTTACATACACACCTGTCCCTTTGTATACAGACATCCGAAGAAACAGAAGTGGAAATGCCAAGCAGAGAAAGAAAGCCTAATAAATGAAACCGAATTATTAGAGCATTAAACAATGCTTTGAAATATAACGCATTCTGAAGACAGGAAATAAAGTAGGTCATAAATAAAATATAGGATGTAAGATAAAATATATATGAGGCAAAACAAAATTAAGTAGTTACATATTGAAGATGTACACTTTCAGCTGCTATATATTGTATACGTTTACTGAGAGTGAATGTTCATTACAGTTGTCATAAATATCTGGTACAGAATATTCTGAGCCAGCTATACCCAGTCACCTTTTCATAGTGTTTCTCACAAGCTGAGCCGACATCTTCGCAGGGTTCTATTCGTCCCGAAAGTTTTTGGTGTGGACAGGACAGCGTATACTTGGTCGCATCGCGCGAACACACCAACTGTTCGCTACTTCCGGTAGAAAAATGTCTCTTTTAAGCGTATTTAGGCAAGATAATAGTTGCACAACGAAGAAAAGGGCACATAAAATCACGTACACATTTTCTTCAGCGGCATAAAATAACGTACTGCGACGTTCGCTGAAAAACCGCCGCGTCGCGAACCGACCAAGAGCGAACGCATAGGTAACAACGTCCATCACCTGCGCGTTTACTGTGACGTGACACTGTTACATTATGACAGAATGCGCAGGTGTTGTCCAGGCATAAGGGAAATCGTAACTAACTAATGTCCTTCCGTCTTCACTTTTCTCGCCCTTTCTTTCTACAATTTTTGTTTGTTTGTTTCTTATTTCGTTCATTTACAGTCCTGCTTAAGCGTTCTCTTCCTCGGAGGTATTCCATACAACTTCCTGTATGGAAAACCTACCAGATTTTGCGACATACCTTATTTAGCTCCATTATTATCAGAAGTTCACCATGTATGAAGAATCTGAAAATGAGGTGTGGAGCACATACCCACTAAGGTAAAGCAGTCTCGTTACAGGCTCACAGGGTTCCAGGAAGTTAAGGTTCCCAGATTACATGACAACGGCACAGGGTGGTGGTACGTTTGTCAGCCCTATGCATCGGCCGCCTTTACCCCCAGGAAATGCTCCTGGTACTCATTTCTGTTAGAGGATGAGTCGACCCCAGGGCCATAGTGCGACCGGAAGGATTATGTCAATGAAAAATTCCAGTGACACCATCTGGAATCGAACCTGCCACCTTCCGATTTGTAGCACAGCACCTTAACCACTGACACCGCGGTCCCCACACATATCCAGTATCCTGTCGAATTTAGAATGCAGTATTGGAAAAGCGGGTAAGTTAGGTCGCGAAACTGGGCCAATTTTCCGTAACATATTTTGTCTCTACTATACCTAATTCACGCGGTGGCGCAGTTGGTTGAGGAACTTAGCTACAAGCCGGAAGGTCGCGTGTTCAATTCCCTGCGGTGTCATAATCCCTTTGACCACACTATGGCCCTGGGGTCGACTCAGCCTCTAACAAAAATGAGTACCTTGAATATTTCCTGCGGAATAAAGGCGGCCGGTGCGTAGGGCTGGCAAACTTACCACCTTCATGTGCCGACTGTCTTGAAGTATAGAAGCCTCTACCTCCTGGAACCCTCAGGGCCTGTCCACGCATTTACAGGAATTGCTTTACCTCACTATTCCTGTTACACGTCCTACTCTTACCGTTAGACCCACTCGTCCAAATGGTATTCAGCGAATGTTACATGTTCTGACGTTCCTGGTTATATTAAGCTACAGACTCTCGTATGTCTGACTCTTTATTTATTTAACGTCCAAGCAACTGATTCTCAAGCCCCTTCAATCTAACATCCTTACGTGACGCATGTAGGCCTAAATCCTTACGTCGCAAAGTAACGACGTGCTAATCATCATGGCCGCTGTATCGCAGGAACACAATTCCAAATAGGCGCTCAGTAACCAATGTATTGTGATTTCACCCTTTTCGTATTGCTTCTCTTTTGGGTGCGAGACATTTTTATATCCCGCGGTTTGCGTGCGTCGTTGTGCTTGGACGCCCCCAGGGATGGCGGAAGTCGCGTCGCGTGTTTAGTTTTCACGGTATTACCCACAATCCTCTACTCAACAGACCATTAATGCTACAACGGTGCAAGACACGTGTCAGTTTCAAAAAGCGCCGTAAAATGTGTGTGCTTACTGCCGACACAGTGTTTAGAGTGGAGAACACTTTTTAATTACAAATAATTGTACGATTTAATAATATTGAACATTAGCAGAGTTAACCCCCGATATAGCGCCAATGTTTGTTCAGCGCTATTTGTGGCGATATGTCGAGTGTGAAGCTATACCGAGGGTGGCGCTATATCAAAGTTGGCAGGGTGGCGCTATATCAAAGGTGGCAGGGTGGCGCTATATCAAAGGTGGCCGTAAATCGAAATGTTATAGAGTAGAGATTTTTTTTCCACAGATTTTCATGTGCGGTAAGCGAGGGCGCACTCTATCGGGGTTTGACTGTAACTTAGATCGGTGGTCCATACCTCTTCCGAGGCACACACACCGAGAAAACAGAAGCGGGCTTTTGAAGCAGGAGCCCAATCCTGTCTTACATTATACAGTTGTTCTAAAACAGTCAAACCTTTAACATTTTTAAGCGCAGTACGTCTAAACATGCTTATTTACAACAAGAAAGTTCATCATCACAGGGTGTTTCACCACAGATCAATAGTCTATTCCAAAGCGAATAGAATAGACTATTGTAATCCAGCACTTCCTCTTTCGATATCCAGTATCTTCTTCTTTCTTTAAGGTAATAAAATAACTGCTTACACCTTCCTACTCGTTTTCCCGTCCCTTCTATCTTTTGTCCAAAATGTGTGGGTTATCAAAATAGAGACCTCATCAGTGCCTATGAGCATTCTCAACTGCAAACTTATGCAAGAGAGAAACAAAAATTTTATTTTACAATAATCTTCTACTTATCGAGTCGTCGTAAACGAAAAGCAAATTAAGTTACCTGGTCAGGCTCTATGTCCACAACTTAATAAAGTTAAACACACAATATTTTACCCGGCTACTAACAGGAATCGCTGAACAAAAGAAACTTGAAAAAAAGGAAGTCTTCCGGCTGCAATACAATATATCCACATCAGACAACACAAACTACAAGTTTCGGGCAGGAATAAATGAAGTTACGGATACAGAGGACAGAGAACTACCAGTTAAGGTACAAAGACACAGATGGCGGCCACTCGCATGGGTGTCGCGGATTTAATCTTACTAGATGCATGGTTGTTTTCGGCAATTTTCTGTTTCTTTGTAGCGTTCGAGATGGTTTATCCCCCAATCAAGGGAGTCCCACTGCGTGACAAAAAAAGATTCAATGTCTCATAATTAATTGTCAAATCAAGCGCTACGTGGTGTACGGAAGACGACAGAGCCTTTGGTACAGAACAGGGGTAAACTTTGTTCCGCGTTTTGACCATTGTGGGACCTACGAAACTTCCGGTACAATGACCACAGGGAATTTTTCTGCAGGAGTAAAAGATGACGTGGTGTAAAGCTGACCAAACAGTCTCACCTTCAAGTAATACCGAAGTCCAGAATCGAAATAAAGTAACACAACAAACCTTAAACGGCTTCAAGGTGCACAAAGTGAACTTTCTGAGTCAGACGTCATATCAACTGAGTCACTGTTGGCAAGTGACCGGGTAGTCAAGCTAACCCGCTCACCTCCTAGTGCTAGGTTGAGGAGTGGAGACATACCTCAGCTACCCGACTGCCTTCACTGAATGCAAGGGAAAAATTTTGCATTAATTTATTGGGGGCAATATCACTTGATGAAATTTATGCTTGTAATTAGCAATCTACTCCTTAGTAACGACTTAGTAACGATATGCACATACTGACAATGCACACGAAGAAGAGCATATGAAACATTAACATTTCGAAGTTTCCGCTACCAGATTTCACAAACATTTGTCCAGTGCGAGATGAGCTGTAAATGCGGACGGACGTACAGACAGACAAAGAGACAAGACAAACGTCATAAGCGTTTTTCGCGAGTATGGGGGCAGGGATGAAATTAAAAAATAACTGGAAGGTGTAACCTGCAATGTCATAACTTCCATACACATTCTGGTGAAACTAGGTGAACTGGTTCAGAAATTTAAACGGACACACACACACACACACACAC
>Ga0123354_10005724_pt1 | contig 18182 bp, 15 predicted proteins | sample TergutLab28metaG_2_FD_97872 | JGI IMG/M metagenome (GOLD analysis project Ga0123354, IMG submission 97872) | Labiotermes labralis P4 segment gut microbial communities from Petit-Saut dam, French Guiana - Lab288 P4 | ecosystem: Host-associated > Arthropoda: Insects > Digestive system > Gut ...
ACTGCACACATACTTCGGAAAGTACTAATGTAAAAATACAATAGATTCAACACTGAAACTAACGATATAAGCACCATGAATAGTAACAACAGAATAGCTGCAACACTGTATTCCTTAGGGACGTAGTTTGTCTCAGGAAAATAAGTATAAATACCCTGCATAAAGGAGATGATGATGATGATGATGATAATAATAATAATAATAATTATTATTATTATTATTATTATTATAAACGATATATTAACAATAATGATTATAAATGATACATTAATAACAATAAGTTTTAATTTGACTGAATTAAAGTTTATACACTCTTTCATAAGATAATTATTTATATTTGCAAATATTTATGAGGACACTTTTAAACAAAAATATTAGTAGAATAATATCTGTGAGATTACACAAAGCATATAAAAATTAAGACATAATAGCTTTACTGTTCTCTTAATTCATAAATAGCATCTCCTTTTTTTCAAACACATAAAATAAAGATATGAAAAAAAATGTTATTTTTCTTTTTCTGCTTGAAATTTTTCTGTGTTTATGGGTGTATCGTAACCATTGATCATTGTTGCCTCTCAGTCTTGCACTTCTTTCTTTAATCAGTTTGTAATTTTACGGCATCCAATGTATAAAACACGTGGTTTTGTGTTGAATTTCAAGTGTTGTAGTTGATACGCATTTAATCAGTTTGTGCAAATGTACTAATGCAAGAACCTTTCATACCCACATGAAATCACTACCATGGCAGGTTCTCCTTAAAATATGTACTTAGATCATAACAACATGATGCAGATAGCAGTAAGAACCACTGAAACGAATGATAGAGTGTTGACTGGGGCATTTGATGTGAATGTCCTGAGCGTCTTCTTGAAATCTTTTGTAGTAAGCACCAACACCTCTTTAGGATGCAGTGTGACTTTCTTGCTCACAGTGCTGTCCCTGTAACAGTAGCATTAGGGTATGCATTCAAATATAAGTCTTCATGTACACAAACACACACACATATATCTACTGTACTGGATCTTCCATAAAAATGTGAGAGGTGCTGAAATGACAAGGAAATCCCTGTCTTTATGGAAGATTTATAGTCATGTTTACTCATTTTCACACCTATCTGTATATGAAGCCAGTTAAATCCATCCAGCCCACAATTTCAGTTCTTGTTTCTCATATCCACTTGAATACTGTCCTGCCATCTATGTGTACATGTCCTAAGATATCTGTCCTGAGATTTTGTGATCAAAGTTTTATTTTCTTCTCATGCTACACGTTCAATCCATTCCATCCTTAAATGAATGATCCTAACAATATTAGTTGAAGAATACAAATTATGAATCTCCTGTTATTTCCATTCTCTTAGGTACAAACATTGCCCTGGGCACTATGTTCTTCTGCATTCTCAATGTGGGTTGTTCACTGAGAGTGACAGATCATGTATCAAATCCATACCTCTGGTCATAAAATTATTGTTCACAGCGAAAGGCAACAAAACGAGTATTTTGGTCCATATAATTTTGACATGCTTTTAACTTTTGAATATGCATTTTGTGTGCCTTGGTATTTTCTATTCTGGCAACAGTTCTCAAAGCTCAACTTACAGTTGTATGGCTGAATTTATACTTGTTGCATAAACAATAAAGTTCTCTGTGATATTCTTGTAAATTCTGAGATCAACAGGCCTGTTGATGGAGCCTAGGTTCATGATCAATAGCAATGCATCACTTCCATTTAGTTCTCTAGAACAGACATATAATCATACATTTAATATTTCAATACATATGTGTAATGATGGATGAAATTAAATTTATGTCTAAGGAATTTAACGTTGATGATCACATAGTTTAATGAACATGCCATTTTGGCTAAGTGCAAGCTGTGTTAGTGGGTTTGACTTCCACCTGCTATGTGAATGTTTTATGTGCACATTGCTTTAGAGCAAATAATCCTGCATGTTGTGACTGTTGTCTCAACCACATATGAGGGTGTTCCCCAGAAAATTAACAATGAATATGGAGTCATGAGAATTTCATGAATGATAGAACTGAAGGAATCTGAGAGAAAGCACTATAGTGTGTGTGTGTGTGTGTGTGTGTTTGTGTGTGTGTGTGCGCGTGCGCGCGCGCCTTACCTTGAAAATGAGAAGATATCTTCAGACAAAATACTGATGTTCAAAGAACCATTCTGTATGACAGGATGTTGTCTTGCATCCACAAGACTCTTGTAAATACTGTAGTGGCTCTTGCTCAACTTCATCTCATTCTTCAGGTTAAGAACCTTGTAGTTAGGATTCACTGGCAACCATGGTCTTGTGGTTGAAAATCCTTTTAATAGTAACATTGTTAGCACATTTATTCAAGAGGAAAGTGTGGAAGTAGTAACATTTTAAGAAGTTTTCAGAGCATCAGGCTTATTATATACAAAGTTTATCATTACCACCTTTATGAATGACAGCGAATGGTACATACAAACCATCAGTCACAGCTACGTTTATATCAGGTTGTTGGTTGCTACATGTTTCAGTTTTGTTACAAACCATTACACGCAATTAAAAAGACATGAAGAAAGATAATTTTAAAACAACCCATTAAAATGATAACTTTTCATACAGTTGAAACCTAAAATTTAAAATAATTAGAGTTGTATAAATTGCAACTAGATAAAACTCAAGATTTTATATTGAAGCATTAAAACATAACAAAAGAATATTTTATTAAAACAATAAAAGTGTGTGAAAGGAAACTTCTTTAATATTAACAACAGAGTGAATGGTAGCCTTCTTATTCGACAAAGATCTAATCGGTTTGTTTATCTGTCTTACAAAAATCGATTTGTTCTGCCGTTTTACTTTGAAATCCACTAATTGCCTCCGTGATACATAAAGAAGTAAAACAATGGAAAACAGTATCATGTACATATATCTACAGTTCTGATCAAAATTAAGAAAGAAAATTAATGCAAAATTATACCCCACGAGGCTTTTGTTATGTTTTAATATACAGCCTCGACTTTTATCGAGTTTTAGCACACACAATTACAATTTTGGAGAAGTTTAGATCTCATCTATCTGAAAACGCATCATTCTAATGGGATGTATTTAATTTTTTTTATGGAAGTACATTTAACTGCCTGAGGATGACTTTTCACAAACGCCAAAACATGTAGCAAACAATAAACTGATGAGAATGTAGTTTTGATTGACGGTCTGTAGGCCTACTTCCCTTTTGCTTTCGCAGAGTAAAACCAACAAGATGCAACGTTTCTCAATTTATTTATTTCTGTAAGATGCTGTACATGTTTCAGACGGGTTTTCCGTCCATCATCAGGAGCTCAATATGCACATACAGCAACAGGTATTTGTCAGACCAATACCTGACTCTGTATGTGCAGTTTGAGCTCCTGATGATGGACGAAAAAAACCGTCTGAAATATGTAGAGCGTCTTACAGAAATAAATAAATTGAGAAAAGTTGCCTCTTGTTGGTTGTATTCTGCGAATATATTGGCGATGCACGGAGCTATGAATGTTAAATTTCCCCTTTTCTCCTTATAATTACCGTTGTGACATTGTTATGAAAACTGAATTTTAGCATGTGGTCCGTACAAGTACATACTGTTAGTCACTTCATAATATAATCACTTCATGTTACTAAATAAAAGAAATTTCTGTCGCATCAAAAACCAAAGTTAGCTTCTGGGTCTTATTCTAAGTCATATTAAGCCAATTAGTGCAACACTATTATGTAAACATGTGTATTAATATTATGAACCAGTTGGTTTTCAGAAATGTTTTTGTAAACAAAATTTCCTTGCTATGAAATTATATTGATTTTACCAGGTGGTTGACATAAATTTATTTCCCTGATATATTCAAAAGTAATATGGAATATGGAATGATTAATGCGAATGGATACTTTCTGCATAGCTTTTCGTAGTCAGAATATTTGTCCTAGACTGAAGCACGTTAGGACGTACTGATTATCATATTCTGTTCTAAATTCGTAATGTCAGGGACAGTGAATAGATTTCAATTAGACAGACAAAAACAGGTAAGGATTTGTAACAGGGCGCTCGCGGTTTATTTCTAGGCGCTTTCGCAAAATTGCGAAAATCAAATATTAGCTTCTTCATGTCTGTCCATCCGTTCTTCCTCATGGTACAATTCAGCTCCCACTGGACGGACTTTCATGAAATGTGAGGATTTTTCGAAAAACAGTCGAGAAGACTTTAGTTTGGTTTAAATCTGATAAATATAACAAGGACTTATCATTAAGACCTTTGTACATTTATAATAACACCTCGCTGATTTCTTCTTAGAATCAAGAATATTCCAGATCATTTGTAGAGAAAATTAAAACATACGTTTTTATGTTCAATATTTTTTCCCCGAAAATCGTGCCGTTTAAGAGATAATGCGGAAAAATATGATTATGCCAGACAGGCTACAGATGACAGTAACACAAGGTGTAGAAAAGATGCGAGTTGCATACAGAATAATTTACAGGCACACACTTAGAATATATAATACTTATTCTCAAAATAAAACAAAATGTTTAAAGTTACTGTCAAAATACAGCAACATTGAATAAATATTAGTATTTTATTGGGGCAACATGTTTCCGTCTTATTAGATCACCTTCAGGCCAATATTAAGAGATATGAGGTAAAATCAGTGAATATCATGTATTCTGGGATCAAATATTACCTTACAAGAAGTGCATAAAAATAGTTTTAATTTGCAATTTACATGCGTATGTGTACAACCAGATACTAATACGCCAAATTTGCGAGTAACAGATCCACAACCATAATTCTGTATATCTACGTACACATAAACGGACCTGAATACTTGAATCTAAATTACTTGAACTTGAGTGCTAATGTGACTACGAGATTCGACCACCTTCAAATGTGAATCGCAGTACCGTCCCAACTGGTTCATACTATTAAAGATACCTACGCTCTAATAACGGACCAACACAAATTTAATACAATTACGTAATTTTAGCTACTGTTACCGGAATTTCAGTTTCAAGTCCTGATATGTACCGGCGATTCAGGTTCAAACCCTGAATGGGCTCCATGTAGATAGATTTTGTTGGTTGTAAATGATTTAATAAGGAAATCCGTAAGAGTTGTGAGTGCCGTTGTGGCATTGAGAAACTTAAGCCTGGGGAAAACATTCGTCAACTATCTAATTGTTACAAGTTTTGCAAATGAGTGTTTCTCTATGAAACACGAGACTTTGTTACTGTTGAAGACATGATTCATTCAGTAGCAGCACCTATATGTTTGTTTAACGTTAGTTTGAGGTCTAGTGTTTTAAATTAGAGCTGCTAATTAGATTCGGTTTGCTAAAGAATTAATTAGGCCAATGGGGGTTTTCTAAATTCGAATTGTAACCAACAGAATTACTTGATACATAAAGGAGTAGTTAGTTGGAACGAAGGAGACGACGCATTGCGAGGAGGCACATTCTTTTGGACCTTTGTAGTTGCACGCATGCAAATTTCGGTGCTCCGTAAAAACTTATAGAGTTCGGCAATATTAATTATAAGTGGCATTATACAAATAGATCAATGTACAGTTAAGTGTTTACTCCAAGTGTCGTGGTGATTAATATCAACCAATATATTTTACATATGATTATTAGAGTATATTAAACAAAAATCATAATTGAGTTTTGTAAAAGACATTTCAATTAGCAAATAAAATTAAAGAAAGAACACAGAATTGCGTGTGTGTTAGTGTGTCAGCCAGTCGTAGTCGATCCTGAACCTTTCAGGAACTTCCCACGTAAATTGGCTTTTGATAAAGACCCACAAGCTTGTTGAGCAGACGGGAAGCTACAAGCCCAACCCCACACGGGAAGAGTACGGTAGCACAACTTTTGATATATACAATTTTTTATATTTTAAAATATTTTTATATACAACTTATAAAGTAATATCGGGTCCCACGGTACATGATATGCACTCTTTGTACCTCATATCTTTGAATGTTGGTCTGAGGATGGTATAATAAAACTGAAACATGTTGCCACAATAAAATGCTAATATTCGTACACTGCTGTTGTGTTTGACGGTAACTTTAAGAATTCTGTTTTACTTACATATTTATCTTCGTCTTTTTTTTAATTGTATGCAAGCAGAGTTATTGAAAAATCAGGAATTTAGGATAATTCATACCCTAACCAGATACTTCCTGAAATTCAAGTGCGATGACTGATAATCAACTTAACCGACTCACAACAACTAAATAAAAAATGGGATACATTGTCTTTACCAGCATACGATGTGTCATCCCATTGGAACGGAGTTCTCTCAGGGTCGCGTGAACGGTTCAAATACTTGCGCCTACCAGCGTTGACACCTACTGGGTCTACAGTTTGCTCCACGCTGATGAATGTGTCCTCCATGCCTATCTCCTCACCATAGTAAGTGATGGCTGTCCCTGGAAGCAGCAGTGCCAGCATGTTCATACCGTCCACCATATCTCGGCCCATCCTGTTCGCTGCACGGCTCCAGTCATGATTTCCAACCTAGAACAAGCACGAATATTCTGCCTGGAGGACTGACTTCCTGGTTGGTAGAATAACATCGGCATGTCGACCTATACAGAGTGTACCCGGCCACACTCTAATGTTTCAAAAACAGCAAAAGTTTTGTATTATTTGTCCCATACGACAAGAAATTAATGTGTACTACATTTAACCTGTTTTAAATTGTATGTAAAGATGGCCTGATGATGGTCTAATGAGCGAAACTTGTTGCCAGTAAGTTAAAAATAAATATTGTTGTGTTTGACTGAACACAAATATATTTATTATTGTCTCTCAAATCTAATACACAATGGGATGTCCTCTAAAAAAATGATCTGTACTCTTCACCAAAGATCATTCAGATGATTCAAATCAAGGAGAATGTGATGGGCGGATAATGTGGCAAGCATTGGGAGCAACAGAGTTACATACAGGTTTCCGGTGGGGAAACCTGTTGGATATAGACTACTTGGAAGGCCTAAGCGCAGATGGGAGAATAATATTAAAATGGATCTTCAAGAAATAGGCTAGAGACATGGATAATTTGATCTGGCTTAGGATAGGGGCAGGTGGGGGACTCTAGTGAATGCGGTGATAACCTTTTGGGTTCCATAAAATGTGGGGAAGTTCTTAGCTAGCTGGTTAGCTGAGAACCTACTAGCTTTTCAAGAAGTACTCTCCTCCCCGGAGTTAGTTTTAATAATTTTACTATTAAACGAGGTGAGTGGTGCAGTCCCCACTCCTCCGTGTTTGTAATAGGATACGAAGCTGCCCTTGGCCCGTTAGTCCCTGTGAAAGTGGTGATTAAGGCACACCTTCATCAAGAACCGATCCTCACTATCTATTCCATAATGTATCACGTCATCCAGCTGCTGGTGGTTCAGGATTTATGCTTGCCTCTGACTTCAGTTTAGCCTTCAGGATGGCTCAAAAGTACAACTCCACTTATCCGGATTAATTAGGACGTCGAGCTATGTGGATATGCAGAAAATCCGGATAATTGGATTTTTCTTTGAAAATAGGATACATTGGTAGTTTGAAGTTCGGCTGTTACTATTTACTGATATGTATCTGCATTTAAACCTTTCGACCATGTCTGATTTGAAGTTCTAGAAGCCATAACACTGTACTGTACTTGATCCTATAACCGGCAATTTCAAGGCAAGTTAGTTTTGTAGAATTCTCGACAAATTTACACCAAAGGCCAAGCCGATCCGGATATTTGCTGATCGCGATAAGCAGCGTCCGGATAAGCGGAGTTCTACTGTGCTTCCAAATATTCCAATCAACGGTTCGACAGCGTACGGCAAACGGTTATTTCGCTGAGACAGACACTTACCGCCCAGTTGCTCCAGTGTCCCGCAGGAACATTTAATATCCAGTTTTCTATTACAGATTTATAGCTGCTTGCCTTCGAATCATTATTTATTTTTAAAAGCAAATCCACATTGCACGGGAAGTGCGCTCCTGGCCGTGTCTTGTTTCCGTAATAAGCCATTGCGTCATTCAAATTGCTGTTACCAGTCTCTACCATCAATAACCTGCAACAAGATCCAAAATGGAGAAAGTGTTTCGATATTTTGTTCACATTCGACATGCGTAGTTGGTACAGCGACACTACTTGTAGGGCGGTCCGGTGATCAAATGCTGATGGGCGGGGAACGTGGGAGATTTTCCGTGACGTCTAGACTGGCTTCGAGTCCCACTCGGCCACCTGTAAAATAGGTACCTTGTGTTTCCAGGGGGTAATGCGGCCGAAGCATAGTGCTAGCTACCTACTTTCTTCTAGTGCAGGTTGCGAAATAGCGTAAGAATGCGTGTGTGAAGGTGCCATGCGTTTAATTAATTAAGCCACACGTCAGAAATATGCAAAGCCTACTTCAGGAAGTGAATGTGCCAACCTTAAAACCGGCTACAGTTGATAGAATTATATTATAAATTTCATAATAAATGGGTGCGTTCTTACCACTCATCTCTATCAGACATTTAAGTACACGATCCACGTCGGTTTTAATACCGCTTGGGTGTTTGAGTATATACCTCTACAAATTAGAAGGTACTAACAACCAACTAATAACGTAGAAAATATGTTTATAATTATATCCACTGATTTAGAAATTATTTTTCTATACATAAGACCATATAAGACATAAAAACCTATTTATGCACAATTGCTATAAATTGCGGAATATCTCCTATTTTATGAAAGTTACAAGTATTGTTTTATGAACGGTAACTCTAAACACTCCGTACTTTATGATTTAAGATATTATCTTATAAACTGTATCAGACTTTAAGCGTGCCACAAGCACTCCCTGAGAATGGCATATTCATGCCGAAACATATCTGAGTAATATCTGTACTGTTTAATGTATATTACATTGTGGATTTAGTCGGTTGTAGCAAAAAGTGAATGTAATGTTTATGAAGGGTGCTTTACGTTTATTAAACAGATCCCAATTAACGCCGTCTAAAGCTATGCATCGGTAAGGTAACTTCATAATTAGCACGTGCAGCTCCCAGAATATTCAGACCTCGTGTTTCCGTCCTTCCTGGCGTACTCGTCCAGTAGTTCTCGCCACTGCGTTACCATGTCGTATGTCTCAGGCTGGTTGCTTGTGAGATTGTGCACCAGAGATTTGTAATCTCCTGGTCGGGCGTTTGGATCATAAGATCTCTTCTCGTTCCGTAGTTCCTTGTCCTCAAACAGGTGATACACGGCGTCAACCCTGAAGCCATCAACACCCTTGTCCAGCCAGAATTTCATCACATTCTGTATTGAGATAACCTTAATTTATAGCAGCTATAAGTTACTGAACAATAAGGTTTTTGAAGCTAATCTACATTACTTTTAATTAAAATGCTTCTTTGTCTACTTGCAAGGAATAAAACTCATATAGTTTCTTTTCCTATTGGAAGAAATATACAAATTCTTTTCCTTCTGTGACTACTATTGTGCGTTTAAGTTATGCAATTATACAACACTAATGTACACTATAACAGTCTTCATGTTGTAAATATTAACGAAGATGCGATTCTGTCTGACGCTAGCATGTCCTTGCATAAAATTTTCTAGCAATAGACTGTTTTGGTTTTGTTAGTAATGGTATTACAACACAGTACTAGATTTCTTAAAGCAGAATAGGAACTCAATTAAAAAAACCTTGTTTGGGTTTTCCCCGATCAAAAAGATTATAGCCTCTTTTCCAATTCACAATTTCACAATGTTGTTAATGTAGAAAATAAAAAGCACGGCTTTGGGTAGGCTACAGTGGCGGAGTATTAATATAAAATTTTGTGAAAATAGTTCAACTGAGTCAGAAATTGAAACTGGGCAACCCACAAATCATGTTGACTCGTAAGCCTAAGTTTCCTTCAAAAGAAAGTCGTCTAAAAACAATATGTGACAGTAGGAGGATCATGACACAAATTCCAGGCGTTATCTACGCTGCGTTTTGTGGGCTACTTTGTGTAGGTGTTGTTGGTGTTTGGCGGCTCAGAATCTACCGAAATTTACCCTCAAATTTTACCTAAACGTATGCAGTGTTTTTTATTCCTTTGCAAGAAAGGATGAACACGTCTCAAATTAAACGTTTCGACCCAAAAGAGAAATCACTGACCACTGTTAGTCACTGGAAGGTAATTCTGTTTTGTGGGAGGAATAATAATACAGTTTCCTCAAGAATGATCTTTATTCTTGGGCTTTATGTGACCAGAACTCCCTTCGCAAATAATCATACTGTTCGTGCAGATATCTTGGCCTTGAAATTTTATTCCAAGCCTAACATAAACAAGAATATGGCAGTGTGCAGTTTACTAGTTGAAATGAGAGGCGTTATCGGCAATGTGAAATGGAACATGTCCTTCAAATTATTTGTTTGGAAACGTAAATTTATGGGGCTCATTCACGTTTGCTGTTCAGTCTCCTGGTTTAATGATTCTGTAAATCAGATGTCAGCAGCCGGTTTGTTACAACAAACTAGTGTAATGCAAAATTTTTCAAATTGTGGCGCGAGGCTTTAAAAATAAATAAATTGCATAAAAGATAATAAAAAATCAACATTTTAAAACTAAAAACTAGTCAAGTGTTTCCCGATGTGTAGATACAAATTAAAGAAAATGAAGTGTGTGAAGTCGTTGACGTCTTTGACAAGCTGAGGGAACACCATTTTATGAAGTTTTGGAAAAATATCTTTTACTTATACTTTTGAAGATTAAACGTTTGAAAGGGTTATGCTTATTTATAGGTCAATCAAATCTTCATCATTTATCTGACACTGGTTAACCTTTGTTCTGTACAATGAGTGAAAATATTTGAAAGAAATGTGAGTAAAAATATTAGTTTTGTGTTTAATTATTGGATCGCGTAAAAACAAAAAATATTTCCAACGTGCCACGAGCTCCAAGTTCTGAACTCCATTGCTCTAAAAGTATGTGACAGTGAATGATTCACTATAAAAATATTCAGCTGCGCATGGTCCTTGGAGACATGCTTCATATACACGACGCCCAGGATACTGGTTAGCTCGATTTATTTTATCCAGTATAATAGCTTCTAAAATGTATTATTTATACCGGACCAGCCAGAAACCAAGTTCCTGGTCCTGGCAATAGTGCGGAGACCCGTCAGTGGTTGGTCGGTATTTGGGATCTCGGAGAAAGAGGCACTTTAGTGACTGCAGTATATGGGAGCCAAAGGTAAAAGAAGGAAGACGCGCACTGAAGATTATTATTGCTCGTAGGAATATCAATAAGTCTGCTTGATTTGAGTCTTTTTTTTTGTTGGAAACAATGGAAAGTTCTTCGACTGGGAGACAATTTGTCGAAAATTTAGAAACAGAAAAAAAGAAAGAGAAACCCCCTGTTTGTAAGTAGGGATAATTTAGAAGCGTTGTATTGCGTGTATCGATTAATATGTACATACCAAACACACTTAAGTTTCGGGTATAAGTAACGTTACCCCAATTGTTTAATTAATATAAAAAATTCGCTTTGTTTAGGTTAGCTGGTATTATTTTCAAATGATAAATCCGGTCACATAGATCACTGTAGTAATTAGATTTCTGCGGGTGTCGTAATTTAGAATATCCTACCGAACCTTGTGTGTTTACCTTCGTCTCTCTGACCACATCCGGGTTCCTGTAATTGAGATCAGGTTGCCTGGAGCTGTAATGATGCAGGTAGTACTGTCCTCGGTCTTCGTTCCACGTCCATGCAGGACCCCCGAATGCACTTAACTGAGCAAGTTACAATAAAATTAAGCATAATAAAACCAAACTACGACGAAACAATTGTTAGTTACTCTAATGGCTGACACAGCGTCACTGGGAAAAGTGCTTCAACATACGTAGGCCTAATTTCTAAAAACTTATTTCCTGATTTCGCACAACTCACTGGCCTATCCGTTTACATATTGTATTCATTGTTTCAAAGTTAATCACGATACCGGCACAATGAAAATGCAATAAGTTATAGTTTCATGTATTTTCTCAGGTACTCACAACTTCAAAAATGTTTTAAATTGAAGTTATATATATATATTCAGGGATCAATGTTGTATGTATTGGACAAATTATTGTGTTGTTGGACGTTTTAGGGCAAGAGATGACAGCGAGAATTCAGTTTTCCAAAACGGTGAAAATCAAGACTGCTGTCTCTTGGGATGTGACACCGTATATTATGGTATATGAATACTGACCTTTCACAGAAACCTGCGTCTCCATCATCAGGGTAGTTGATGGAGGCAGGAAGTACCCATAATACGTCGTTGTACGTACACACGTATTAGGGTTTCATATCCCAGGAGACACTAATCTTCGTGCCATATAAACTCAATATTAGACAGCGTTACTAAATGACACAAGAACAATGAACTTCAAAAACGACAAAGTTGAATGTGAGAATGGTTATGCTGGTTCGATATGGGCCCAAATTTAATTCACCCGGACATCTTAGGTGTAACTTTTGAACCCAGATTTTCTTGTGACGTTAATTCGATAATGTTGGATATAAATTGATGACCATTAACTACTGTTCTCATACTACCATTCAAAGAGCAAAGAGTAAAATTTCAGCTGATTTCGCACGACTGTGTGGTAATGTGGGGTTCTCTACACGTGTCATTCCTGTCCTTTACGTGACTGAAAATCAGGCTAATTAGTGACACAGTAAGTTTAGATTAGTTTAACGTTGATAAATGGTTGAAACTCCACTAGTGAGTAATCATGCAGGGCAAAAGAATAGGCCTATGACGTCAGTGGCATTGTCTCTGAAGTCTGTTTCCACCTACTGAGAATTTTAATGCTCAGTAGTCATGTCCACCACCCTGCTTAAAATTTTCAGTATGTTTGCCAACATACTGATAGTTCAATAAAAGAAAAGTAATCTAAATTATCATAAATTCTGCTGTATCGACATGTAATTGGTAGATTTACAGGCACAGTAGAATGATCATGCCACCCTGGATTGGGACTCCTGAATTCTTTTCGCACATGAGATGTATTTTTTTCAACTGCCATGGATCGTTTTCCAGGGTCTCGTCTGTGGATAACGAAAAAGTGAATTGACTTTAAGGTAGAAAAAGTTTGTAAGTGGCATGCCCCAAATATAAGCGGTGCTTCTGTAAGTAACTAGAGAAACAGTTGCGAACTTAAACGTTCCTAGTTCACTTCGGTATTTTGGAACTTGCAGGCCAGGCATGGCCCACGGGCTAATTTTGCAAATAAGACAGCGAATTTTGTTTTTTGATGTTTTGCTGACCGTACATCTCAGTATAATCTTAGTAATTAACCAACTTAATGCACAAATTCTTGTTTTATAATAAGTATATTATACGCTTCTACATGTTTTGAGCACTATGTATTCAACATGAGGAGGTCAAAATTGTATTATACAGCATCTGGTATCATCACACTCTGTAGGTGGCCGTCAGGTGTCCTAAGAAGACACTGAAAGTAGGAAAATTTACAAAGATATACATGATGATAAGGAAGCATTGTCTGTCTTCTCATTAAAGTTACACCATACATAAATTTAGAAAGCAGTAACACATTCATTAAACACTTGTCTTAATTGTAAATCATATTTTAAGAGAAAACCGGACAATAATAGCTACTAGACGAAATAGAAATATCACCATTTTATGCTTTGTAAGCAAAACTAAGCTTTCGAGATTTAAGGCCATGAATAAGAAATAGGTTGCAGATCATTAATTTCCCTCGAAAAAAACAAAACATCTTTGTCTGCAACATGTGTTATGTACATATTTCATTTACAAATTGTTGTAAACTCTCATCTTTCTAATTTAATGCTAGGCCCAAAGGTTAAGGGGAAAAACGCAATTAGAAAAAGGAAAAAATATTTTTCTGCCACCGCGCATATTCTAAAATATGAACAAATTAACAAAGCTCCAGATGCACTAACCACTTAAAGACTCCACTTATCCATAGCCAGACAATATCATTTCGACAAACATTTTACTGGAGAATTTAAGAAAATATAAATCTAAAGAAAATATGCAAGTTACTTCCCTTTCTGCAGAGTCACATCATTATTTTGCAAAGAATTTTCACATTAATTTTAAGTTTCCCTATTGTAGACCGCACCCAAAATTAACTTTTCATTGCGGTCAATTGAATAACGGATGATGAGTAGGCAAGCGTATTTATGGTGCCCTGAATATCGAAAGAAATATTACCCAATTATTTGGCGGTAGCTTTTCGTAAGTGTCGTTTTCCACTCTGCCGTTCGCCCAAATATAGTAGTCTTTGTATGTGGAGTCGTTCATCAGTGATTTCTGAAACCATTCATGCTGGTCACTACTGTGGTTCGGCACAAAGTCCAGGATAAGTTTTATTCCTGTGTACACAAATCACATAGAAAATTATGTGCGGTATTTGGAGGAGCCACAAAATAATGTGAGAAAATTTTCTATGCGTCTATTTAAATCCTGATTAAAGTGTCCTTGTTGGTTAATTACAAAACTAAACCATTATAGGTCTACTTAACGGCAATTCCACTGTTCGCAAATGGACATTTTACTTTCACATTTATGCATCTTAAGGAGTGATTCAATTTGGAGTGTCTACAGCGTCTTCAGTCAGGTTTGTCATTTAACAGTGAGTCGAACTGAAGACAGGAGACACCGAGGCCACTGCAAAAATTTTAATTTTATTCAAAATAAAACAAACCAGTTTGTTCCGAAACCTGAAAGATGGGATGATATAAGATGAGACTCTCCAGTTTATCAAATTTTAAACGTAATTCATTTGCCCAGAATGATTAAAATTTTGATGGGAAGAAACGAATTGGAGAAACTCTCATTATCCTAGACGCCACTTTTCCTTTGTTGTAGTTGAGACTGTTGCAAGATTGATGACTTTAAAACGGGTTAAAACAAGGTCGACCTATTTCGCCGTTTGATGATAAGATGATAGCAACTACGTGCATTAAAGTAAGTACTAAGTTTTACGTACACAACAGTCTTGTCATAGCCAATGTTGGTTCCGTAGTTTTGGTTTCTTGGTGTGCCATTTTTCAGCGTTTCAATAATCAAAATTATTTGAAAAGTTATCTCACATTACGGTTCCTTAAGCGTAAAAGGACAATACTTTATCACACAGAAAACATATCCTTCAAAAATATCTCACCTCTATCCTTTGTTTTCTTCCTTAAGACCTCAAAGTCTGTCATTGAACCGAATATAGGGTCAATGGCTTCATAATCAGAGATATCGTATCCAAAATCCACCATAGGAGACTTATAGATAGGAGACAGCCAAATCGCCTTTATTCCGGTGTCAGATAAATAGTCCAATTTGGACGTGATTCCTGTTAGAGGAAAGGTAAACATTTCACAATTCATGGAACTTTGGTAGAAGAAATATACATAAATTACAACTTTAAAATTAAATTAAATACTTAATTTATGCGCGATTTGTTATTCAACGTAGGACCATACAAATATACATCATTTTAGGACAGCTACTAACTTTGCAGATACAAATGACTCGAGAAAGAGTAAAATTTATAAATCATTTTTCGTTCATTTCTTTAAATATTTTTCATATAAAAATTATTCCAATATACTTCAGGTATCACAGTGATATCCGGTGTTCGTGTTATATGCCAATATTTATTACTGACACAGTTTTTTAGACCTTACATTTATATGCGTGTATTCCCTACTAGGTTATGTTTTTTCGCCGTATGGAATACAGCTTACATGGCAACCTATCGGTTGAAATTAATCTTACCTTCATATTCTAGTGTAGGCTCCATATATCAGATTTCTTTACTGCTTTTGAGATTAAACGTGTTGAAAATACTTTCTCCTTATAACCGCATTTTATTCGATTAAAAAAACGCATACAAGTGCGGAATGCAATTTTAAAGATTTGAAGCTCCTCTATGAAATAAATCATTACTTAAGCCTGTTTTAAGTACTGAAACATCAGTGTGAAATACCTAGTTGGGAGTCATTTGAGGTAACAGAGAAAAGAGGCTTTTATCTTTGAAAGCCTATTGGCCACCTGTCTTTCCTTCTTCGGACTGAATCAAAGCCCTAACGATTTTCATTGCTTCGTAACTCCTTTGCATGTATAAAGATAAATTAAGCATTATGGGAATTTCTGGGCAGAAAATAACAGTGAAATAACAATAACTATTAAAAAAAGCATTCATTAATTACTTATTAAGGAAATGCAAATTGACAACACGTGGCTTGCACACAATATTTGGTTTGATGGCAATAAAAGTGTACACTGTTCTCGTAGTACAGAGACTGACATGCGAAATTTATACGTTGACATTTTATTAACATATCTACCATTAGTGCGAGTATGAATCATATTGTCATCTCCAAAGTCGAATCCTTCAGAATCGCAAAATAAATAATGATAATTGACGAATGCCTCTAATTCTTGTTTAAAAATATTCAGGCTAAATCTGAACCAGTAACATATTATTCCCTCTATTCCCTTAACCTGGTATCATGCTGTATTTCTTTCAAACTTAATTATAATTTTCATTTCGTGCAATACATGAGAAAGCTTTTCTTAAATGACAAAAATATATTTATCTAATGGGCCAAAAGGTAAGTTTCCAAACATGTTGTTGGCTTTTTGTTTATCTCAGTGGCTTTTACATTTATTTATTCCGGATGTACATTGTTACTACACGTAATATGTTTAATGAACCTACCCACGGCGTTTCGGGACGACCTATCAGTGCCAGATTCAAGAATTTTGCACTGTTTGGCCCTTGAAGACAGGACGGATAGTTTGTCTCGAAATGTCGGTAATTAAATGCCAATGCGTGGTGCGTAACATCCCAGAAGAGCAACGATTTTATTTAAACCGCGGCTGAAGACTGCAATCACCCTTATTAAATTATTTCTCAAATAAATTAATAATTGTAGATCAAAATGAGATTTATATATGATTTGTGAATTTGTTTTTTTCACGACAAGTCTTCTCTTGAAAGAACTGATAAAGCTAAATTAAATTTTTAAATAAACTAGGATTTGCAGTGGTATATATACGTAAGTATTAAAAATAAATTTTCTTAAGGTTAAATTTGTCTGCGATGTGACCCTTCGTTACTGGGCGAGTAGTTTCCGATAACGATCCTTCAAAATGTCGAAAACTGTTCACCCAGCGACACAGCCTATCATGCCATACGACTTGAATCGTCAGTAGGAACTATGTCAAAAAAATATCTCGCACTGAATTTTCCTTACTATTTTAGTTCGGTTAACTCAGTACCAAATTTTTATGGCATCTTCCAGTTACACCTACATTTAATGTTGCGACATGTGAGAAATGACTGACATTGCCAATTTTTCATGCGTATTTTACGAAGTTCATGCAAATAGTGCCTAATAAAAGGAGGTGTGACATTCTGACATAAAGTAACTGTATTACCGTTGATATCTCCAATACCATTTCCATCGCTGTCCTTGAAAGATCGTGGATAGATCTGGTAGATTACAGTTTTTTGCCACCAGTCGGTAGCAGTTTGATTGATGTAGCCAGTTTTGGGTAAATCAGCGGCAATTGCTGCCACAAACACCGGTATGAGCACGAACCACATGTCCATTCTGAATACGTAGAACTGTTTTCCATTCGTTTAGTGTCTACTTCGAAGGTCTGACGAAGTATGATAAAAATACCTAAAAGCCAGCGGTGATAAATGTGCTGCAAGCAAGCAAGCAAGCAAGCACTGGTTCTTGTCAACCTGAGTTGCCATATTTCAAAAAGCATATTCATGTACGCCGTAAAAAAGTGCTCGTTCTTGCGTACATTATACCGTAATTGGTATTACGAATTATTTGGGTTGTTTATTGCTCTAATTTCTTCACGGGACGCGGAAGTTCTACTGTTATTAATTTTGTAGAAATTGATAAATTATCTTATTGCTGAATCCTTCTTTATTTAATGTTTTCAATATATTTTTTTTCGGAGAAAGTGGATTTTGAAAAATTATTTTTCTACGTCCTACTTACTTTTTGGTGACAATTCTGATTCCTACTCATTTAGTTTATATTATGGATTATGCTTGACATCGGTTAAAATGTAGACGTTCCGAAAACAAGCAAGTTTATTTGAATAGTGCACTGAGAATGCAGCATGCATATTTAATATG
>Ga0123354_10005725_pt1 | contig 18179 bp, 12 predicted proteins | sample TergutLab28metaG_2_FD_97872 | JGI IMG/M metagenome (GOLD analysis project Ga0123354, IMG submission 97872) | Labiotermes labralis P4 segment gut microbial communities from Petit-Saut dam, French Guiana - Lab288 P4 | ecosystem: Host-associated > Arthropoda: Insects > Digestive system > Gut ...
AATAAAGCGGGAAGAATCCAAAGCTGATACGAATCCGACCGAAGCTCAAAAAGAAGCCGGAAACTACAAAAAGGGTCATATAAATGTTCAGGGCTTCGATATTTCCATTGAACAGCCGAAAGGTTCCGTCCGATCGGGACGGGATGAAAACGGAAACGAATGGAGCAGCGAAATGAAAAATACATACGGCTATATTCGCGGAACAAAGGGAACGGACGGAGACCATATAGACGTTTTTCTCGGAGATAATCCTTCGAGCGACAAGGTATTTGTCGTTGACCAGATTAATCCGGATACGGGAAAATATGACGAACATAAAGTTATGTTGGGTTTCAATTCCATTGAAGATGCACGCAATGCGTATCTTTCCAATTACGAGGAAGGGTGGAAAGGATTGGGAAACATTACCGAGACAACCGTCGATGATTTCCGTAAGTGGGCGAACACGGACGGGAGAAGGACTAAGCCGTTTGCTGATTATAAGGCGAATCAAAAAGTTAATAACAATACTTCAAAATCCATTATCAGCGAACCCTCAATCTCCACACAATTAAACTGGAACCATAACTTGGATGTAATAAGCAACATGCCGAAAGGAGAAGGATTGCCGAGTCAAGAAAGCGAAGGAATAACCTACGTCGAAAGAGTTCTTTCCGAACAAAAAGGAATCACCTTTATGGGTGAATCATTGACCGGAAAAACAAGGATAAAATCCAGTCAGGATATTGCTTTTCTGTTTAAGAATCTTGAAAGTGCCGCTTCTGAAAATGCGTTTTGCGTACTGCATAAAGCGGACGGGACATACAGCGTATTGTATCTTTCGACCGGTACATCAAACTACACTTTTGTTGACGTCAAACAAATAGCCGCAGCCGCAAAGGAAACCGGCGCAAGCGCGGTAACTCTTGTTCACAACCATCCGAGCGGAGTGTTGACAGCATCCGCCAACGACCTGGTCTTGCACCGGGCAATGAGCGAAACGCTGAATATACCGGTTAATCCGAGTGTCATCATTAATCTCGATTCGGGAAAATATGCCGAATTCGATACAAATTACTCAAAAGAAATAACGAAGACAGACCCGGAAGGAAAAAACGAAAACATAAAAGTCTATCAATTCGACAGGCTTAATATATACCGAAACGCTCCGGAAAGAGCACAAATAAGGAATTCGGAAGACATAGCAAAATTCTTGACCCGGCATAAACGCGGAACGGCAGATAAGATTCAACTGCTCGTTCTTGACACCCAAAACAGAGTCAATCGTTATGTTCTGCTCGAACCGAACTTGAACTTTAATGATTTACTGAATCGTATAATAGAGGAAACCGGGAAACACGGTAACAACATCGTTTTGGCATCCAACGGAATCATCAACACCAAAGCGGCAAATTATTTACAACGGAATCTGAACAAAGTGGATATAAAAATGTTGGACGCTTTGACCATCAAGCAGGACGGCGATATCATCAATAATTATATTTCCGCCTCCGACGAAGGACTGTTGGGAGATACGGAAATACCGTATAACCGTGTTAATGAGTCCGAATCCGATACAGAATTCCCGAAAATAAAACCCGGAGAATCCCTTCTCGATTACGTCAGACGGGTTAACCAATGGAGAAGGATGCAAGAAGACCGAAAATCGGAATCCGGCGTTCCGCCGAATTTTACCGGTTATGAAGAGTTTCTCGTGAACAGGAAAAACAAACCCGGGAATACCGGCAATGTCGAAGAGCCCGAAAAGAAAGAACGCGGTTTGGTCGAGAAATTGATACAAGGGGCAAAAATCGCAACCGGATTTGAAGTTCCCGAAAATCGTGCGGTTATTCGTCCGATAAAGAACGCGATAATTAACAGGCGTCTTGAACTTAACAGGGAGAATTACGAAACGGCGTTATTCACGCATCTGCTCCGTGCTTCTTTCAACAAAGCCGAAAGGGAGGCCATGATATTCATAGTCGAGGGAAAGGGCGTTCCGGAATCGATAAGAAAACAACGTCCGGATGTTGCCGCCGTTGTTGACAATCCGGGAGACGATATAAAAAACGAAGTAAACAAAATTCGCGAACGAAATGACAAGATGTGGGATAAAATCAGAGACGATGAATCACTGACAAGATTTTATCACGAATATGTTACGCATTTGTGGGATTTTGAAAAAAGCCCGGCTGAAGCCGTCAGGAAATTTAATGCAACCCGCAACCGTTTTCTCAATAAACGTGTTTTTGAATCGTATCGGTCCGGAATCGAAGCCGGACTTGTTCCCAAAACGACTGATATAGCGGATATTATTCAACGTTATGAAATTCATGCGCAAGAAGTGATTTCAAACAACAAACTCATCAATTTGCTTCGTGGTATGAAAAACGACGGAATTCCGATTCTTGTCGACAAAGAATCGGCTCCGAGAAGATTTGTTCCAATCAATAACGATGCGTTAAAGGATTACCGTGTTGATCCGGAAGTTCGCGGCGCAATACAGGCGGTATTCGGACAGAATAAAACTGGAGACAACGACGGTTCTCTTGAAAAAGTCTGGAGAGGGTGGGAGATCATAAGCGGATTGATGAAAAAAACGCAACTGTCGCTTAGTCTTTTTCATCACGGAGCATTGACGGAAACAGCTTTAGCCAATAATCCATTCGGAACGCCGAAGGCTGTTTGGAAGATGTTTAATGCAACCCCGCCGGCATTTCAAAACACGGAACTTTCCCGCGATGCCGTTTCGCACGGAGTCCGGCTGGGGGTTACGAGCGACATTCCGGTCGGTGAAATAAGGAATATTACGGAGAAAATCCGCAAGTTCATGAACGATAACAACATTCCGATAGCCAAAGAAGCGGCAGCCGCTTTGGATATCGGGAACAGTGCATGGGACAAGATATTATGGGAATACCTGCACGACGGATTCAAGCTGTACGGTTATGAAAACATGGCGGCAAGCATCAGGGAACGGGCTGTTAAGAAAGGAACTGATTCCTCCGTCCTGGAAAAGCAGCTGCGGGAAGCCGCTCAATTAATCAATGATGTATATGGAGGTCAAAATTGGGATGTTCTCGGCGTTACTCCAATGCAGGAGCGCGTTCTGCGTTCCTTGTTGCTGTCTCCGGACTGGACGGTTTCATCCGTTCGTCAGGCGTTGGCACCAACGGGGGTAGGGTCACTCTACAATGACGATGCTTTCTGGAAACGTCTGTTTACGAATGATCCGATTGCCGACGTAAGGAAAAAGGAGGGAGTAAAATTCTGGTTGACTGCTGCGCTTATTTTCGGCGCTGGAATGAATTTGATGAATTATGTACTCAGAAAACGAGATGAAGATGAGCAAAAAGAATTGACGGAAGAAGAAAACGCGGAAACAGAGGCTGAAAACGTCAGACGCAAAGACGAAAACCTCAAACGCGAAAAGCGCGCAGAACCGGCTCTTCCGATGCTTCCGCCGAAGAAAAATCCATACGAAGGAGATGCCGCCATAATATCACCGCTTGACTATACAATGGCCGGCAATGCTTTGGGTCATAAAACACATCTGTTTGCCGGAAGATACGAAGACGGATCGGAAAAATACATACGCTGGGGAAAACAGTTCAGGGAGTTGCCGGAGCTGCTTCTGGATGATTCCGGATTCAGTTTTCCGGGTCCGCTGATCAAAAAAATCGGAACTAAATCCAATCCGCTGTTAAACTTGTTAATCGAAGCCTTTACCGGAAAATCTCTCGGCGGATTCGAGAACCGGAAGCTCGGAGGAGCAAAAGGATGGAATTATACGGAAGCTCTTTTGGGAACGGTCGTTAAATCTTTCATACCGTTCAGCGTGAGCGGAATAAAGGATGATAAAGAGTTTACTCCCACCGATTTGATTATGCCCTCGAGCAAAGGTATGACAAGAAGCAAGGCGTTGCAATTATATGTAAAAGGTTTTGCAAACAACGATGTCGATTACATAAGGGATGTTTATGTCGGCGCACAACGAAACGGTTTAAATGCCTACGAATTGTTTAAGACTGCTTTGCAAATGCACAAAAGTCAATCGACGAAGGACATATTGGAAGGATTGAATACAATCGAGAAATTGGAATCGGGACTTGACGAAGCCGATCGAAAGAAAGATAAGAATGCCGCGGATAAAATAAGAGGAAAATTGAAAAGACTGATAAATGCGGCGGACAAAGAGAATAAAACCGAATTTAAGAATGTGTTGGATGATATAAAAATGAGCGGATTATCGACGACCGGAAAGATGAATGATTATTAAAAAATAAAAATGAGCGAGTTACACGATAAGTATTAATTATAAAATTCACAAATCATGGAAGCGAAAAAGGGAAAGCCCGCTCCGACAAAACGGACCGGAGGCGGAAAGAAGGGTTGCTGAACGATTAACAATCGGAACCAAAAGGATGCCCGGAAAGAAATTTCCGGGCTTTGTTTTTTTATCCGAGAAGAATTTTCGACTAATTTTAATTTAACCGGATCGATAAATAAGGAGTCCGAAATGTTGATCCGTCCTGTTCAACAAAGGTTTAAACAGAAACTATGCTATCCGCTGATTACTCTGTGTTCGATCGCTTTCATCCAGGCGTTAATGGCATCATCCGTAGCGCCTTGATCGCGGATTGCTTCAAAATATACTCGCGAGGCTTCGGCTATCGGAAACGGAGCCTTCGACAACGCATATTCGACATACGTCAATTGATGAGCGTACTTGTTGTACGGCTTTTCGTCGAACATCGGCAGCGTGTTTTCGTTATAATCGTGACGCAAGGCAATTTCCGATATCGCCGAATATCCCGGAGACAATTTGCCTTCCGCGTATTTGAACGTTTTTTGCGCGGCTGCATCCAACCGGTTGCCGGATCGAAACTTTTTCCCCATCATTTTTTCATCCTCAAATGCTATGCTTCCGAGTCCAATTGCAAAACGAAGTGCCGACAACATTCCCGATGTGGGATTTACATCGGTATCGCCGATCTTGAAATGAAGCCAGTCGTCTTTTATGGGATCGGTGAAATTGACCCTGTGCTTGTCGTCTCCGTGAATGTAATAATTCAAAGCTTCGTTGATTGCCAGCGCCGACAGGTAAACCCCGGAAATCATTCCGGCTCTTTGCGCCCACAGCCGTGCAAATACCTTTTCTCCGACTGTCGAACTGTTCCATTTCGTGAAAATTCCGATTGCTTTCAGCGAATTTTTTACGATTCTTTCCCATCGGAAGACTTCCATTCCGTCGGTAAAAGTCTCATCCCTCATCCAACCGGGCATTTTCATGTTCGTCGCACCAGTTGCATTGTTGATTATTTGAGCAATCGCCTTTATCGCTTCCGGGTCTTCCCTTTCCTCCGCCGTCAGCCGTTCGTAATGCGAGTCGAACAATTCCTGCCTCAAAATTTTTATGGCGTTGAATCCGCGCTCACCGACGGACGTCAGTTTTTTGAAAAAATCGCTCGCGATTTCCGAATCCGATCCCAAAGTACGGGGATCGTTCTGCAATCCGGCTCTTTGAGCTTTCAGATAATTCGGTGAATTTTCCAAATCGCGCATCATCAGTTCATAATCCGCCGTATTTCCGTATGCCATTTTGTAAGCGTTAAACATTGCTTTTACCGCATATTTCGAACGCGGCAAATCGAACAGTGTCGGCATTGCGTGCGTTCCGGCGAATATTGCTCCGTTACCGAACATCGCCGATTCACTGAATAAATACGTCGTCTTTCTGAACGCTTTATATGCTTCCGATTGCGACTGTTCATCAATCCAACGTTTGGTAGCGTTACGATTGAGTCTTAAATCCCTGTAATTTTTCCAAACGGCATCCGACAAAGGCTTGTTTTTCGGGGTAACGGTAGCGTTGTTTACCTGTCTCATCGTCAATCCCAAATCTTTCGCCGTGTAAGACAGGGCATCGTTGTATTCCGTTCCGTTGTCTAAGTAAGTTTGTTTCATATAAGTCCATATTGCCCTTGAATCGTCAGCCGTAAAGTCGTTTCCGCGCTTATCTACAAACTGCGATTGCAAATCGGTAAGCCCGCTTTGGTCGTTATGCCAGTTTACAAAATCATCTTCTGCCGCTTCTTTTTTACTTTCCGAAAGATTCTTGTACCAATCCGTATTCTTTACGTAAGTGACTCCCTGCCGTATGGCGTCTGCCAGTACCGCTCCAGTTTCAACCGCTCTTGCTACAACTTCCACTCCGCCGTCCCATGCGAGAGATGCAGGAGTGGCTGCGGTGAAACTGTCCGGACGATGAACCTTTGCTTTGCGTATCTTGTCGGTAAATGATTTTCCTTGAGCTGCAATATTTTTCTTTGGTTGCTGAGTTTCGGAGTTTCCGGTTTTATTCAAACCGGAAAATTCCTTATCAACGAGTTTTTTCTTGTTGTCCGAATTCCGCTTTTTCAAGTCGGCGATTTTGTCGGTGAGTTTTTGCAGCAATGCCTTGAAAAGTCTGTTCACTTTATTTTCCAGTTCGTTCAGCGCTTCATGAAAAATCCCTACCATGTTTTTACCTGATCCGGTCGCAGAAAGGGCTTTTTGAGCTTCCTGTTGTTTTTTTCTCCACTCGTAAAGACGGTCGATATAGTCTAAAATAGGTTCACCAAGAGTATATTCCGGCTTTGCTTCGTCGGTAACCTGCTGAGCTTTTTGAGCTTCCTGTTGTTTTCTCCACTCGTAAAGACGGTCGATATAGTCTAAAATAGGTTCACCAAGAGTATATTCCGGCTTTGCTTCTTCATTGGAACTTTTATTTTGTACTGTTTGAAAGCCGGTATTGTTGTTACCGCCATCGTTTGCGGGTTGTTCATGGGTAGATTCCGACTGTTTTTTCTGTTGTTTTCTCCATTCGGAAATCCTGTCGACATAATCTAAAAGAGGTTCGTTTTCTTTTCTTTTCGGAGTTTCTTCGGTAGCATTGATTGGAATGATCATAGTTTTTTTTCTTTAATTCAGGGGTTTGTGAATTTTCCGGTCAATAATATTTCTTCGCAAAAGTATCAATAAAATACAATATATGCAAACAATATCAATAAACGACTAAAAATTTAACATTTTGCTTTTCGGTGTGACTGATTTTCGGCATGCTTTATTTTTTCATTTCAACGACTTACGAAAAGGAATCGTTTTTGTTTTTTTGCGGATTAAACCGGAGGGACGGAAACAGCCGGCAATCCGGTCAATCAATACAAAGCATCAGATGGAAAGAAAGTCGAATCCGCTTGTGGCGGCGCGATATTTTCCCCGACGGAAAAAGACGGATACGGTTCGCAATTTCGACCGGATTTACGAACGGAACGATTCGGTATTGACGGACGCTTACAATGCGTGGGTCGGGCTGGAGGATTTTCGCAGAAGGGCGAGGCGGAATGAGAGGTACGTTTTCGGAGACCAGTGGGGAGACGTGATACAGGTGGGATGCGATGCGATGACCGAGCGCGAAAGCATCAAAAGGCAGGAGAACATTCCGCTGCAAAACAACCGTATTCGCGGAATCATCCGTTCGGTTACCGGTGTTTTTCAATCGCAGCAGACCGAGCCGGTGTGCGTTGCTCGCGACCGTGACGAACAGGGAAAAGGCGATTTGATGTCAACGGCTCTTCAATACGTTTACCAGCTCAACAAGCTGTGGAGTCTCGACGGAATGAATTTCAACTATTTCCTGATCACGGGACTGGCGGCTTTCAAATCGACCTACGGTTGGCTGAACAACAAGATGGACGTTTGGACACATTTGATAAACCCCAACAACCTGTTTTTCGACAATCACATGAACGATCCGCTTCACAGGGACTGTCATCTGATCGGAGAGATTCACGAAGTGGGATTGTATGACGCAATGGATCGATTTTCGGAAGGCAGTCCTCAAAAAGCGGAAGAAATACGCAACATATATTCTTATTGCGACAGGAAAGGAACCATCGAATACATCGATAATCTGACGCGGGACCGGAAAATGGACCTGGATTTTTTCGTTCCCTCCGACGAAACCCGCTGTCGGGTGATAGAGGTATGGAGAAAGGAATCGAAAGAGCGTCTTTTGGTGCACGATTCGCTGACGGGCGACTTTTACAAGACGGAAATCGAAAACGGAGCATCGCTCGAAGCGGAGAATCGTGCCCGTTATGCCGAACAGTCCGCCGCGGGCGTGGCTCCGGAAGACATGAAGCTGATAGAATTCCGGTGGTTCATCGACAATTACTGGTATTATTACTTTCTTTCTCCGCTCGGAGACGTTCTTTCGGAAGGCGAAACCCCTTTCTGGCACGAGTCGCATCCGTATTCGTTCAGGATATATCCGTTCTACAACAACCGGGTGTATCCGTTCGTCTCGGACTTCATCGACCAGCAGCGGTACATCAACCGGCTCATCATGTTGCAGGATTTCGTCATCCGCTCCTCCGCGAAAGGCGTTTTGGCAATCGACGAGAGTTCGATACCCGACGGATACACGATCAAGGACATCGCCGACGAGTGGGCGGTGTTCAACGGCGTCATCCTTTACACGACAAGGAAGAATCCGAACGCCGAATTGCCGAAGCAGATTGTTTCCAATTCCAATCAACTCGGAATAAACGACATGCTTTCGATACAGCTTAAGCTTCTGGAAGACATTTCGGGGGTTCAGGGGGCTTTGCAGGGCAAGGCTCCGACGGCGGGAACTCCGGCGGCGCTGTACATGCAGCAGGTTCAAAACTCGACCACGTCTCTGACGGAACTGTTCGAATCGTACCGTGATCTGCGCGAAGAACGGGATTCCAAGAACATGAAACTGATCCAGCAGTATTACACCGAGCCCCGATACATCAACATCACGGGAAAGAACACGAGCCCGGAATCCATCCTGTACGATCCGAACAAGGTGCGTAACGCCGAGTTCGACCTGGCAATCACCGAAAGCACGGCGACTCCGGCTTACCGGCTGGTGATGAACGACTTTTTGATGCAACTGTTCTCCTCCGATCAGATTACGCTGAACGAACTGCTCGAAAACGGCGCTTTCCCGTTTGCGGACAAGCTGCTTGCGTCGATTCGCTCGAGACAGCGGGAACAGCAAGGGAACATGCAACAGGGAGCGATGCCCGGCGGGCAACAGGGAGCGATGACCGGCGGGAAACCGGCAGCAATGACGACCGGGCAACCCGGCGGATCGGTGATCGATCCGAATATTCGACGGCAGATTGATCAAAACGTCAATCCGGTTATTCAAAAAATGTTGAACACTTCAAGCCGAATGCAATGAATCCGCTGATGTTCATATACGCTCACGATGCCGTATTCGCTTCGGTAAAATCGGAATCGTCTCTTTCGGCGGAAAGACGGTTCGACAAAGACGGAGATTCCCTGTTCGAAACACTCGTTTTCGACGAGGAGTATCTTGTGCAGTTCAGACAACTGTTTTTCGAAGCGCAAGCCGAAGTCACGGCAGCCGTGTCGGGATACATGAAAGACGTTCCGGTCGAACCGGATTACTTTGAAACGCGGGATTTTTACGAAGACCGGGATTTCGTCTTTTATCTCGCGATGCCCGACGATTGGAACTTTCATCTCGTCCGTCCGGTCGAAATAAAAATAAAAGAGTTTTTGACGGCTTACATCATGTATCGTTGGTTGGAAACGAAACTGCCGGATGAAGCGGTCGTTTACCGTGAACGTGCCGTATCCGTTTTGAAAGATGCAAAAAATATGCTCGACAAAAGAACGAAACCGATCAGACATTCTCAGGGTTACTGGGAGCTGTGAAACGATTTATTCCCGGCGGCATTCCCCGAATCGAAAATCATCCGAAACGCATATCCCGAAATCAGCGAAAACAGATGCAGCCGGAAATTGCCGGACGGTTTGAAAAAGCTCATGGTCAAACAGACAAAAACAGATGCCGCGAAGACGCATAATTTTTTACGGTCGTTGACAATCAATCTTTTGCTCGTAATCATTGCGAAATACATCCCGATCATCGCGTAAACCGCCCCCGAGATTCCGACCGTCGGCAGCGGATGCATCGAAAAGAACGATGCCGCGAATCCGATAAACAGAATGCTTGCCGCCAAAAACCGTTTATCGATGAATTTCTCCATGACACGAAACATTCCGACAAAGGCAATCGAATCGATACACAAATGAATGATGTTTACGTGCTGAAACATGTAAGCGAAATGCGTCCAAAGCGGAGAGACATCGGTGTATCCGATCGAACGGTCGAAAACGAAAAACACGACAACAAACGAAAAAACAAAGAGATACTTCATTTCGGATTGTTTTTAAGCAGTCTGTAATACAGATTCACGGCATGTCGCGGAGAGATGTAAAAGCGCGGAGCTTTTTGTTCGGCGATGATGCGGGCACAATCCATGGCGTTGAATGTCGGATTTTCACGCTTGATACGAATGTATCTTTTGTGTATTTCGACATACATCTGCCTTTTCAGCGAGTTTTTCACTCCGCTCAAGTATCCGCATCTCACCTTGTTGATGATTCGCGCATAGATTTCGGTGTTCAAATAGAAGGATTGCGCCTCTTTGAGAACGGCTCCGGATGCTATGTTTTCAACCGAAACATAATTCGGACGGTTGTCTCTTCGAATTCCTTCGCATGTGTCGAAAAAATCTTTGTTTCTTTCTTTTTCCCTATAAAGTTCCATTTTATAAAATTTTTTGCAAAAATAGTCATAGTTTTCGGATTTCGATTCGCAAAAGTGACACCGGTTTTGAACATCAAGCCCTCGGTTATCCTTATGCCCCGCTTTTTCATTTCAATGACGCACAAACTTTTTTTTATTTTATTCTTTTGTCGCACGATTCATAAATGAAGAAAAGAAAGAAATGGAAGAAGAAGTAAAAACGCCCGGAGGCAGAGCCGCGATATCGGAAGCCTACGGTAAAGCCAATCCCGGGAGTCCGGAGCCGGATGACGATACCCTGTACGGTTTCGCCGACTCCCGATACAGCGATTTGGATAAAAAATACACCGATTTGAACGGAGCCAACACCCGGCTGGCGGAACTGGTGTCGAAAGACCCCAAATTCGGCGCGGTGCTGTCCATGATTTCGGGAGAAAAACCCCGTTCGTTTCCGTATTCGGTTGCAAAGGTTTACGGCAAGGAACCGTTCGATTTGGAAGGCGACGCATTGGACGAATTCGAAAAGGGTTATCAGGAACATCTGAAACAGCTTGCGGAAAGCGAAAAAGAGCGGGAAGCGGCAATGAAAAACATCGAGGGATATAAGGAGGAACTGATTAAGTTCGGCAAGGAAAAATCGCTTTCGGACCGTCAGCTCGGCGAGATTGACGACGGAATCATGCAACTGGCGGACAACATTCTGACGGGAAATATTCCGAAGGAACTGATCGATTTGGTTTACAAGGGGCTTAACTACGAGAAGGACGTTAAAGAAGCCGCCGATACGGGATACGTGGAAGGTAAAAACACCGTTGCCGAAGCCAAGATGAAAGAAAAAACGAGTCGGGCTTCCGTTCCCGATTTCGCGGGAGGAAGCGGAAGCGGGAAAGAAAAGCGGGAATTATTCCAACCGCGTCCGACAAGCGTGTACGATAATTTGAAAGAAATCAAAGAATGACAAATCATAAACGAAATTAATCGATAAAACAATGAAGAAGTTTTTAAAAAATTTGAACGAGAGCGGATTATTGATTTCGATAATCCTGATTTTATGCTCGTTTTTCGGCATAGTCGATGCCGGTGCGATGACGGCTGACGTTGCCGCGTCCGTTCCGATCGAAGCATCGAACGGTGCCGCTCAGGGAGTCGCCGCTCACGGAGATGCTTACAATCTTCGCGAAGGTATGTCCGTAGAGTTTACGGAAGAAAACGTCGAGCAACTGCTGCTTAAGCAGATCGATTCCCAAATAGTGAAAATCAACCGGTATCGCTATCCGCTGGACACCATTGCCCGGAGCATCGGGAAGGCGAGAACCAAACACAGCAATTCGCAGGTGGTGGAATATTACAGCGTGGCAACGCTTCCGTCGGACAGCATCATCACGGTCGCTTACAGCGCGGGTGCAACACAGGCGCCTCTGACCTTCGGACAAAACGGGGACGAAAACGCACTGATAGCGGTCAACCAAACGCTCATCGTCAAGGGAGTGAAAGGTTATGTGCTTAACGGGAAAAAGGGAACGGATACCGAAGACACGCGTCCGCTGATGCTGTATGTCGTGGATCGTCATACGGACGGCAGACCCATCGTTGTCGCCGTAAACGGAAAGGGGACGAGCTTCGCCATTCCGGAAATTCCCGCCGGCTCGGAAGTGACCATTTCCGGACGCGCCGCTTCCGAATTTCAAATCAGGACGGATGTGTACAACATACTTCCCACTCCGACGGAACAGTATTTGCAGAAATTCATCGCCGAAGTGGAAGAATCCACTTTCTTTTCGATGCGTGACAAGGAAGTGCAATGGACGATTTCGGACGTGGTTCAGCAGGCGCTGGATCAGATGCGCAAGGAAACGAACAATACCTACTGGAGAGGCGTAAAAGCCGTGCGTAACGTAAGAAACAGATACAACCGCAAGCCGGAAGACACTTATTTCACCGAAGGTATCTGGAGTCAACCGGCGAAAGACCTGGATGCGGGAGGGCTTGACTTGACCGCCGAGATGCTGATCGATTACATGAATGCCGGATTCACCGACAATGCAGCTTCCGACACCAAACTGCTGATGTGCTCTCCCGACTACATGGCGGCGCTGTGCAAGGTTCCGCTTAGGCATTCCCTTTGGTACGGACCGAAGAAAGATTTTTTCGGATTGAAAGTGACACCCATCGAATCGCCGTTCGGAACGCTTGTTCCGATACTCGATAAATCTATGGTGGAAGCAGGATTGCAGGGTTGCGCGTTCATGTTGGACGCCGATTACATGACCAAGTGGACCATGGGCTGGCGTTCGGAGACTCTCGATAACGTAAAGAACGGAGAAGCCGACAGCAAGGGACGCATATTGGTTGAACCCAGCGGACTGACGCTTTCCTTCCCCGATGCTCACGCAAGACTGTATTTGAACCGCTCGCTATTCGAAGGATAATCATGAATAAAACCTATTTCTCGAAAGGCAAAGCAAAGATCGTCTTTGCGGTCGAAACGGGAGCCGGCATAAAAAACGTTTCGTTTTCGAACTTCGGCGGCTCTTATTCGACTTCCGACAAAGAGGAACAGAAGGCGATCGAAGACACGTTTTATTTCAAAAAAGGCTTGATTTACGCTTTCGAACAAACCGTGTTTTTCGTGCCGGAGAATAATGAAAACGAACTGCCGCTCGCGTTCAAATACTTTCCGGAAGTGACGCTGGTGAATGATGCCGTTGCGATATTAAGGAACGAACCTTACGGGATTCCGGTTTCGAAGCTGAAAAGCCGGAAGGATATTTCGGCGGTTGCCCGGGAGCTGAACATTTGTTTCCCGAATCTTCCGAAGGAATAGAAAACAAAGAAAATACCGGCGGGTTTCACCGTCCGGTATTTTTGAAATACACAAGGCAATGACAAAGGAAAATTACATCAAACGCGTGTTGCTGATCATGAACGAAGCTCAGCTGACGGACAAGGGCGGGACGTTCCTGATAGGAGCCGACACCGCACAGGTGGACCGGTACATAGAAGGCAGCTATGTGGATGCCTGGAGACGATGCGCGCAAGTCATGCCGAGAGCATGGTTCTCGAATGCGGACTTTTCGGAAAGCAGGGTTTTTCCGAATCTGCCGGAAGGGATCGGTTACGTGGAATTGAAGGAAGATTTCTTTTTGTTGACGGGATTCAAGATGAAAGGCTGGGTGAAGTCGGTTTACGAAGCTTACATCGACAACGAAAGAACTTCGTCCATACAATCGAACGAATACACGCGCGGCAGCAGGATACGTCCCGTCTGCACCATATCGAATCGAAAGACGGGCGGAGCGGTCAAACAGGTGTTGAACTATTATTCTCTTCCGAGAGGATTGAACAAACACGAGATCGAAGAAGCGATTTATGTTCCGGTGTGCAAGCCGCTGACCGAATGCTCCGACGATGAAGAATTGGCAATCAATCAACAGGTCATAGAAATACTGGCTTATCTTTCGGCAAGCACCGTATTTACGTTGTTCGAGAAATACGATATTGCCAAAGCCATAGAACAGAGAGCCGTCGAAATGTTTCCCGGATTGAAGTCGATCAGGGGGACGAACATTACGGTAAAACAATAGGAATCAAGAATCCGGAATTATGAATTGCGAAGAAAAAAACACGTTCACCGGGTGGGATTTCGTAAAAAGGTTTCCCGCGTTTCGGTATCTGAAAGCTCCCGTTTTCAACGTGCGGCAGCTGTACGAAAGGTATTGCGACGGATCGGAATCCGGCGCTTTCGCTTTCGTGATAAGCAAGTTCGCTTTTTACGGCTGGGATTTTCAATCGAAGGAATGGAAACCGATCGGATCGGGTTCCGACGACACGTTTCCGGAGGGGAGCGTAACCGGTGTCACGGTCGGCTTTTTGACCGCAGGCAGCGACGTGTCGGGACTCAGCCCGCTTGAGGTTTTAACGAAGATACTGTTCGGAACCGTTTTCAACAAGCCTTCGTTCGCAAACTTTTCGATCGACCCTTCCGCGATGAAGGAAGTCGGCGATTCGCTTGCTTCGGGCACTGTTTTCCGATGGGAAACAATCAATCCCGAAAGCGTGAAACCGAACGGCGCGGTCATCAAAAACGAAACGACCGGAGAAACCGTCGCTTCGAATCTTGCCGGAAGCTCTTATGTTTCCGATCATGCGATCGCCGGAATAAACAATGCCGGCACGCTCGGCTTTTCTTTGTCGGGAACGGACATAAAGGGTGAAGCAATGAATAAGGTATCCGCAGGCGTCGTTTTCGGAATGCGGATTCATACCGGAAACAGCGCGGGCGATACAATCGACGCATCTCAAATACAAACCTTGAACGGAGTGTTGAAAACGGCGTTCGCGGGAGAATATCCGTTTACGGGAGGGGATTACAAATACGTCTGCATACCGGATTCATTGGGTTCTCCTTCTCAATTCATCGATCCGGTTACCGGTTTCAACGTGCCGGTGATTCAACAAAACGGAAAGATCACCGTGAAAAACCTGTTCGGAATCGATATCGAATACAATGTTTGGAGATCGTATTACAAATTAACAAACCCATTAACGATTAAAATTTTATAGCCATGCCGGGATACGTATACATACAGGGAGAACTGCAAGCGAACGGAGATTTCGCCTTATCGGATGACGGTCAGCACAGGGGAGGATTCAGGGCGGTGAACACGGTGACGGAACGCGACGAAATTTTGCCGGAAAGAAAAAAGGAAGGCATGCACGTTTTCGTCGTCGAAGACCTTACGCTTTACAGACTGACCGGAAACAACACATGGATAAAAGCCGACCCGCCGGGAATGTTCGAGCATATACAAAACACCGATGTGCATTTCGTCGAATTGACGGAAGATGACGACATCGACAACCTGGAGAACGGAGCCTACCGCGTATCCGTCTCATCCCTCGATCCGATGCCGCACAGGGAAAATTATGTTTTATTTCAGTCTTTTTTCTTTGTTCAGTCGTCGGGTGTCATATGCCAAATCAAAATAGATGCGTACGGTATCGAAAAGCGAACCAAACCCTCCGATCCTCACATACCGCCGGAATATGTCGTTTGGAGCGAATGGACAAATTACACCTCCGTATCCTCCTCAAACGGAGGACCGGTTTCGATATGGACAGGAAACGAGGCGACTCTTCCTCCCCAAAACGAAAGAATCGGTACGAAAACATTGTATATCGCTTTGTGACATGGGAAGGCTTTTTTACGAAGACAAAGAATTCAACGGCGGTTTTTACGAAGAAAAGCCGATACGGAAAGTATGGTACGAAGATGAATTGCTGTGGCCTTCCGCTTCCCTGAAAATCAGTCCTTCGGAATTGATTTTCGACGGAGACGGAGCGTCGCTGAACGTCGGGGTAACCGTCACCGGAACGTCGAATACGGCGTATTCCGTTCAGGGACTTCCGGCCTGGTTGGGTCTGTCGAACCAAACGGCGACGGGATTTACATTGACCGCCGTCGCCAATCCGACGGAAAATTTGCGCACCGTCGTTTTGACCGTAAGGCTGAACGCTTATCCGGACATTCAAGCGTCGCTTTCCGTAATACAATCGGGAGCCTGGCTGTCGCAATTCATTTTCGACGTCGTTACGACACAGCCTTACGAGAACGTGCAAAGGATTGTCAATCTCGGAGCAATCGCATCCGGAGAAGCGAGTTTCGATTACGGAGACGGTACGGCGCTTGAATTAAAGACCGTTCCGCAAAGCGAAGATAAACACTTAACCGACGACAAGGGAAACGATATCGTAATCAAAACGGGAACGGATTTTTCCCATGTGTTTCAATCGCCGGGAACTCATACGATAACGATTAAAATACGCCAGGGGGTCGATGCTTTCCGGTTCAGCTCCGTTCCCGACGGTTCCGTCGGAGACTGGGGCGCCGAGTTTGCGCCCAACGATTACATCCGCGGCATAAAAAAGATAAAATCGGAAACGCTTGCCAGCGGATACAAGATGCTTGCCGGTTGCAGAAAAGCGTTTTTCGATTCGGCATGGGAAGGGCTCGAAACGCCGAACATGACTGATTTCGGGTTCATCATGGAGAATTTCGGAAGTTACGGAAGCGGAGCGGACGGAGCATTTACGGCAAACGACCGTCTGCGTTTACCGGCGAACATGTATCAACACATATCTCCGGTTTCCAAGAGCAAAGTCACTTCCTGTGCCAGGGCGTACATCGGAAGCGGGTTTGAACGGATCGAACCGTCCATGCTCGATTTTTCGGCGGACGATACGCTGGTAACCGGATTCGAATTGTTTCGCGGAATGAGAAATCTCGGAGCGAACTGGGTGGAAAAATACGGAAACGGCGCTTACAGCCAGGCGGACGCCATAGCCTCCGGAATACCGGAATTCGTCGATACGTCCGTCTTTCTGAAACAGCGAAATTTGAAGACCTTCGAAGGAATGTTTAACGCCGTCAACGATTACTACGGAAACTATTCGAACGGTTACGCACATTTATGGCTGCTGAAACAGGACCTGTTCAAAGGCAACAACGCAACCGACGTAAACATCAACTGGATGTTCCACAAAGCTACGAGAGCCCTGCTTGAAAACAATTTCTTCGGCGCCGTAAGCAACGGAGGGGTTCCTTTCAATCAAAGAATAAAAACCATGAACGGTTGTTTCTACGGATTCGGCGGCGGCACTCCCAAACTCAACTGGGACAAACTGTATGTCGGATTCAGAGGAGCAAGAATCGATCAACACCCCGACGGTTTATTCCCCGATGCTTCTTATCCAGCTCTGGTAACGATGCAGGAAGCGTTCGCTTATTATAAATCTTCCGGGAACCATAACAGGAATATTTCCGAAGGGTTTAACGGTTTGTTCAATTTGACGAACGCAAGCGGTGCGGAAGTATTCAATCATCCTTTCAACCTGGACGGAGGCGGCGTGTATCTGTGGGATTTCGACGGAACGTCGCAGAGCTTCGTTTACGGGTCGATTCAAATGAACAATGTGAACATCGCCCAATTCTTGAGCAGGTTTCCGAATTGCACGAATACAAGCGGAACGGATGATGACGGAATAACCGTCATCGACGGAGCGGCGAACAATTTCGGGGACTGGGATGCGGAGGACGGAACGGGAGCGCCCAGGGCTGAGGATTATCATTCGTTTGCGGCGGGTAATCCTTTGAGAGCGGCGGTACTCGGCAGGAAAATACATTAGAAAACAGACAGCTTATGTTGAAAATAGATCAAACAGATAACGAAAACATCAGAATCCGATCGGGAACGACGGATGTGTATGCGGCTGCGGTATTCTTTGCCTCGGTCGGCGAGGGCGGAACGATAAATCTTTCCCCGAAAAGCGCGGGAACTTTCAGGAGTTTCTCGGAAACGCTCGAAAATACGGAAATCAACGGAGTCAAAGGAAGCGATTACACGCCCGAAGAAGCCGTAAAGGAACTCAATTCCTTCGTCGGAAATTTTCATAAGGGTGGCTCGTCATCCGGAAACAACGGCGACGGAAGCGGTGCGGCGGTTTGGGGCGGAATAACCGGAAACCTGGCGAACCAAATCGACCTGTCGAACAGATTGAAGGCTAT
>Ga0123354_10005727_pt1 | contig 18177 bp, 16 predicted proteins | sample TergutLab28metaG_2_FD_97872 | JGI IMG/M metagenome (GOLD analysis project Ga0123354, IMG submission 97872) | Labiotermes labralis P4 segment gut microbial communities from Petit-Saut dam, French Guiana - Lab288 P4 | ecosystem: Host-associated > Arthropoda: Insects > Digestive system > Gut ...
GCCTGTTTGCTTTTTAACTTAGCATTGGAAAAGGTTGTAAGGAAGGCAGGAATACAGACGAGTGGAACTATATTTTATAAATCTGTCCAACTCCTGGCATATGCTGATGATATAGATATAATAACGAGATCCTGAACGGCATTAAAGGAAGCCTTTCTGTCACCTGAAAGAGCAGCTGAAGAAATGGGCTTAAGGATAAACGAGAAAAGACTAAGTATTTGGCTACAAGAGAAAGTAAAAATCAACAGAGGTATTTTCAAATTAAGAATTTTAATTTTGAAGCTGTACAGAGTTTTACATACTTGGGCTCCCTTATAAATGTTAATGACAATTCTGCAGAGATTAAGAAAAGTATTTTAATGGCTAATAAAGGCTTTTATGGATTGAAGAGACAATTTAGTTCTCAATTTTTATCCATAAAAAATAAAATGAAATGATATAAGACCTTGATCAGACCAGTGCTGGCATATGGTTCTGAAACATGGGTATTATCAAAATCTGACAAAGCTATTTTAGGAGTTTTTGAAAGGAAAATTTTGAGAGCTATTTTTGGACCTACAAATGACAACGGAGAATAAAATAGAACAATGAGCTATATACATTGTACAAGGGAACTGATATAGTAACATACATTAAAATTAATTGATTAAAATGGGCAGGACATGTTATTCGTATGGAGGAACAAAGCGCTACAAGAAGAGTTCTCGTTGCAGTGGTAGGAGTGATGGAAGATGCCAGGAAGTTGGGGGAGAGAAATTGGGAGGAATGCTGCAAGAAATAGGGACAGTTGGCAGAAGCTTCTGAAGAAGATCTTGGCTCAAAAGGGGCTGTTGTGCCAATGATGATGATGATGATGATGATGATGATGATATCATAGTTTGGTGCTTGTTTAATACACAAACATACTTGCAAAGGTAAAGGAATCCCATTACAGACATGGACAGTGCTTGAGGGTTCCAGGAGGTTGAGGCTCCCAGATTTCAAGACAGTCGGCACATGAAGGTGGTAAGGTTGTCAGCCCTATGTACTGGCTGCCTTTACCCCCCAGGAAATATTCCTGGTACTCATTCCTGTTAGAAGATGAGTCAACCCCAGGCCATAGTGTGGCTGGACAGATTATGTCAATGAAAAACTCCAATGACACCATCGGAAATCAAACCAGTGACTTTCTGGCATGTACCGCAGTGCTTCAACCAAATGTGCCATCACATGCCCCAAACATAATTGTTATCCACTACCCTCAGTTAATGAGTACAGTTACTCCTAACCTTATTAACTAATATGACATTGCAGGGACTCAATCACAATTAAGACAAATGGCATGTCTTGGTTATTTACAGTATCAGGAGCAAAGCACCCAGAGGGTGACATTTTGAACAAATATCAGTAATATTTTCAGAACACAAGCGACTATACTCTGCAGTTTACGGACATGTTCGTCATGAGAAATTGACTGGTGATTGTACACAGTAGGGCCTCATTTTACAACGGGGTTACGTTCTTGAATATTTGGTTGTAAATCGAATAGTCGTAAAATGAGTACTATTTAAATGGTTTAAATTGAGATAGGTTCATGGGCCAAACATATTAGTCAAATAATTTTATAATTTACAATATTTCTTTACATTATGACATACAATTTTAATTTAATGAATTGGGTATATAGAAAATTACACAGATAATTGAAAAAAAATATCAATCAAATCACTTTTAATTTTGTTGAAGAAGGCCCAGGCTGTGGTTCAGAAGACATCAAGAAAGAATGTAATGTCAGCTGTTTTGATTTTTTCTTCTTTTCTCCCTTTTTGATGGACGTCACGGGTGGAAAAATCACAATCAACTTAACCCTGCTCTGGTACCATGAAAAAAGTTACGTTAACAGTACCATGGGGTCAATATGACCCCATTGTAAAAAGAAGAACATAAACACAATTTATTACAATATTCTTTTCCCCCAAATAATACTTCACAACACAGGTTTGTACTTAAATACTGACAAATAGGCATGACTTTGTCTTAGGAACTTTTGAATATATAGAAGCGGATAGAGAAATATACAGAAAATGTATTACAAAATGCATGCAATATTCCACAACATTTCATGTGTGATATTCTGATTATTTTACATATAGTATCATTATCTGTAAGTCTAACTTTTACTCCTGGCATTGGTTGCACAGCGATTTGCTGTGCTCTTCGCACACGAAGTTATTGCAATCATTACAGATGAATTTGGTTTTCTTGTCCTTTGATCTGAGACAAATGTAGCATCTCTTGTGCTGTGCTGAATGACGCTGGGTGGTGCTTGGAGCTGCTGAGGGTACCGGTAAAATGCCACAACTGCGAATGACCTGTTTCACATCTTGCGGTGTTTGCTGCACTTCGAATCTCTGACGTGCATGTGGAATGATCAAAGCAAGGGCCAGTTCCTTCAAGAATTTCTGTTGCTTCTCTTTCTTATGTTCTCCAAAGTTGGGCACATTTTCAGTGAAAATAACAAATGCGTTCAACGCAGCGCTGTCAATTATTCCATAAAAGAGCCTCATTGGCCAACGGTTTGTTTTTCTTGCCGTGGTGTACAAGCTGCGCATTTGATCATGACTGTCCACACCACCTTTTTCCTGGTTGTAAAATATGCTTATTTCCTCTTTTCCAGTATCCTTGCCTCTCTTTTTTTCGGAATGCGTAGTGGACAAGAAGACGACCCTCTTGTTTTTATTTGGAGCAACGGAAAACAGAGTGAAATTGTTTGCATGGTCAATGCGTATTGAACTGTTCCTTCATCTGCTTTCGCCAAAAAGCTGGGTGGAATGCACACTTTGTTCTTTTTCATCATGCCAAACAAAGTGAGCTTTTGGGATTCAGCTCCATGGCCAGAGTGTGACGTGTAATAATTGTCAGTGGTAATGTTTCTGCTTGTTCCCGAAACTGACGGAACCAAATCCAGAACAGCTTGGGTTGGGACTGGCAATCCCAGTGCATGAGTGCCAGCTCCTGTGTAAATTTTGGAAGAAACCAAGTAGAAGGTTTTGCTATCAGCCAGAACATATACCTTGATGCCGTATTTACTCGGTTTATTTGGTATGCATTGCTTGAAACTACACATTCCTATGAATACATGGAGAGATTCATCAACTGTACAACCAGTTCCTGGAGTGTAGTTTGCTTCACAAGCTACTACAAATTTGTCGTATATGTTGCAAATAGGTGCGAACTTGTCATCGGCTCTTCGCTGGGCCCTCGTGGTTGAATCGTCAAAGCGTAAACAATACACAAGAAACAAAAAACGCTTCTGACTCATCGCTGCTATGCAAATTGGCTTGCCAGTACCATCTTTCGCCCAAATGCTTGCAGTACTTTCTTTGGAGCTCTTTGTGGCGCCCAAGAACAACAGGATGTCTATGAGTGCGCGAATTTCTGTCACGCTTGTATTGTACAGAAATCCAGGTTTGCTTGTGTAAGTGGTTTTCACATTCTCAGTCTTCTGGTTAGTCCATGTCACAATCTCTGTTATCACGGCGTCATCGAAAAATAACTCAAATGATCTCAAGGGTGTGTCTGCTTGATATCCATTCCCTTTTGGTCCTGATCTCTCTTTGACAATATTGCGCATTGGTGTTCTTCTGACAGCTTTTGGCTTCTGCGACCACACATATCCATCTTTTCCAAGAATTTCACCACTGTCAACACCTTTCTTCTCTTCCGAATCTGATTCACTTGCACTTATTTCACTGTAGAAATCTGACACTTCTTTAGACTCGGGTTGCTTTCATCCCAGTTCAAACTATCTTCAATATCGACCTCATGTTCACTATCGACGTTACCTAACACATCAAAACACGCCAGAACGTCACTGCACGACAATCCCCGCCATCTTGCCATGATCCCTTTCCAACCGAACGCTTTCTAAACACGTCGCGCAGCGAGACCGAACGACTTGTAAAGACGTCGCAAACAGTGAGTCGATGTTGGGAGGAATTTTGTTCGCTCCTATACGATACCACTGCATAGGTTTCTTATGCTGCAGGACACTTGAAGGTCAGTGTTCTCCTCTGTGTACCCACAATGATCCCCCTCTAACCCCTAAACCCCTCACAATACTGTGATCTATATGTCTTACGCAGAGCAACTGCGCATTTTCCCCAGCTGTCTAATGCGTTCTAGCTTTGTTTATAACTCTAAATGGTAGACTATTTTTATGGCGAGAACATGACATTTGACACATCTTTACACATACTGCGTTTTCTGCATTTTGCAGACAATTATCTATATTACACAGAAGGTACTATGGTGTCCATTTGTCGCCAAGTGGAAATAAACATAAATAAAAAATAAACGGAAAGACACAAAACCTTGCGCAGGTGTGTGACATAGTTAGGAAGACCTTACGAAAAAATACGTAAAAGGTGATGTCACTATTCGTGACAGTTTAAAAAAAAAGTGAGTCAAAGAGGACTTGGGTCACACAGACCCCATGGTACCAGAGCAGGGTTAAAAGAACTGCACTAAAATAGAAAAAGAAGAAACACACGCACACCAGAAAAGAGCTAGAAGCGTGCTGTGCCTTGGTGAGCCTCGAACCCAGATACATGGACTGGGTTCGAGATTTTGTTTTCTTGTTTAACCTGTTTTCCTTTCCCTCCCCTCCAAACTGCTACCTGTTCCTGAGACCATTTCCTTAACCCTCACTCTGGTCGTATGGTTTGAACCACTAGCTACAGTTGAGCTGGTCAGTGCCGTGCAGCCGCTACTAGACTACATATCTTTGGCTACTATATATGTTCATGATTTTGAAGTACAGAGAGAGTAAGAAGTACCTACATTTATTCAGGAGTGAATAAGAGTTTGGTGTATCCTGAGAGATTTGTGAACAAAGGGTTGATTTATTAAATACGTCGTTATTATGGTGATGTGTTACTTGCACCCATACTGAACTCCACAAGGACCAGTGCAGCGCTAAGTAGAGAAAGGATGCTTGAGTTGCAACAGTGATGCACCACAAGTCGGGAGTGCTCGGTCCAACTAGACAAGGGTCATAAAAGTGAATCGTCATAAACGAACCATCACAAAATGAGACCCTACTGTATTTTGGTTGGTGAGTTCTATCACTGCAATAGGGACTATACTTAACAATAACAATATTAATTTACTAACCTGCAGGTGTTACCTGTAACTGCTGCATATTCAAACATATTCAAATACTGCTCAGACGCAGAACATTTGTGTTGCATCACATACAGGAATGAACACAGTATCTGTGCCAGCAGCTGACAGTATTTCAAAAAACATACAATTCATTGTGTTTATGTCAGATGCATTGATAATGCCCAACACATGTATGATGTTGCTTTCACAGATCACTCACATAAGTGATTATTTAGTCAGACTCATCGCAGGTTGATTGATTGATTGTGATTGGGTTCGAGACCTCATGGTCCCAATGCACCTAGGCCTTAATTAACGGGTCCTTTGTGCCTCATATCAATTTATGGGAGCCCTGTTGCTTCACTAAAGTTCCAGATGGCCCCCAAACTTACACTCTTGTCGTCTTCTGGCTCCAAGAAGAAGGAGCCTAGATATGCAGGTTCGCATTCACAAAGAATGTGGGCAGAGGTTTCATCCTCTGCTCCACACCTCCTACACAGTGGACTGTCTGACAGCCCCATTAGGTGAAGATGTCTCCTCAGGGTGTTATGTCCAATGAGAAGGCCAATAACAGCCCTGGATTGTGTCCTGTTTAAAGACAGAAACCTAGCCTTGGCACCCAGACAGGGTCCCAAAATTAGTTCTCAGGCCTGTTTTTGGGTAACTCATCGCAGAACTACATACACTACACACTACAAATATGCAGGTGATCCTTTGCAGCATCCTTAGATGTGAATGACTTGTTACACAAATCACACTTATATGGGAAGTTACCCAGTGTGTATACGTTTATGTCTCTTCAGGTTACCCCGTTCCGAGAATGATCTGCCACACACTTCGCAGGTAAAGGGTCGTTCTCCGGTATGTACGCGCTGATGTTTCTTCAGAGTACCCTGATCAGTAAATGATTTATTGCACACTTCACATGCATACGGACATTCCCCAGTATGTAGGCGCTGATGTATCTTCAGATTACCCTGTTCAGTGAATGATTTATTACACACTGCACAGGTATACGGAAATTCTCCCGTATGTAGGCGTTGATGCCTCTTCAGGGGACCCCCCTGGGTGAATGATTTATTACATACATCACAAGTATATGCACGTTCTCCAGTGTGTATATATTCATGTTTCTTCAAAGAACTCTGTTCAGTAAATGATTTATTACACACCTTACAGGTATACGGACGTTCTCCAGTGTGCACACGTCTATGTCTCTTCAGAGCACCCCACTGAGTGAACGATTTATTACATGTGTCACAGGCATATGGGCGTTCTCCAGTATGTAGGCGTTGATGTGCCCTGAGATGGCCTTGCTCAGTAAATGACTTATTACACATTTCACAGCTATATGGGCGCTCTCCATTGTGTAGGCGTTCATGTTTCTTCAGAGTATGCTGCCGAGAAAATGACTTATTACACACTTTGCAGGTATACGGACGTTCCCCAGTATGTAGGCGTTGATGATTCTTCAGAGTACCACGATCAGTGAATGACTTATTACATACTTCGCAGGTATATGGCCGTTCGCCAGTATGTATTCGTTCGTGTTTCTTCAGACTACTCTGTTGTGTAAATGACTCATTACACATAACACAGGTATATGGACGTTCCCCAGTATGTACACGTTGATGCGTCTTCAGTTGGCTCAGCTGTGTGAATGACTTATTACACACATCGCACGTATATGGACATTCGCCGGTATGTATGCGCTGATGCACCTTCAGGCCATATCGATCACTGAACACTTTACCGCACACATCACAGCAGTTTCGGTTCTCCGCAGCATATACGGTGTCCTGTTCGTTCACAGTACTCTGTTCACAGAATAAAATCAGATATTATTTTCAAAATTTCAAATATTCACAAACTAACATGAATGATTAATTGTTATTAATATCAGAAAATCTGAAAGAAACAATTACACTCATTCATAATTAAGAAATACAGAAATATTGTGTTTTATAACTCAAATATTCACAAACTAACACGAATAATTAATTGTTATTAATATCAGAAAATCTGAAAGCAACAATTACACTCATTCATAATTAAGAAATACAGAAATATTGTGTTTTATAACAACTAAGAATTCTAGTATGTTAACACTTAACGTCGAACACAACTATATTTGTTTTTATATTCCAGGAGTTTAAAACGACAACATGTTTCAGCCCTATATGTGGGCCATCATCAGGTTGTGGTTAGACTTAGAGCTTAGGCTATACTAGCATGCGTGTAGTGGTCTTGGGGCGTAATGGTGCGGGTTCGAGATCTCATTATATTACAGGGTACTGTGGTCCCAGGTGTATCTGGTTGGATATCATTTTTCTTTATTCCCCATAGGGACTGTTTCTTATGCTAGGAGGTATAATATAATGTAATATATAATACTCATATATATATATATATATGTATAATTACTTAAGCTAGGATAAGAGTAGGTACAATCAGTGAGAAACATGTCGTTGTTGTAAACTCCTATAATATAGTAACAAATATAGTTGTGTTCGACTGTAACTGTTAACATACCAACTCCTTACTATTGTACAACACACAACAGGGATGACGCACATTAGAATTAAGAATTCTGTGTACAGTGACCTGTAAAGGCTGCAAGAAAGACACACCCACTTTATGTACAGCACATACAGGGGGTGGATAACATAACGGAAACACTATGAATTAGGAATAAAACTGTTTGTGTTGGCTGCACCGCAAGAATGTTAGTTATGAGTACCTTTCATTATTCTTCTGTTTGTTTACATTGTGTACTGCCACTGTCAATGCACTTCAGATTGTATTCAGTAACAGTTCATATGAAAGAACTGCAAAATGGGAGACTTGTCAGATTTTTCAAAGAGAAAAGATTGTTGGTGTGTGTTCAGCCGTAGCATCTGTAACCAAGATGGCCACTGTATTAGGTGTACCCAGAACACCAGTTTCCAAGGTTTTGACGGCATACACAGATCATGGGAAAACATCATTAGCTATGGGGAACAGCGGCTAAAAACCAAAGCTAAGTGCAAGGGATCACCATTCATTCAAACGATTATGTCTAAAAATCATAGAACTATTGCAGCGAAGGTGACACCAGAACTCAATATTCATCTTGAAGACCCTGTTTCCACAAAAATGGTCCGATGACAGCTACGCAAATCCAGCATCCACAGTAGAGCAGCAAGTGTTAAACTTCTGATTACTGCAAACAGTGCTAAAAGACAAAGAGGACAGTGTGATGATCATAAAACCTGGAAGTCTGATGATCAGAAATATGTAATATGGTTAGATGAGTCGTCCTTCACGTTGTTCCCAACATCAGGTCAGGTTAATGTTTGGAAAACACCCAAGGAAGCCTATATTTCTGAATGCCTGGTTCCAAATGTGAAATATGGAAGCAGATCTGTAATGATTTGGGCAGTAATATCTTTGTATTCTGCTGGATCTATTATCACTCTGAGTGGTCGAATTACTGCCAGTGACCAGGTGTATCCTCTGGTCCAGAAGGTGTTTCCTAACAATTCGTCAAGATGAGAATTCGTCAATACACGCAGCCAGAAGTGTTCAGTCTTTGTCTCAGGAGCATGAATATGCACTCCAGCATCTTCTCTGGCCAGCACACTCACCAGACTTAAATATCATTGAACCACTGTGGTCAGTTTTAGAGAGCAAGGTGAGAAACAGACTTCTTCCTCCATCATCTCTCAAGCAACCAGAAGATGCCTCCGCAATCTGAAAATTGTATGCCTGCCCAATGCTTCTGGTACAGAGACTTCCTGTAGTAGTTGTAATGTTTCTTTACCATTTTCTCCAAGCTCCACACAAAATTTTATCATAAAAACATGTGATAAATAGGAGAATATCTGGTAGTTCCCAGACACAGTTCATAAAATATATGCCCACTTTGTTAGTGGTCACTGCTGACCCCTTGAAAGTACCACCCTTCTATGTTATGCAAGTGGTACAGCATCAGCCACTCTTGGAACCACCACTAGAACTGACTCTCAAATTTGTATGACGATCAAACAATTGCTCCTGAATTTCCGACATATCCTGGACATGGAGCCCTCATAGCTGCAATGTGTTGTTCATTCATACAAGCCATTAATAAATCATGGGATGGACTCAACGATGCATAACAGTAACCACACGTGGAGAATCAACACAAAGGGCTACGGACGCCAGCTTCAGCAGAATGTCTCAGAAGCCAGTGATACTATGGCACCGAGTGGCAGAATCTGTATTACTAGCTGTTTTTGATCCTAGTGGCAGGTTTAGGAAATTTTCAATACCCGATCATAACATGCCCCAACAGCAAAATCAAGACAGTAGTCTAGTATCTCATACACACCGACCCTTAATTCCAGAAGGGTACTCTGCCACAAAATGACCCGCACGTTTGCTCAATCTGGATTACAGCACAGAGACAGACAGCATTAACAGTGCCATCACTTTCCAAACGCATCTCGTACAATACGTGTGTATAACTATGAACACTTGGTGAAACAGAACAGGTCTTCATTACTCAATGTACAACAAAGTGCAATCAGACCAGCTGACAAGCCTGTCCAAGTACATTAACTCTTAGCCGCCTAACGACATATATATATATATGTCACGCAGTGAGCCCTTTAAATAGCCGAACGGCCCATTAAAGTGGCCGGGGGGGGATTTAATTCCGGCATCAAAGGGTTAACCTTTTAAAGCCTAGCAGTTTCTCTATGTACCACCCAGCTAAACATTAAAAAATTCCACACGACGCTCGCTTGCATCGAGTGTTTTGTACATCTCAGAACAAAGAGCGACTTGTGCCACTTACAGCATAAACTGGTTGGTTTTTATAACCGCGGTAGAAAGTGTTTACAGCGCGGTACAGACTGATTCCTTATATAAAGCGGGTTATGTTTCACCTTTTAAAGGTTAACTACCACGCAGTCATTTACTGGTGACAGTGCAATTAATTACACATGTCTACAAAATCTTCTTCACAGTGGCCACACCGACACAAAACTCACCTCTTTTTCAGACCATAATGTTACAGCCAAAGGATCCTCCTCCTTCTCCTTCACATCTATGACCTCAGGCTTTATATCCATCACCTCTCTTCCATCCTGAAAGGCCGTCAGACACATCTCACTATACGAAGCTGATACAAAGCTCTGTAAACCCACACAGTTGTGTAAAACCATCACAACCTCATTACTCATGACTGTGCTCTCTTACTGCATCAAGTACAACAGTGTGTCTTTAGAAACATTCCACTCTATAGCAAAGCATTAACAGCTTGTTGCATAAAACTCTTCCTAAGCAATTGTCAAAGTCATCATTAAAAATACACACAGTAACACCGTAGTTTCCTTGAAATACTACGCTGCACAGCACACTCGACTGTTTTATCGTTAATACTAAATCACCAATTTACAAGACAAGCAGTCAGAATAATTAAATAATTAATTCAATAGTAGTTAGTTCAAATGAATTTAATTTTATCATCAGGCCATATCTGGCTCCTTTCCAGAAGAAGTAACCAATAAAGACTAATTCACAAAACAACCACAACATCAACGTACAAATACAAGATGCAGTGAACCCCTTAAAGCTGAAAGTGAAGTCACCACAATCCTTTGAAACATCAGTAAACATTCGTCAGTCAACACAGTGTAGCGATCCAGCATCGTCAACATGACAGTCTCAATCCTTGCAGGAATAACTGTGCATCCCACCCATATTACCGTTTTAGCAAGCTGCATATCTATTGCAGATCTATTATAACACATATGTACGATAAAGTAAGATGCTTCCACACCACAAGTTTGTGGGCAGGTCACGGGTACAGGTTGTTGTTTTGGCTCAGTGAAGGAAGCAGTGCAATAAGCAGAGAGAGAGAGAGGTGCTGTGATGAAAAACGGTGCCTGGTTCGGTGCGTGGAGCAGATACTGGAGAGAAAGAGAAGGGGGGGGGGGCGGGGGGGAGAGACAGAGCGCTGTTGTGACGTAATATGGTTACTAGGTATGTGGAGTGTTCCCACGTATGGTAATGAGAAAGAAGGTGCCCTGTACCATTACAATCATGCCAGTATATGCAAAATTAGGTCAGCTACTGAAAGTTTTAATGGAAAGACAAACAGACAGACGGCTGACATCATCAGCCCAATTTATTTCTTTCAGAAGGAAAAGCAAGACATTGTCAAACTCCAGCCAAAAGCATGCAGCCATTTAGTGAGAAGAGTCAGATGCAATGTATCAAATATCAGTACATAAGCAATTTAATTTGTGGTAGGCACACGGACACACGACTCACCTCTTGTTCAGCATCTGATGTTGGACATGTTATAGCCAAAGGATCTTCCCCCTCCTCCTCTTTCACATCTGTCACCTCCTCAACTTTTATATCCATCGCCTCACTTCCATCCTGAAAAGACGTTACACACATCTCACTGTATGAAGCTGCTACAACTGTCCGTACATTGACACTGTTGTGTAAAACCACAAAACCCATATTAATCATGACCTTCCTGTGATATGAGATCCAACAGGATACACCGCCTGTAAAAATGTTTTGCACTACAGCAAACCTCTGTCAGCTTTTTGCACAAAACCTCCTTCGTTACAACTACCAGTCATCACCATAAACACAGAGTTAATACAATTTAAAACCACCCTATCTTTGCAATATTTAATTATGAGGAATACTGGACTGTTTTAATGTAGGACAAATTATCATCAAATTGAACCATTATCCAGAAAACATAAGAATTAAATCATTTAATGGTTAATTAGTTCAAACACGTTTAATTTTACCATCAGGCAATATTTGTCTCCTTTCAAGAAGTAACTAATAAACACTGATTTACAGACCCACAGCATCACTGCACACACACACAACAGGCAGTAAGTCCTTCTTGTCAAGCTAAATGTCTGTCCCTTACTGCAGCCAAAGATTCAAAACAAGGTGGATGCAATCACAGTGTTCAGCCCACCACATTTCCTTACAGCTAAGGCTCGTCTGGTTTACGGATGGGTCCCAGACTGAGGAGGGGACCGGGCCTGGGATCTATGGGCAATCCATAGATAGAAGGCTCAGCATCTCTCTACGAAAACACGCTACAGTCTTTCAGGCTGAGTTATATGCGATATGAGCCTGTGTTCATGAAACTGAAATTAGAGGGCAGGCCAGAGAAATATGTTAGTATTTGCTCTGATAGTCAGGCAGCTCTGCAAGCACTTCAGGCTGTCAAAACAACTTCTCTCTTGGTACAACAATGCCAGAAGGTGTTGAATGATATCTCTGACACACTGTGGGGCTGGCTGTATTGGGTTCCTGGGTATGCTGGAGTGCAAGGAAATGAAATCGCCAACAAGCTCACAAGAGACAGTTCTGTTCAATGGTTTGTTGGACCTGAGTCTTTCTTGGGGGTCTCTAGGCAGAATATAAGAATAAATATGAAACGCTGGATGGAAAACCAGCATCTGGCATTGTGGTGTGGTCCTTGTAGTGCACAGAGACAGGCTGGAGAATTGATTTCTGGCCCTAACCTGACTACAAAGGCCCAATTACTGTCCTTTAAAAGGACACAATCCAGTGTTGTTATTGGTCTCCTTACTGGAGAAGACATTTATATATAATGGGGCTGAGTTATAAAACTACCTGTAGGAAATGCGGTACTGAGGAGGAAACCTCAGTCCAGGTTTCGTGAGAGTGAGGCCTTGGCTTCACTCAGACATGCACATCTGGGTTCCTTCTTTTTTGGATCCTGAGGGTATCAGGAAACTAAGTATAGGGGCCATCTGGAACTTTGCTAAAGGAACAAGGCTCCTCTTAGTGTAGAACATGGAGCACAAAGGGCCTGTCTTAAGGCCTAGGTGCATCTGGCCCAGAAGAGCTTGAACCCAAATACCATTCAATTCAATTCCCTACTGCTGCAGACCAAATTCTCATACCCAATTATACAAGATCCATTTCAGTAACACCCCCATATCTACAGACACATCATCCCAACAGCCTCCTCTTTGTTTAAACTGCAGTGATTCTGTCTGCATCAGATGAAGAATATAATATTGCTCATTACAGAAATACAAGCACAAATTACAGATTATGCAGGTCACTGATACACATGGCTTATAGGAATGGGTATAACAAATTTTTCATAAGGGCAGGGTTAAGATGTTACTCATAAATGGAAGAAATAAACAGCACAGTGCTATTAACAGCATGCAAAACTACAAAGGAGTTATTTCAGCATGTCACAGCTTTATAAATAGATACCAAAGAAACAGCCAGAACTTCCATCCTATTGCATTTGGTCAGTAACAGACACAGATGCAGACAACTCACACCACTTCCTGTCTTCATGTATGGGAAACTTACCAACACAGGTGTCACTTCCTCTTTTATATCAATATGGTGGCTCTCAATGTGGGATGATGGGTACAGTTCACCATCTGAATCAGGTTCAGTCTTTATGGAAGCCATGTTGTGCTACTAAAACAAAACAGTTATATCATAGTTCCCTTTACTTATTCTGCAATGTGATCTAATTTTGTTATTCTTGGCTTCTACACAAGTATATGGTCACTCACATCATAGACAGACACAAGCCATGTTTTATCACTGAACACTTTCCATCTCTCTTTCATTCTGAAAATATACAGCCATTAACCCCTACCCTGCTAACATGGAGAATATGGTGAGCTTCTAATAATGCCAGCAAATGGCAGATGGGACTTAATTCAGCATTTAAAGAGTCAAATTGTAACAAACGTGGCTTCCATTAATATGAGAAATGACAATTTCTCATATTAATTAGGTACTTAAAAAACCGGAGTAGCAGATTAGTAATAAAACCTACTGTAAAAAATGACTATTATATTCTTACATTTATGATATATCCAGATCTTAACCTTGTCATGAACAGCATTAGAATACTGAACAACAACTCGTTGAGTTTTAGATTGATATATTTTATCACCTTATACTGTATAGTTTTCCTTGAATAAATACTTTTGTGACCTGCAGATGGCCCACAGCAGGAGCCAAAACATGTCGTCAGTTTAAAATAACACATCATCTAAAAAACTTAGTTGTGTTTTGACTCATTTAAAACCCACTCCTTATTGTACAAACACTTCACTTTGGAGTGACTGGATGGCATGCCATTAAACTTGAGAACAGGAATATTTTATCATATATGAGGATTCTTGGCAGAATATTGCGTTTTGTATCTTATGCGTATTGGACCATGCATCATCTTGATATTTGAATAAAGGTAGACCAACATGATGACACTTGCTTTATTATGTCAATTTTCTGCTCAACATGTTTCAGATGTTAATACATCCATCTTCTGGAGCTTGCAACTACTTGGTGCGTTATTGTGTAGGCTGTATTGTGCTGACTTGAGGCGTGTTGGTGTTATGTAGCGGGATTGGCTGTTGGTGATGTGGTATCTGAGTGCAGGCTGAACCACTACACTCAATTTACGTGGAGTTGAAAACACTGAGACACAATTTTTCTTTCACCATTCTACATAAAGTTCTCCCGTGAATGTGTGGTGTTTCTATTCCTAACCTCTGCAATGCCTGACAGGAAGTGTGACAACAAAATCACATTCAAGGTCAATACATTGATTGATTTGCGACCGGGTACGAGACCTTATTGTCCTGATGAACCTAGGCCTTACTTGGCGGGTTCTTTGTGCCCCGTATCGATTTATGGGAGCCCTGTTGCTTTGCTGAAGTTCCAGATGGCCCCCAGACTTACACTCTTGATGTCCTCTGGCTCCAAAAAGAAGCAGCCCAGATACACATGTCCGAGTGAAGCCAAAGTTTCACACTCACATAGAATGTGGACAGAGGTTTCATCCTCTGCTCCACACCTCCTACACAATGGACTGTCTGACAGCCCCATTAGGTGAAGATGTCTCCTCAGGGTGTTATGTCCAATGAGAAGGCCAATAACAGCCCTAGAGGTCAATACATTTACGGGCATTAAATAGTACTTCAGGCTGAACACCTCCACTCACCATCTTCTACATGGCTTGAAGACACGTTTTCACAGCCAAGATTATGTTATCTTTTGCACACAATACGTGCACCCTGGCTGCCAGCAGCCAACTGAATAGTCACTGCCTACCAAAATACATGGACTACCGAAATACATTCCACCACAACATAAAAATTGGTTTCTTCACACATGCCAAACAAAGTAACCATCTTCACAGCCACACTTCAGTTTGTTTAATATAAAACATTTCCTCCCACTATCCAAGAAATTAATATCCTGTTTTTAGCCTCTACAAAAAACTTGACAAAGACCAAACCCTCATTCTACAATACTTCAGTCAGCTCACAGTTAAATGTCAGTAACTAATGCTGTACTAATGCAAGTAAAACAGATATGCTAAGAAGAACAGCTGGTAATACTTAATATTTATAAGAAATGAATAACCATGTATGTGTATTGTGGAAACTTGGAATTCTACTCTTGCTTATGACTATTTCATAAAAAGTGGATGAAATTCAACAGCTCCAATAAAATCAAAATGTAAGCTAACAATTATCTCTTTCCATCAAGTACCTTGAAGAATTCCTGTGTTAGCATGTGAATCTTTTAGCACTACAAGATAATGGTTGTAATGACCTTAAAAGGTCTAAACTTCAGGATAAGTAGTGACATCTTCACATGTGACAATGTTACACTGGAGAATATGCAGTGTTGCCAACTTCAGGCAGCCCAGGTACACTTAGGTGGCACAAAATTTCAGTATACCACTAGGTGGATTATCATTATACATCCTGAAATTCTAACAACTTGGTTTGGGTGAGAGTTAACTAGTGCCAAGTTAAGTCAGCTTCCATTGCACTGGAGCTTTAGGCATCCATGAAACAACAAATCTGATGACTCACATTTCTCACTTAGTGAAGATTTTAGTGCAATACAAATAAATTAATGAGGTTATGTTAGGTTTCACCTTAGTACCACTTCTTGTATTGTGTCACAATATGTCACAGTTGTGTACCACTCATGTAATAATTTGTATTTGCTGCTTTAGACCCCCGAAAGTCCAACATATACTATCCTTCCTTACTACTTCAAAGGGCAACCCAAGTTAATATGTTGGTACTAATCTGTACTAGGTACATTACAGAGGGACAATGTCTCATGCATAGTTGACTATCTACTTAAGATATGCCCATGAAGGGCAGTGGGTAAACAAACCACAGTAAAACAATCCTCTGATAAAATGATATACCAACCTTCATTAAAGTTACTGAAAACCTACCATTGTTAGGGTTTAAGTGGCTGTCCCCAGTACCGCAAGAATTTAAAAACCACCTTATCCATTGACTAATGACACCTACAGAATGTGGCAGAAACCTTTGATCTATTGTATGTATGTATTTAAGGATATAAGAGAGTGTATCTTTTATCATTAATAATGAAAAAAGATATGCATAACTGACGACTGCAGAAGAACGTACACACTCCAACAGCTCCTCAACAATGTTCTCTTCTTAATGGTGACTGGACGCCAACTGTGCGAGTCATACAATCCTGATACGGGAATATAGAAACGTCCCTTATTTTGCGTTAGTTCCTATTGCATGGTACTTCTTTTTTAATTACTGTACGACAAATTTTCGTTTATATTTCTCCTAGGATAACAAACTAACCTGAAACATCTATATGCTGTTTATATCGTTCTCTTGATAATGAATAAAGTCACAGTCCGCGTTCAAATGCCAACCCTAGGTGCACCAGAATGCCTGATTGGCCACAGCACGTAAGTTGCCAATGTTTCTCTCCGAACCAACGTAGGTAGGCAATTCTTGCGCTTGTAACTCAATCATAACAAATAATATTGAAACTATAACACTCGCATACAAGCACCTTTACATTCCTACGTCCGTTTCTCGTCCACAACACACGCTCAGTTATCGCTCAATGAACACACTTAACCACATACCAATAGCGAACAGTTACTACCACGGATCATCTAGTATATAGATTGGTAAGTCAATGATGCAAATTGGCAACGTGACCGCTCTGCCATCTGTGTACTGAGATCACCCAACTAACATGCCTAAGACGATTATCACGATCCTCCCATGCAGATCATTGGTACTAATATAACCTAACTCAAAGCATCAATCGGTAATAAAACCGACTACTAACCAACCTTTAGTAGTTTCTTGTACTTATAAAACCACCTACACGTACTGACACGTTTCGATGCTAACTATTGCATTATTCTCAGCATCATCCTAACACACAGGCATTCATAGTATCCTGTATTATATGCACACGTTTCCATATTCTTCACTGTTTTTTCACCTGTTGCACTTTTGATACGCATTTCTGTTCCATTTATTTCCCTCTTTGTAACTCAATCCTGTAAAACTACTATTTTCACTTATTGGTTGCTGTACTTATATCCAGGACAGAAGCACCAAGTGAGCAAGATACAATGAAATAAATGAAACACATGTCAACAAGTAGCCTGCGAGTGCAACAAGGGCTGTCTCGTACATGAGACAGCCACCTATACGTGTGATGATACCAGAGGCTGTGTAATGCAATTTTGACCTCTTGATGATGAGCACTTGTGCTCAAAACATGTAGAGGCATGAAATAAACCTATTTTAAAACAAAAGTTTTGTGCATTAAGTTGGTTAATTACTGAGATAAATGTAGCTAGAAATACAACTAATACTTCTAATAAACTGAGAGTTGTGTATGACTATATAATTTTATGATTTTACATACATATATTGATCCCTGAGGATGGCACCTTGGTGCCATAACATGTATAACTTGACAGCTAATATAAAGTGTGTTTTGTGATATGTTTCATTGCATTTTGTTGGTTACAATATCATTGTGCACCCTTGTACAGGCACTGAGGCTCTTTACAGGCCGTACGGTCCATAGGGGGAGTAGAGGTATAGCTGTACTGTACAGGCACTGAGGGTCTGTACAGGCCGTACGGTCCATAGGGGGAGTAGAGGTATAGCTGTACTGTACAGGCACTGA